>WNFU01000886.1_pt1 | contig 58642 bp, 60 predicted proteins | sample 5400121 | NCBI WGS metagenome assembly WNFU01 (sample SAMN13153360, study PRJNA577476) | soil metagenome | isolation source: 100 cm soil or saprolite under grassland replicate 1 | place: USA:California | collected 2016-06-15 | reverse complement strand
TCGGCGGCGGGGACTTCGGCGGCGGCGGCGATTTCGGCGGCGGGGACTTCGGCGGCGGCGGGGACTTCGGCGGCGGGGACTTCTAGCGTGCCGGAACGGCGACCTTGCGGCCGGTAGCCCACCACGCGTCCGCCTCCCACCGGGTCACGGTGCGGGACGCGGACGCACCCGAGTTCGGCAACGCCGGCGTCCACGACGTCTACGGCACCGCGGCCATGGTGCGGGACATGGAGCGCGCCGCCCGGATGGTGCTCGAGCCCCTGCTCGAGCCGGGCGAGGACGGTGTCGGCGCCGAGGTGTGGTGCCGCCACCTCGCCCCGGTCCCCGTCGGTGCCAGCGTCGAGGTGGCGGCCACCGCCATCGAGCAGACCGGGCGCCGGCTCGTCTGCCAGGTCGAGGCGAGGAGCGACGGTCGGCTCGTGGGTGAGGGTACCGTTACGCAGGTGATCATCGACCCCGCCCGCTTCCCCGAGCCGGCCTCCGACGAAGGAGCACGCTGATGGTCAAGCTCGTCGCCATGTTCAAGCGCCCTGACGACCCGGACGCCTTCGACCAGGCCTACTTCGGCACCCATCTGCCCCTCAACGCCAAGACGCCCGGCCTGCGCCGGACCGAGGTGACCCGCGTCACCGGCACCCCGCGTGGCGAGGAGAGCCCCTGGTACATCGTCACCGAGATGTACTACGACGACGAGAGCGCCATGCAGGCGGCGTTCGCCAGCCCCGAGGCGGGCGAGGCGGCCAAGAACCTGATGTCGTTCGCCAAGGGCCTGGTGACCATGTACATCGCCCAGGTGGTGGACGAGGGCGGGAAGCCGGCATGAGCGCCGCCGGGACCACGGGCGAGAGCCTGCGCGTCCGGCACGAGGGCGGCGCCGCCTTCCTCGCGATCGACCGCCCGGACGCCCTCAACGCACTCGACTGGGCGACCAAGCAGGCGCTGCTCGCCGCCCTGCGCGACGCGGCGGCCGACGAGACCGTCCGCGCCGTGGCCATCACCGGCCGCGGCCGCGCCTTCTGCGTCGGCGAGGACCTGCGCGAGCTGCGCGGCGCCTACCAGAGCGGCCGCGCCCCCGAGCTGGGCGAGACGCTGGAGCGCCACTACGGGCCGATCGTGCGGCTCCTGGCGGAGATGCCGAAGCCGACCGTCGCCATGGTCAACGGCGTCGCGGCCGGGGCGGGGGCGTCGCTCGCGCTCGCCTGCGACCTGCGCCTGGCCAGCTCGGCGGCCAGCTTCAAGCTGGCGTTCAGCGGCGTCGGGCTGGTGCCGGACGCCGGCGCCACCTGGAACCTGCCGCGGCTGGTCGGGCTCTCCTCCGCGCTGCGGATGGCCCTGCTCGACGACGCGGTCAAGGCCGAGGAGGCGCTCGCGCTCGGCCTGGTGAGCCGGGTCTTCCCCGCCGAGGAGTTCGAGCGGCTGGCCGCCGGGACGGTGTCCGCGATCGCCGCCGGCCCGACCCTCGCCCACGCCTCCGCCAAGGCCCTGCTGCGTGCCGGCCTCCAGACCGACCTCGCCGGCGCCCTCGACGCCGAGGCGGCGGCCCAGCGCGCCGCCGGGCAGACCAAGGACCACCTCGAAGGGGTGACCGCCTTCGTCGAGAAGCGCGCCCCGCGGTTCCAGGGCGCCTGACCGGCCCGACCCGACCTCCTGGCGAGCGCGCCGGCGCGCTGGCCAGGACCGCCGAGGAGTGAGACGCGATGCCAGCCGACTACCCACTGTTCGTCGACGGCGAGCTCAGCGAGGCCGCCGCCGGCGAGACGTTCGAGACGATCGACCCGTCCAGCGGCGAGCCGCACGCCACCGTCGCCCGCGCCCGCGCCGCCGACGCCGAGCGGGCCGTCGCCGCCGCCAGGGCCGCCTTCGAGGACGGCCGCTGGTCGGGCCTGCGGCCCGCCAAGCGCGCGGCGGTGCTCAACGCCGTCGCCGCCAAGCTGCGCGAGCACGCCGACCGGCTGGTCGAGCTCGAGGTGCGCGACTCGGGCGGCACCATTCGCAAGACGCGGGCGGCCGACGTGAACGGGGCCGCCTTCACCTTCCGCACCTACGCCGAGTTCGCCGAGCGCATCCCCAGCGAGCGGCCGCTGCCGTTCACGGTCGCCCCCGGCCCGAGCCACAACTACGTGCGGCGCGAGCCCGTCGGGGTGTGCGCCGGCATCGTGCCGTGGAACTTCCCGCTGCAGAACGCCGCCTGGAAGCTCGCGCCGGCGCTGGCCGCCGGCAACACGATGGTGCTCAAGCCCGCCGAGCAGACGCCCTGCACCGCGGTCGAGCTGGCCAAGCTGTGCGCCGAGGCCGGCGTGCCCGACGGCGTGGTCAACGTGCTGCCCGGCTACGGCCCGGAGGCGGGCGAGCCGCTGGTCACCTCCCGGGAGGTCGACAAGGTGTCGTTCACCGGCTCCACCGAGATCGGCCGGCACGTCCAGGCGCTGGCCGCCGGCACCGTCAAGAAGGTGCTGCTCGAGCTCGGCGGCAAGTCGGCCAACATCGTGCTCGAGGACGCCGACCTGGACCTCGCCGTCGACGGCGCCATCTACGCGATCTTCTTCCACCAGGGCCAGGTCTGCACCGCGGGCAGCCGCCTTGTGGTCGCCCGGCCGATCTACGACGAGGTGGTCGCCCGCCTGGTCGAGATCGCCGAGCGCATCACCGTCGGCCCGGCAGGCGAGAAGTCCTCCGACATGGGCCCGCTGGTCTCCGCCGAGCAGCTCCAACGGGTCGAGGGCTACGTGCGCGTCGGCCAGGAGGAGGGCGCCAAGCTGGTCACCGGCGGCCACCGCGTCACCGTCGAGGGCCACGAGGGCGGCTACTACTACGCGCCCACGGTCTTCACCGACGTCGACCCGGCGGCGCGCATCGCCCAGGAGGAGATCTTCGGGCCGGTACTCGCGGTGATCCCGTTCGACGGCGACGAGCAGGCGGTCGCGATCGCCAACGACTCCGACTACGGGCTGGCCGGCGCGGTCTGGAGCCGCGACTCCGCCAGGGCCGTCAAGGTGGCGGAGGGCATGCGCACCGGCACCGTCTGGGTCAACGACTACCACCTGCTCAACCCCAGGTACCCGTTCGGCGGGTACAAGCAGTCGGGCGTCGGCCGCGAGCTGGGCGAGGAGGGCTACCTGGAGTACACCCAGGTCAAGCACGTCCACGTCGACATCTCCCAGCAGCGCGCCAGGCACCGCTGGTTCGACGTGACCGTGCCGCGCAGGGGGTGATCGGTCCGGCGGGGCCGCTGTCGTCCGGCTTCGGTAGCCTGCCGGCCATGACGCACGAGGAGCGGCTCGCGCTCGCCCGCGAGCTGACCGCCCGCCTGCTCGACCGCCACGGCGACGGCCTGGTCGCCGTCGGCCTGCACGGCTCGGTGGCCCGCGGCGACGACCGCGACGGTGACGACCTCGACCTGGCCGTGGTCACCGCCGGCCCGGAGGTCGAGGTGCCCGACCGCGCCCTGCGCCACCGCGGCGTGGTGGTCGACCTCGGCGCCATCCCGGCCGACGCCTACCTCGACGAGGCGGGCCAGGTCGGCCCGACCTGGCCGCTCGCGGCCGACCAGTACACCAGGCACCTCGCCCTGCACGACCCGGGAGGGTTCTTCCACCAGCTCGCCCACGCCCACGAGATGGCCATGGAGGCCGCCCCCGAGTCGGCGTTCCTGGCGGCGGCCGGCTACGACCTGGTCCAGTTCCTCTCCTGGGAGGGCAAGGCCCGCGGCGCCGAGCTGCACAGCGACCTGCCGGGCGCGATGCTCGCCGTCAGGGAGGCGGCCCTGCTGGCCGCGCTGGTGGTGGGCCTCGCGACCAGGACCGCCTACCGCAACGCGGCCCACGCCCTGACCGCGGCGGCCTTCGCCTCCGACGCGCCGCCCGGCTTCGCCGAGCCCTACCGGCGCGTGCTCTCCCCCGGCACCGACCCTGCCGGCGCGGTGATCTCGCTGGGTCGAGCCAGTGACGCCCTGGTCGCCTGGGCCGGACAGCTCGGCATCCCGTTCGAGGCCGAGGACCTCGACGCCTTCCTGTAGAGGAGCCGTGATGGCGAACAGGCGGATCGGGGTCGAGGAGCGGCGCGCGCGGCTGGCGCTGCGCCACCACCTCGCGCCCGAGGCACGCGCGGCCGGGCCGGTCGAGGTGGCTCGGGACCTCGTCGGCCTGCACGGCACCGACCCGGCCTCGGTGTTCCTGGCAGCGTGGGCGCGGCTGCGGGCGCCGGAGCTCGAGGCGATCCAGCAGGCGATGTACGAGGAGCGCGCGCTGCTGCGCATCCTCGGCATGCGCCGGACGATGTTCGTCGTCTCCCTCGACCTGCTGCCGGTGGTGCACGCTGCCTGCACCGGCGCGATCGCGGCGCAGCAGCGCACCCAGCTGGCGCGGATGATCGCGCAGGCTGGCATCGCCGACGACCCGGAGCGCTGGCTCCGCGACGTCGAGCAGGAGACCGTGCGGGCGCTCGCGGCCCGCGGCGAGGCGCTCGCCGCCGAGCTGTCCCAGGACGTGCCGCGCCTGCGCGAGCAGCTCCACCTGGCCGCCGGCAAGCCCTACGAGGCCAAGGTGAACATCACGACCCGCGTCCTGTTCCTGATGGCGGCGGATGGGCTCATCATCCGCGGCCGGCCGCGTGGCTCGTGGATCTCGAGCCAGTTCCGCTGGGCGCCGCTGGAGAAGTGGCTGCCCGGCGGCGTGCCGCCGATGCCGACCGAGGCCGCCCAGGCCGAGCTGGTCAGGCGCTGGCTGGCGTCGTTCGGGCCCGGCACCGCCGCCGATTTGACGTGGTGGACGGGCCTCACGGCCGGCGCGGTCAAGCGCGCCCTCGCCGAGATCGGCCCGGTCGAGGTCGGGCTCGACGGCGGCACGGGGCTGGTCCTCCCCGGCGACGAGGAGCCGGTGCCGCCGCCCGGACCGTGGGCCGCGCTGCTCCCGGCGCTCGACCCGACGGCGATGGGCTGGTCGGAGCGGGCGTGGTACCTCGGCGCGCACGGCCCGGCCCTGTTCGACCGCTCGGGGAACGTCGGCCCGACGGTGTGGTGGCAGGGTCGCATCGTCGGCGGCTGGGCGCAGCGCAAGGACGGCGAGATCGTGCTGCGCCTGCTCGAAGACGTCGGCGCCGACGCGTCCGCGGCGGTCGAGGCGGAGGCCGAGCGGCTCGGCGGGTGGTTCGGAGCGGTCCGGGTGAGGCCACGGTTCCGCACGCCGCTCGAGCGGGAGCTGACCGCCTGACGTCGCCGGGGCGGGCGTCAGGGGCGCGAGAGGTCGCTGCCGAGCCCGGGCGCCTGCTGCTCCTGGCCGCCCGGCGCCGGCGGCTCGGCCTCCACCCGCTGGCCGTGGCGGAAGACCAGGTCGTGGCCGAGCACGGCGCCGAACGCCAGCAGCGCCACCGCGAACGCGTCGAGCGCCAGCAGGCCGAACGGCGTCGAGGTGACGTCGAGGTCGCGCCGGCGCAGCAGCGCGGAGGCGACGAACAGCCCGGTGGTGACCAGCATCACGGTCAGGTGCGTGAAGGCCAGCCGCCACGTCCGGCTGCCGTTCTCGATCGTCAGGAAGTCGGCGAAGCCGGTGATCGCGACCGCCACGGACACCACCAGCGCGGCCACGATCAGGGCATACGCCCCCTTGACGTACGGGGTGCCGTCGTCGGTCAGATACGAGAGCCAGTCGAACAGCAGGCTGGCCGGGTACAGCGCCACCGGGAAGTGGACGAGCACCGGATGCAGCGGGCGGCCCCTGCCTCCCCGCAGCGGGTTCGTCATGCTCGCCTCCCTGGTCGCGGTGCGACGATCCTACCCGCCGCCCCGCGGACCAGGCCCGCCGCGGCGGCCCTCGACGTGCCGCGCCAGGCGCGCCAGGCTGCGGCGGAGCATCAGCTCGAAGGCCGGCCGGACCAGGGCGAAGCCGAGCCGCCCGAGCGCCCCGAGCGGCAGGTCGAGGTCCTCGGCCCAGGAGAGCCACGCCCCACCCGGCGCCGGGGAGACCGTGAACGTCCCGGTGCCGCGGACCACCCGGCCGAGGTGGCGGACGTCCACCCGCCGGGGCGGCTCCCAGCGGGTCACCTCCATCGGGTCGCGGAACCCCAGGCCCGCCAGCCGGGTGACCGCGGTCAGCCGCTCCCCCACCCGGTGCCCGCCGGGCTCGACCGTGACGGTGGTCAGCGCCACCCACTCCGACTGGGCCTCCCAGTCGCTCACCGCCTCGAACACCAGCTCGGGTGGCGCGGCGATCGCCACCCGTGCCGCGACGTGGACCGACATGACCGCGATTGTCGCACCCGACCCGTCGCGATCGGAGTCCGCCGGCTCCGCTATCCTCACCGTGCTCGCGGACCGCCCGAACACGAGCACGCCGGAGGTAGGAGATGGACGACAGGGACGACAGCGGCTACCCGGACTGGATGGAGGACGCCCGCTATGCGGACGAGGCTCCGGGCAGGCGGAACCGCACTCCAGGCGGCTACAGCGGCTGCGCCACCATCCTTCCCTTCCTGGCCGCGACCGCGGCCATGGCCGGCGTGCTGCTGCGTCGCCGGCGCGACCGCTAGCCGTCCCGGCTAGGATCGGCGGATGCTCCGGAGCATCGGCCGCCGCGTCTTCGACTTCGACCGCCAGGTCGCGGTCATGGCGGTCCTGAACCGTACCCCCGACTCGTTCTCGGACAAGGGCGCCACCTGGGCGCTCGACAAGGCGCTCGACCACGCCGACCGGGCGCTCGAGGCCGGGGCCGACTGGCTCGACGTCGGCGGGGTCAAGGCCGGACCGGGCGCGGAGGTCACCGAGGCCGAGGAGCTGCGGCGGGTCCTGCCGCTGCTGGAGGCGCTACGGGACCGCACCGACGCGGTCGTCTCGGTCGACACCTTCCGTCCCGGGGTCGCCAGGCGCGCCCTCGCCGCCGGCGCCGACGCCGTCAACGACCCCTCGGGCCTGCGCGACCCGGGTCTGGCGGAGGCGGTGGCCGACGCCGGCGCGACCCTGGTGGTGATGCACACCGGCGGGCCGCCACGCACCCGCCCCTACCGGCCCGCCTATGCCGACGTGGTCGCGGAGGTGGCCGGCTTCCTCGGCGACCGGGCCGCGGTCGCCCGCGCCCACGGCGTCAGCCCGGAGCGCCTGGTGATCGACCCCGGGTACGACTTCCACAAGAACACCTTCCACTCGCTCGAGCTGCTGCGCCGGCTCGACGAGCTGCCCGCGCTCGGCTACCCGATCCTGGTCGCCCTGTCCAACAAGGACTTCGTCGGCGAGACGCTCGACCTCCCGGTGGACGAGCGGGTGGAGGGCAGCCTCGCCGCCGCCGTCGTCGCCGTGACGAAGGGCGCCCGCATCATCCGTGTCCACCAGGTGGAGGCGACCGTCCGGGCGGTCCGCATGACCGAGGCGATCCTCGGCTGGCGCCGCCCCGCCGCCACCCGCCGCGGCCTCGCCTGACCGCCGCAGGCGAGCGGGCACACCGGGGCCACCCGACGGCTCGGGTCAGAGAGACCTACGCGGGCGGCGGCCGGAGCCGCGGCGGCCTGGTCGGGCGCGATCGGGGATCGCCCGCGCGGCGATGGTGGTGGTCTGCGTGCTCAGGCGATGGCGCGGGTCCTGACCAGCCGGCCCGGGGGCACGCCGGCGAGGCGGGTGCATTCGCGGGTGAGGTGGGCCTGGTCGGCGTAGCCGGCCTCCACGGCGATGCGGGCAAGGTCGGACCGGACGCCGGCGGCGTCGGCCCGCGCCAGGAAGTCGCGGAAGCGGAGCACCCGCTGCAGGGTCTTGGGCCCGTACCCGACGGCTGCGTGGCAGCGCCGGCGCAGCTGGCGCTCGCTCAGCCCGAGCTCGCCGGCGAGCTCCTCCACCCTGGCGAGCGGGTCGGCCAGCAGCCGCGCCGCCTGGCGCACCGCCCCGTCTGGCGGCCCCGCCGCGGCGAGCCGCGTGGCGGCGGCCGCGACCCGCTGCAAGGCCGCCCCTGGCGGCAGCGTCGGCGGCAGCGTCCCGTCCAGGCGCGGCAACAGCTCGGCGACCTCGACGCGCAGGTCCCGCACCTCGCTGAGCGGCAGGCCGAGCGCCGGCCCTCCGGCGCCGGGCAGGAAGCGCGCGCCGATCATGACCATGCCGGGCTCGGTCCGGGCGAGCACCGCCGCGGTGTCCGGCCCGGCCACGAAGGCGCCGCGCCCGGACTGCCAGATCAGGTCCGCGCAGGCGTCGGGCAGCACCACGACCGGCGCCGCGCCCTGCGGCGGGGCCACCCGCACCCAGAGGCAGTCCAGCACGCCGGCGAGCGCCGGCGGGGGGGCGAGCTCGCGATAGCCGGGCCGCGCGAGCTCGCGTCGCATGGGCAGCACGTCCATGCCGCAGAGTCTGCCATCCTCCTGTGACCCGTGCCCGCGTGGTGAACCCCGGTGACGGACCGCTGGTCAACCCTTGACACCCGCCCGCGGGCTCACCGTTCGAGCGCCGGTTCAGGCGTCCGCGGGGAGGCTGAGGCGCTGCAGCTCGCCGCCGAGCCCCAGCAGCTCGCCGCCGTCCTCGCGCTCGGCGAACAGCCGCTCGGCCACGTGCCCGGCGGTGATCAGCGCCTCGCGCACGCGCTCACGACCGGTCGGTGTCAGCGCCGCGTAGGCCAGCCGCACGTCGCGCGGGTTGGCCTCCCTGGTGACCAGGCCGATGCGCTCCAGCGGGCCGAGCATGCGGGTCACGGCCAGGGCGCTGCCGGACACCCGCTCGGCAAGGTCGACGCGTCGCAGGCGCCCGTCCGGTGCGCGGTACAGCTCGAACAGGAGCTGGAAGTCGACCAGCCCGAGCCCGTGGACGTCGCCGAGCGCGGTGTCGAAGCGCCGCACCAGCCGTGCCTGCATGCGCAGCAGCCGCAGGCACGCCTCGAGCTGGTCGGACGCTGTCGCGGTCATGGTTGGGTGAACCCCCGAGCTGTGGAAGCGCGTGTCGTGCGAATCAGGGATACCGCAAGATCCGCGCGGACGACAGCGAGTTACCGGCGCGGCTCCCAGCTGAAGAACCTCGTGGCGAGCAGCAGGCCCGCCAACCCCCAGACGGCGACGACCAGCACGTCGCTCCAGTGGAAGGTGGTCCCGAGGAACGCGGCCTGCATGCCGTCGGCGAAGTGCTTCACCGGGAAGACGCGCCCGACCCAGATGATCCAGTCCGGCGCGTCGTCGCCCAGCGGCACGAAGATGCCCGACAGGAACAGCAGCGGCAGGACGGTCGCGTTCACCAGCGCCGGCGAGGCTTCCGCGTTCGGGATCGCCGCGCTCATCGCCAGGCCCAGCGCGCAGAAGCTGGCCGCCCCGACCACCAGCATCACCACCGACCGCAGCAGCGGGCCGCCGGACGGGACCGCCGCGTCGTAGAACGCCCTGCCGAACGCCGTGGTCAGCAGGACCAGCAGGAGCGCGACCAGCATGGCGTGGAGCACCCGCGCGCCCAGGTAGGCGCTGCCAGGCAGCGGGGTGCCCCGGGTCCGCTTGAGCACGCCCGAGTCGCGCTGGAAGGTCACCGAGATGGCGATGTTGGTGTAGCAGGCGGTGATCACCGAGAACGACGCCATCGCGGCGACGTAGTAGGTCGTCTGGGAGATCGCGCGCCCACCGATCACGACGGTGCCGTTGCCCAGCAGCGCGGTGAAGATGACGAGGAACATCAGCGGGAACGCGAAGGTGAAGAACGCCGAGGCCGGGTTCCGCCAGAACGCCTTGTTGGTGTAGCGGACCTGCCGCAGGGTCAGCGCCGGCCCGTTCACCTGGACCTCCTCCCCCGGCCTGTTCACCTGGACCTCCTCCCCCGGCCCGCGGGCGCCGGCTCGGCGGCCTCTCCGCCGCCGGTCCCTCCGGTGAGCTGCAGGTAGACGTCCTCCAGCGACGGCCGGGTGACCTCGAGCCCCTCCAGCGTCACCCCCGCGTCGATCGCCCACCCCAGCAGGCCGTGCAACACGTGGACCGGGTCGTCGGTGGAGAACTCGGTGAACCCGCCGAGCAGCCGCGCTCCCGGCAGGTCGAGCGGCGGGGTGACGCCGTCGGGCAGGCGGAACCGCACCCGGCTGGTCGCCAGGTCGCGCCCGGCGAGCGAGCCGGGCGCCCCCTCCGCGACGATGCGGCCCGCCGCGATCACCGCGACCCGGTCGGCGAGGTACTGGGCCTCGTCCATGTAGTGCGTGGTGAGCAGGACGGTCTTGCCGAGAGCCGCGAGGTTCTTGACCACCTCCCAGGCGCCCCGGCGGGCCGAGGGGTCGAACCCCGTGGTCGGCTCGTCGAGGAACAGCAGCTCCGGGTCCCCGGCGAGCGCGATCGCCACGTCGAGGCGGCGCTGCTGGCCGCCGGAGAGCTTCACCACCCGCGTGTCGCGCTTGGCCGACAGCCCCACCAGCTCGACCACCTCGTCGACCGGTCGAGGGTGCGGGTAGTAGCCGCTGTACATCGCGATCGTCTCGGACACGGTGAGGTACGGGTCGATGCCGGTCGACTGCAGCACGATCCCGATGCGGCTCTTCAGCTCTCTCCCGCCCCTGCCCGGGTCGTGGCCGAGGACCACCACCTCGCCGCCGTCACGCTTCCGGTAGCCCTCGAGGATCTCGACGGTGGTGGTCTTGCCGGCACCGTTCGGCCCCAACAGCGCGAAGACCTCACCATGCGCGATGCGGAAGTCGATCCCCGCCACCGCCTGCACGTCCCCGTACGACTTCGTGAGCTCCATTACGTGCACGGCATCGCCGGTCGCAGCGCCCGTCGTGGTCACCTCCACCTGGTCCGCTCTGCTTGGAACCCAAGTCTTCCACGCCTCGACCCGATGCGCAGGAGCGGTCAGACCGTGACCGAGGGCGGCTTCCAGTCGTCACTCAGTCGATGGCGACGGCGACTTGCCGAGGGCACCCGCGGCGAAGTCACCCAGCGCCTGGGGTACTCCGCCAGCCTGTAGGTCCGCATGACCGGCACGCGCAGCCGTCCGGCCACGACGTCGGCGGCCGGTCCCAGGGTGGTCAGTCGGCCGGGACCAGGAACTGGGTGGCGGCGAGTTCGGCGTACAGCGGGTCGGCGGCGAGCAGCTCGGTGTGGGTGCCGAGCGCCCGCACGCGGCCGGCGTCGACCACGATGATGCGGTCGGCCATGGTCACGGTGGACAGCCGGTGGGCGACCACCAGCACCGTGGTGGTGCGGGCCACCGCGGCGATGGTGTCGCGCAGCGCCGCCTCGTTGACCGCGTCGAGCTGGGAGGTGGCCTCGTCCAGCAGCAGCAGGCGAGGGCGGCGCAGCAGGGCGCGGGCGATCGCGACCCGCTGCCGTTCGCCGCCCGACAGCCTGGTGCCGCGGTGGCCGACCAGGGTGTCCAGGCCGTCGGGCAGGCGCGCGACCTGGCCGTCGAGCCGGGTGGTCCGCAGCACCTGGCGCAACTCGGCGTCGCCGGCGTCGGGAGCGCCGAACAGCAGGTTCTCGCGCAGCGTGCCGGACAGTACCGGGGCGTCCTGCTCGACGTAGCCGATCGCGGCGCGCAGCTCGGCGAGCGGCCAGTCGGTGACGTCGGTGCCGTCGACCAGGACCCGGCCGGAGTCTGGCTCGTAGAACCGCTCGATGAGGGAGAAGATGGTGGTCTTGCCGGCCCCGGAGGGGCCGACGAACGCGGTCATGCCGCGGGCGGGGACGGCGAAGTTGAGCCCGCGGTGGGCCTCGGGCAGCTCCGGGCGGTAGCGGAAGCGGACCTGCTCGAAGGCGACCGTCGCGGGGGCGACGCCGGGCCGCGGCAGGTCGGCCGGCGGGCCGTCGGGCTCGGTCGGCAGCCGCTGCGCCTGGCGGATGCGCCCGACCGCGGCGACGCCGACCTGGTACTGGCTGGCCACGCCCGCCAGCTCCCGCATCGGCGGCAGCAGGTAGTACAGGTACAGCAGGAACGCCACCAGCGTGCCGACGTCGATCGCGCCCGAGGCGACGCGGGCGCCGCCCAGGCCGAGCACGACGATGAACGACACCTGTACCGCCAGCCCCGCGGTGTTGCCGGCCAGGGCCTGCCACTTGGCCGCGCGCACCCCGGCCCGCCAGGCGCTGACCGCCGCGGCGTCGACCCGCTGGCCCTCGCGGCGCTCGGCGCCGGAGGCCTTGACGGTGCGGACCGCGCCGAGCATGCGCTCCAGGGCGGTGCCCATCGCCCCGACCGACTCCTGGGCGCGCGTGGCCGCACGGGCGATGCGCGGCACGACCAGGCCGATGACCGCCTGGGCGCCGCCGAGCACCGCGACGGTGACCGCCAGCAGCAGCGGGTCGAGCAGCGCCATCATCGTGACGGTTGCCAGCAGCATCACGGTGCTGGTGGCCGCTGACACCAGGGAACCGGTGGTGACCTCGCGCAGCAGCGTGGTGTCGGAGGTGACCCGGGCCATCAGGTCGCCGGGCTCGCTGCGGTCCACCGCCGGGATCCGCAGCCGCACCAGGTGGGCCACCAGCTGCCGCCTGGCGCTGAGCACCACCGACTCGGCCGCGCGCTCCTGCACGTAGCTGCCCAGCGCGCCGATCCCCGCGTTGGCCAGCGCCAGCACGGCGAGCAGCAGCAGCACCCCGCCGACCGCCCGGTCGTGGGCGAGGTCGCCGACCAGCCGCCTGGCGACCAGCGGCAGCGCCAGCCCGACCGCCCCGGTCGCCAGGCTCAGCAGGCCACCGACGAGCAGGGCCAGGCGGAACGGCCGCGCGTAGGCGAGCAGGATCCGCCAGGCCGGCGGCTCGGCTTCCCGTGACTGGTCGTCCTGCTCCACCGCGACGGGTGCGCGCAGCTGGTCAGCCGATGACATGGCAGATCCGCTCGGGCGGGCAGTCCTCGGGGTCCAGGCTCGCGGCGCGCTCGGCGAGCCGGCCGAGCTCGCCGCGGAGCTGCTGCAGCTCGGCGATGCGGCGGTCCAGCTCGGCGGCGCGCTGCCGCAGCAGCCCGGCGACGTGGCCGCACGGGGCCGTGCCCTCGTCGCGGAACGCGATGACCTGGCGGATCTCCCCAAGGGTGAACCCCAGCGCCTGGGCGGCGCGCACGAACCCGAGCCGTCCCAGCACGCTCGGGTCGTAGGCGCGGTAGCCCGACGGCGTCCGGGCCGGTGGGGCCAGAATGCCGACCTGCTCGTAGTAGCGGATCGCCTTGGCCGAGATCCCCGCCCGGTCGGCCAGCTCACCGATGCGCACCGTCCACCTCCTGGATCGTCATGCCCCTATTCTTGACCCTCCAGCGCGCTGGAAGGTCTACGGTGCCCAACGAGGTTGCACGCCGCACGCGAGTCGAGGTGTGGGTGATGGCGCTGGCCGATATCCATCCTGAGCCGCCGGTCCGGCCGCGGCATCGGGCCCCTGGTCACCCTCGACCGGCTGGAGCGCCGGTGAGCCCCGGGGCGCCGGTGGTGACCGCGACGGAGCGGGTGGGGCGCCGAGTGCGGGTCGAGGTGCTCCACGTCCACGGCTGCCCGCACTACCCGGCGGTGCTGGCGCTGGTGGAGCGGGTCCGCGCGGAGCTTGGCATCGACACCGAGCTGCGCACCACCCTGGTCGGCGACTACCAAGCCGCCGAGCGGGTCGGCTTCCCAGGCTCCCCGACGGTCCGGGTCGACGGCCGCGACGTCGACCCGGCCGCCGCGGCGATCCGGGTGTCCTCGCTGGCCTGCCGGCTGTACCGTCACGAGCACGGGCTTTCCGGCCAGCCAGCCGAACGCTGGATCCGCGACGCCCTGCTGGCCGCTGATCCACCCGCCGGCAAGCAGCAGGGGAGGGCCACGATGAGCTCCACGCCGGACCTTGGCAGCGGCACGGCGTTCGAGCACGCCCTGCTCGCCACCGCCTTCGGCCTGCTGCTCGCCGACGGCCGACCAGTCAGCCCGGCGCGGCTGGCCGCGGCACTCGCCAGCGACCCCAGCCAGGTGACGGGCACCTTGGCGCGGCTGGACCAGCAGGGCCGCGTCCGGCTGGACCCGGCCGGGGCGGTGACCGGCAGCCACGGCCTGTCGGTCGCCCCGACCCGCCACGAGCTCCTCTTCCACGAGGAGTCGGGGGAGCAGCGGCGTTTCTGGACGTGGTGCGCGTGGGACGCGGTCGGGATCCTGGCCGCCCTCGAGGCCAGTGGCCGGGTCCGTTCCACCAGCCCGTCCTCCGGCGCGCCGGTCGAGGTCACCTTCCACCGCGGCAGCCTCAGCCGCGCCGACCCCGCGCTGGTCGTGTTCTTCGCCGACGCCGACTGTTGCGGCACCGACTCGGTCGTCGACCAGTGGTGCCCGCTGGTCAACTTCTTCGAGCACGCCGACGCCGCCAAGGCCTGGGCCGCCAAGCACGGCGTCCGCGGCACCGCCGTACCGCTGGCCGAGGCGACCGACCGGGGAAAGGACGCCTGGACGCGGTGGGTCGCCTGAACCAGATCGTCGCACCCGACCGGCGCGGGCGGAAGGAGAGGGCGACCATGGACGACCGGCACGACGCCGCCCGGGTCGCCTGGGCGACGATCAAGCTCACCGAGGTCGGGCAGCGACGAAGCCCGCCGCCTGGTCGACTGGCTGGAGGCCACGCCGACGGCAACTCACCCAACGCCCCGAACGCGGCGGGGTGCGACCGCCCCATGAGCGTTCGGCGGCAACCCGCGCCCGTCCATCCCAGAACAGATCGATGACCGGCAGCGACCCCACCGCGGACGCTGACCCGGACCCGCCGTTGCCTGGACCGGGTGGCCCGGTGGACCCGACCGTGCCCACGTCCCCGGTGGAGGAGGTGCCGCGGCCCGGCCGGTTCACCCTCATGGCACCCGGGTGGATGCCACCGACCGGGCTGGTCACCCAGGCGCTGGGACTGTGCTTCACCGCCGAGGGCCTGGTGGTGATGTCTGGTCGGCCGCAACCGCCGTCCAGTATCTGCCAGCGGTGCGCCGGGGTCGATGCCGTACCGTCGGCCGAGCGTGAGCGCGGGATGCCGCTGCGGGGTCGTGGAGCCCTCGCTTCTCAGCGCACCAGCGGTCTGAGGTCGCGGGCGAGCTGGTCGCTGCGGTCGATCACAGTAGCGCCGGAAGCGACCGGTCGCAGCGCGACCGCGCCCCAGGTCGCGTCGCGTCCGAACAGCAGGAAGAAGTCGTAGTCCAAGCCGCCGAAGTTGACGCCGAACTGGTCGAGCAGCGGCTGGCCGACGACCTTGCCGGTGTCCCACAGGTGGGAAACGCGCGGATCGACCAGCCCGCCACCGTCGATCTCGGAGCGGGCATCGCTCGCCCAGCGGGAGACCCAGACCACATAGACGCGGAGATTGGCTTCCGGGTACCGCTCGAGGATGTTCTGGGCCACCCACCTGGCGCCCGCAAGGCACGTCCCTCAGGTCGGCGCCAGCGCCAGCACCAGCCGCGGAACCCCTTTGTCGGCGTTGAACCTGGCTTGCAGCCCTCCGACATCGTCCAGGTCGGTCACGGCCAGCCCGGCCGGCCTCGTCGCCCCTGGCGCGAGCGTCACCGTCGCCGGGGTTTCTCGGACCGTCCCGTCGAGGACGAGGACCACGTCATGAAGGCGGCGATCAGCGCGAACACCGCGAGACAGGCGGCCACGAACCCCAACCGTGCCCGCCGGCTCACCGCTCGACCCCCCGAAGCTCGGCGGCAACGGCGTCGGTGAGCTCGTCCGGATCCACCCCGAGCGCGTCGAGCAGCGGCCCGGCCGCGCCCTGGTAGCCCTCTGGCAGGCCGACGTGGGCGACGATCCGCCGGTGCCGCCGCGACACCCGCACCCTGCCCGCCGGCTCGCGAGCGTCCGTCAGCACCCCGAGCAGCAGGTGCTCGGGATCGACCGCGCCGTGGCCCAGCGCCCTGGCCTGCTCGCTGGCCAGCTGCAGGGCGCGCTTGGCGACCATCGGCGGGCCGCACAGCGGCGTCCAGGTCACCCGTGCGCCCCGCCACCGGCGCCGGCGGGTCACCCGCCAGGTCGCCTGCCCCACCGCCCTGGCGCCGAACACCTGCTCGGTGCGCTGGCGCACCGCGTCCAGGTCGACCCCCAGCGTGCCCAGCAGCTCCGCGTCGCTGGGCCGCGGCGCGGGCACCACCCCCTGCCGTGCCAAGCTGGCCAGCGCGGCCCTGGCCCCTTCCAGTTCCACGCCACGGGCCCGAAGGAGCTGGGCGGCCCCGCTGTGGCCGTCAGCGAGCACCCCGAGCACCAGGTGCTCCGGGCCGAGGTAGCGGTGGCCCGCCCGCTCGGCCTCATCCCGGGCAAGGTCCACGGCTGCAAGGGCCTGCTGGCTGAACCGCTCGAACACCTGGTGACCTCCGCAACCAGCCCCGTCGATGCACGCCGTCTGCCCGGGAACTGCCTAGGGTACCGCCGCGTGGAGCTCGGCCAGCAGCGCCGCGCGCAGCTCGCCCAGGTCCACCCCCAGTGCCGCCAGCAGCGGCCCGGCCGCGCCCTGGTAGCCGTCGGGCAGGCCGACCGAGGCACGGAGCTGCCGGTTCCAGCGGTTGAACATGCACCTTGGCCACGGCGTCCGCGCGTCGACCACGACCCCGAGCAGCAGCAACTCCGGGCCCACCTGCCCGCGGCCGAGTGCTTTGGCCTGCTCGCCCGCGTGGTGCAGCGCCTGCACCCAGAACCCCGGCGGGCCGCGCAGCGGCGTGCGCGGCACCCTGCCGACCCCGCCGCGGCGCGCCCGGGTCGCCTCCCGGACCGCCCGGCCGAGCGCCTGGGCGCCGAACGCCCGCTCGGCGCTCTGCCGCACCGCCTCCAGGTCGATCCCCAGGGTGCCGAGCAGCTCCGTGTCGCTGGGCCGCGGGCTGGGCACCACCCCCACCTCGGCCAGCCGACCCAGCGCCGCCCGCCGAACCCGAACCGGCGGCCGGCGTACTTCTTGTGCACCGCCTGCTTGGTCACCCCGAGCCGGGCCGCGATCGCCTGCCACGACCAGCCCTTGGCCCGGGCGTTCTCCACCTGCACCGCCTCCAGGACCTCCACCAGGCCGCGCAGGGCCGCCACCGCCGCCAGGCCCACTTCCGGGTCCTGGCTGCTGGTCGCCGCCGCCACCCTGGTCACCTCGCTCGAGGCCGCCTCACCCATGCCAGTCAACCTACATTGACCCCAGGCAAAGGTCAACCCCCGTTGACCTCGTGTGGCCGCGCAGGCATCGTGATGAGGATCCGGGCGCATGGGCTGGTCGACGCGGTTCCGATCGGCTGAAGGGTCTGGCGCGCTGTCCAGGGCGGGATTGGGCGTTCAGCTGGGCAGGCGGATGATGCCGCGTTCCAGGGCGATGGTGACCGCGGCGGTGCGGTCGTCGACCCCGAGCTTGCTGAACACACGCAGCAGGTGGGTCTTGACCGTCGCCTCGCTGACGTAGAGCTGGCGGCCGATGTCCTTGTTCGACAGGCCGCGGGCGACCGCGGCAAGGATCTCCAGCTCGCGGGGGCTGAGCGCCTCCTCGGCGGGGGCGCGCATCCGGCCCAGCACGCGCGTGGCGACCGAAGGAGACAGCACCGACTCGCCCCTGGCGGCCGACCGGATCGCGTTGAACAGCTGCTCACGGGGTGCGTCCTTGAGCAGGTAGCCGGTCGCTCCGGCGTCGACGGCCCGGGTGATGTCGGCGTCGGTGCTGTAGGTGGTCAACACCAGCACGCGAACCTCGGGCGCCTGCTGGCGCAGGGTGACGATGGCGGCTGGGCCGTCCAGCTCGGGCATCTGCAGGTCCATCAGCACCACGTCTGGGTGCAGGGCCAGGGCTCGTTCGACCGCCTCGGTGCCGGTGGTGGCCTCGCCGACCAGTTCCATGTCTGGCTGGGTGGCCAGCATCGCGCGCAGCCCGTCCCGCACGACTGGGTGGTCGTCGGCGATCAGCAGCCGGATGGGGCGCATCATCGCGGCTCCCGCCTGGCCGGCTCGGCCTGGTGGTCGCTGTGCCGGACGGGTAGCTCGACGGCGATGGTGGTGCCCTCACCGGGCGCGCTCTCGACCACCAGGCTGCCGCCCAGCGTTGCGGCTCGCTCGCGCATGGCGCGCAGGCCGAGCCCGCCAGTCACGTCCTCCACGGCGGCCTGGTCGAACCCGACCCCGTCGTCGTGCACGTCCAGCGTGGCCGCATCGTCCAGATAGGACAGAGTGAGCGTCACCTGGGAGGCGGCGGCGTGCTTGCGGACGTTGGCCAGCGCCTCCTGGCCGATGCGCAGCAGGGCCTCCTCGACCTGGGCCGGCAGCGGCCGGGCGGTCCCGGTGACGACCGTCTCGGCCTGCAGCCCGGTCTCCTCGGCAAGCCGGCCGGTCAGCTCCTCCAGCGCCGGCGGCAGCGGCTGCTCCGCCAGTGGCCGTGGCCGGAGCGCCCACACCACCCGCCTGGACTCGGCCAGGTTGTCGCGGGCCGACCGCAGCGCCTGGGCGACGTGCCGGTCTACCGGGCGGCCGGTGGCAAGGGACTCTTGGGCTGCCTCCAGCAGCAGCACGACGCTGGCGAACCCCTGGGTGAGGGTGTCGTGGAGGTCGCGGACCAGCCGCTGCCGCTCGGCCAGCGTCCCGGCCTCCCGCTCCGCTGCGGCCAGCTCAGCCTGGGTCGCCTGCAGCTGCTCGATCAGCCGCTGCCGCTCCCGGCTCTGGCGCACGATGGTCCCCATGTAGCCCACCGACAACAGCGTGCCAGCCGCGAACACGCACACGGCGGCGACCGCCGGCCACGGGACGACGCCCCGCTGCTGGGACAGCTCCCAGATCCACCCGGCCGCGACCACCAGCACCACCGCCGCGCCGTGCCTGAGATCGTGCAGGCAAAACGGCGCCAGAACGCCAAACCCCAAGGCCACGAACACCGGGTCCAGGGCGATCAGCGGCGCCCACAGCCCGACCGCCCCGACCAGGTAGACGACGTCGCGGCGTGGCGTGCGCGGCCGGGCGACCAGCCAGATCCAGTACCAGACCCCCAGTGCCGCGGCCAGCGAAAGGCGCACGGCCTTGCTGGCCGCCGACTGGGACGCCCCGGTGGTCGCCTCGATCGTGGCGTAGGCCAGCAGCAGGTAGAAGAAGCCGTGCCAGGCGATCCGCCACCGCTCCCAGATGGTCGCCTCACCGCTGCCGGGACGGGCGCGCTGGCCGCCGGAGGTCGCCGCCGTCGCCGTTCACCTCCCGCCGGCCTGGTGGTCGCGTCGGCTCCACCGTAGAGCACGAGCTCGCGACCGGGCATCCACCGTCCGGTCATCGAGGTGTCCACCGTCCGGTGGTGCAGATCCCCCCTGCCGGTCGATCCCAGCCAGGGCAGCGCCCGCCACCCTCGTGGTGCGCGGTCAACCCGCCAGGAGGAGCAGGCAGCGGACCCACGCCGAGGTCGACCGGCTCACCGAGCCAACCCCGTCGGCGTGGTCCTGCCGCGAAAGGAGTCGCGATGAACGCTCCGGAGAACCGACCCACCCAGCGCAACACCAGACCGATGCAGGCCAAACGCCGCGCGATCGCCGCGATCGCCGCTGGCGCGTGCATCGGCGTCGCCGTGATCGCCGCCGCGCTGTCCTACCTGTCCTAGCGGCCGTCCTGGAGCGATCCAGCACGCGGTCGAGAGAAGGAGACCTCACGTGAACACCGACATCGACCGGCCCGTGTCACCGGCCACGCCGGAGCCGATCGCCATGCTGGATGGCGTCACGCGCCGCTACGGGCAAGTCACGGCCGTCGACGGCCTGTCGCTTCAGATCCAGCGGGGCCAGACCGTGGCGCTGCTGGGCCCCAACGGCGCCGGCAAGACCACCGCGGTGGAGCTGCTGCTGGGCCTGGGCAGGCCCGACGCGGGCGTGGTCGCCCTGTTCGGCGGCCCACCCGCCGCCGCGGTCGCGGCCGGCCGCGTGGGCGTGATGCTGCAGGACGCCGGCCTGCCCCAGGGAGCGAGGGTGGCCGAGCTCCTCGGCCTGGTCCGCAGCCTGTACCCCGAGCCGCTCGCCCTGGCCGACGCGTTGCGGCTGGCCGACCTGGAGGACGTCGCCGGACGGCGGGTTGAGCGGCTGTCCGGCGGGCAGCGGCAACGGGTGCGGCTGGCGCTGGCCATCGCCGGCCACCCCGAGCTGCTGGTCCTCGACGAGCCGACCGCCGCGTTGGACGTCGACGCCCGCCGCGCGTTCTGGGACCGGGTGGGCGGCTACGTAAAGGCGGGCCGCACCGTGCTGTTCGCCACCCACCGGCTGGAGGAGGCCGACGCCGTCGCCGACCGGGTGGTCGTCATCGCCGGCGGCCGCCTGCTCGCCGACGGCACCCCCGAGGAGGTGAAAGCGCACGCGGCCGGCCGCGGCACCATCAGCCTCGCCGCCGACGGCCTGCCCCAGGAGGTCCTCGAGCGCCTGCCCGCGGTGACGGCCGTCGACCACCATGCGGGGCGGCTGACCCTGTCCACCAGCGATCCCGATGCCACCATCCGCGCCCTGCTCCGGTACGCCCTGCACGTCCAGGACCTCGAGGTCACCCGCGCGGGGATGGAGGAGGCGTTCCTGCAACTCACCCACCAAGGAGGCGAACGATGACCGGCCCCCTGGCCTACCTGTGGCTGGAGACCAAGCGCCAGTGGCGCAACCGCGAGATCCTGCTCTTCCGGCTTGGCCTGCCCACGGCCGTGTACCTGATCCTCAACGTCACCGACGGCGACAACCCACCAACCAATCCCGGCGGCAGGATGGTCGCCATCGCCGCCTTCGGCGCGGTCATCTCGGGGCTGGCGGCCGGCCCCTCGCTGGGCGAGGAACGCGCCAACGGCTGGCTGCGGCAGCTGCGGGTGACCCCGCTTCGCCCCAGCGCGGCGGTGGCGGCCAAGGTCGTGGTGGCGATGAGCTTCGCGTTGCCCTCGATCGGCCTGGTCGCCGCCGCGGCCGGCATGTTCGGCGACAGCGAGGGCCTCGCCCTTGGCTGGGCAGGGTGGATCCAGCTGGTCGGGCTGATGTGGATCGCGACCACGCCGATCACCGCGCTCGGCGCCCTGATCGGGCTGACCTTCGGCGGCGAAGCCGCCCAGGGCGCCACCACCCTGGCGTTCGTCGTGCTGTGGCTGGCTGGGGGGATCTTCACCCCGCCCGACCAGATGCCCGACGCGCTGGCGGCCGTGGCCAGGACCCTGCCGTCCTACGGCGTGGTCCAGGTCGGCGAGAGCGTGACCGGCGGGCTTTCGCTGCCCGCCACGGCGGTGGCGGTGCTGGCCGCCTGGACGGTGGGCGCCGGCGGGATCGCGGCGCTCGCCTGGCGGCGGGTCGTCACCCGATGAGCGCCGCCGTGCCGCCGCGATCGAGATCAACAGACGCTTCACCCAGGAGGTTCCCATGATGACCGACGGGTCGACAAGGGATGATCCAGCAACCAGAGCCTGACGCCTTCCGCTACTCCCTCACCCGGTCGGCACGACGCTGGTGGGAAAGCTGTGGCACGGTGGCGCCCAGGACCGGACGATGCCCAAGAGGATGAGCCCATGGCCCAGCCACAAAAATATGTGTTCGTCTGCCTCAACCAGCGGCCCGCCGGGCACCCGAAGGGGTCGTGCCTGGACCGGGGGGCGGGGCAGGTGTTCGAGGCGCTCCGCGAGGAGCTGGGCCGGCGGCTGATGACCGACGTCAAGGTGGTGGCGTCCGGCTGCGTGGAGGGCTGCCTGGTCGGTCCGACGCTGCTGGTGGTGCCCGACAACGTCTGGTACGGCGGGGTCACCGAGGCGGACGTGGCCACCATCTTCGACCAGCACCTGGTCGGGGGCGAGCCGGTGGAGATGCTGCGGCTCGACCCCGACGACTTCAACGCCTGACGCCCTGGGGCAGGCGGGCGGCGACGGCCCGCTGCAGGTCGGGGCCGAGCGGCGCCGGCCTCGGCCTAGCGGTCGCCGTTCGCCTTAACCAGATCCGAACACGGGCACGACCACGCTCCGAACCGGGCGGGGAGATCATCGGGGTGACAGGTTGGCGTCCAGGCTTCGAGGTGCGGATGAGACGATCGAGGGTGAGGCTCGGCTGGCTGGGCTGGGTGGTCGCGGGGGTGCTCGCGGTCACCGCGGGTGGCGCCGCCCTGGCAGCGTCCGGGCAGGACAGGGTGCGAGGCGACACCGCGACCGTCAGCGACCGGCTGGCGCTGGCGCCGGCCAAGAAGGCCCGCCTGTTCGAGCGGCTGGCCCACCGCAAGCGGCGGGCGCTGCACGGCGAGGTGACCGTCAAGAGCGACGAGGGCACCAAGACGGTCGTGTTCGCGCGCGGCAAGGTCACCGCGGTGTCGGACTCGAGCCTGACCATCACCAGCGAGGACAACGTCGCCACGACCTTCGCGCTGAACGGCGACACCCGCTTCGGCACGCGCTTCGCGCTGCAGTCCAAGGACCAGGTGAAGGTCGGGGTGCAGGCGACCGCGGCCGGCGAGAAGCAGGGCGAGACGGTCACCGCCCGGCGGGTGGTGGTCAACCCGAACGCGCCGCCGCCGTCGGAGCGGAAGACGCAGCCGAGCACGACGTCCTGATCCGGCGGGGGCCGGCATGCCGCGGCGCCCGGACCCTCACGGGTCGGGCGCCGCGGCGGCGTGTGCGGGACCTGTGGCGGCTCAGCCGAACCTGCGCCGCCACATGGCGAAGGTGGCCAGCTCGCAGAGCTTTGCGTGCTCGTCGCGGCGGCCTTCCATGTGGTCGGCGGCCAGCGCCCTGACGGCGTCCATGTCGAACATGTCGGCCAGGCAGTCCTCGTCGGCCAGGGCCTTCTCGATCGCCAGGCGGGAGCCGGTCCGCAGCCACTCGTCGTAGTGCACGTAGGCCTTGTAGTCGTGGCTGGCGCCGATGGCCAGCGGCAGGCGCGGGGCGATCGTGGCGCGCGCCTTGCGCAGCGCCCGGCGGGCCACGTAGCGCACCCGGGAGGCCTCGACCGGGCGTCCGGTCTTGGCGTGGCCGACGCGGGCCAGGTGCGGCAGGCTCCTGGTGACCATGCGCCGGTACAGCACCTGGTCGGGGTTGACCAGGCCGCGGCGTGGCAGCGACAGCGCGAAGTCCATGAAGTCGCTGTCGACGAACGGCTCCATCACCCGGGAGGAGACCGCCAGCACGTCCCGGTGGACGGCGCTGAGGCGCCGCATGCGCTGGCGCAGGTCCACGTACATCCAGCGGTCGAGCACGTCGTCGGTGTCGGGCGCGGCGAAGCAGCGCCGGATGGACTCGTACGGCTCGGCGGCGGCATTGGCGTACACCTCGGGCCGGAGCAGGGTGGCCAGGTCCTGGGCGCCGAAGTTGCCGGTGAACTTGTAGTTCCAGAGGGCGTCGACGGCGGCCTTCCCGGTCGCCGGCGGCAGCTTGCGCGGCAGGTTGGACCCGGACATGCAGCAGCCGAGGAAGCCGCTCCAGGTCACGGCGGGCCGCACCTCGTCAAGGAACGACAGCTCGGCCATGATCCAGAAGGTGGAGCAGGAGCCGTTGCCCTCCAGCACCGAGATGCCGGCGTCGCCGTGGTCGGCGATGAAGCTCGGCTCGACCGGCACCAAGGTGTGCGGCCAGCCCAGTTCCTCGGCGATGGCGCGGGCGAAGCGCACGTCCCAGGAGTGCTCGTGGCCGAGCGTGTGGGTGACCACCCGGGCGTCGGGCGCCACCCGGTGCAGGAACCCGGCCAGCGAGCGCGTGTCGAGGCCACCGGTGAGCGGCAGGCACACCTCGTCCCTGGCGCGGCGGCGCACGGCCGTCCCCAGCCGGCTGGCGTACTCGTCGGCGTGGTCGTCGGCGCTCCCCCGCGGCGCGCCGGCCCGGTCGGCGGCGCCGAAGCGGTAGTCCCAGTAGCGCTCCACCACCAGCCGGCCGCGCTCCCAGACCAGCACGCTGGCGGGCGGGACCAGGGCGAGGTCGGCGAAGAAGGTGCGCTCGTCGAAGAAGTGGCCGGCGACCAGGAAGTCGAGCAGCCCGCGCTGGTCGATGGTTCGGTCGAAGCCGGGGTCCTGGCTGATCGCCTTGGCCTCGGTGGCGAACAGCAACGCGTCGGCAGAGCGCCACCAGTACAGGTGCAGGAAGCCGTGACGGTCGTTGACGATCGTGAGCCGTTTGCGGCGCTCCTCCCAGACGGCGACGGCGTAGACGCCGTTGAGGCCGCGGAGGGCGACGTCGCCGCCGGCCAGGAAGCGCCGCAGCAGGCGCTCGGCGACCGGGGCGGCGGCGAGGCCGCCCTCCGCGTCGTCGAGCACCGGGTCGCCGGCGAGGGCGAGCGTGACCCCCTCGGCGCTGGCGAGGGCGGGCTCGTCGTCGACGCAGACGCCGGCGATCGCGGCGGCCGGAGCGACCGCGCGCTCGACCCGGTACCAGGGACGGTGGAGCATGGGGCGGACCATGCTCTCGAGCCGCTGGGCCAGACGAGGGTCATGGTCGGTAGGGACGACTCCGGCGATGCCCGGCATCTCTGCTCCTCGATTCGGGCAGCCGGCCTGCATCCCTGGCGCGTCACCAATGGCCAGGCAGCGGGTGACGCGGCAGCTCGAACCCCCCCGACGCCGGCTGCATGCCGGGGGAGCATAGGCCGCAAGCCGGACATGGGGGAGCGGCAACGGCCGTAGGGAGCGTACCGCGATCGACGGGTGTGAACCGGGCGCTTCCGGGCCCTGCGGCCCGGCCGCTCACCTGGCGCCGAGCAGGGTACTCACGATGCCGACGAGCACGACGACCAGGAAGAAGGCGAGCGCGAACCAGACGGCGCGCAGCGTGTGGCGGCCGACCGGCACCGGGTGCAGCGGCAGCAGCCGGCGGCCGCAGTCGCACAGCCCCTCGGCGTAGGCGACTCGGTGCCCCTCGGTGCAGGCGAAGCGGGGGCGAGCGCGCATGTCGTAGCCGCAGCCGGCGCAGTCGGACAGCGGGGCCGCGTTCTCGGTCTGGCAGCGCGGGCAGGTCCGCCCTGACGCCACCTCCCAGGCCAGCACGCCGGCGGTCATGGCGGCCAGCCCGCCGAACATGGCGAAGGTGAGCAGCCCGGAGGCCATGGTGTCGTGCAGGGCCATGGTGAAGGCGATGCTGCCGAGCGCCGAGAAGACCAGGGCGGCGGCGACCGCCGTCAGGGTCAGGCGCGTGGCCATCGGCCGCTCGCCGGCGCTCGGTCGCAACCAGTTCAAGCTGGCTCCTGTAGGTCTGGCGGCCCGGTACGCGCGTGCCAGGCGGCCGCAGCACAAAGCCGCCGTGTTGGTTAGCCTGATGCCAGCGGCCCGCAGGGGTCCTGTGAAAAAGGGTAGCGGAGGCGGCGATGGAACGGGCGGCGGACAAGACCCAGTGGCTCGAGCTCTACCACGAGGTGGTGGAGACCGGCCTGTGCACGGGATGCGCCGCCTGCGTGATGGCCTGCCCGAGGGACGTGCTGGAGTACGACCACTCCGAGACCTACCACCCCTACAACGTGGAGCTGTCGACCGCCTTCGACGACTGCACCCACGGCCAGCGCGGCTGCGACATCTGCACCAGGGCCTGCCCGCGCTTCCGCGCCTGGGAGGTCGACTCCGACCTGGCCCTGTTCGGCCGCGCCCGCGAGGCCGAGGAGGTCACCGGGATCTCCCGCGGCATCTGGCTGGTACGAGCGACCGACCCGGAGGTCCTCGAGCATGGCCAGGACGGCGGGCTGGTCTCGGCGCTGCTGATCTGGGGCCTCGAGAGCGGCCGCATCGAGGGGGCCCTCACCTCGCGCCTTTCCACCACCCGGCTCTGGGACTGCGAGCCGTTCCTCGCCACCACCAGGCAGGAGGTGCTCGAGGCGGCGGGCTCGCGCTACACCTACGCGGCCAACCCGCTGGCCATGCGCCAGGCCGAGGAGCGCGGCCTCAAGCACCTGGCGCTGGTCGGGATGAGCTGCCAGGCGTCGATCAACGGCACCCTCGCCGCCCGCCGGGTCAACAAGTACGCGCGGCGCATCGAGCTGACCATCGGCCTGCTGTGCTCCAAGTCCTTCGAGTACGAGGGCATGCGCCGGATCCTCACCGAGGACTACGGCATCCCGCTCGAGGACGTCGCCAAGGTCAACATCAAGGGCCGCTTCCAGGTCTGGCGGCGCTCGACCGGCGAGCTGGTCGAGATCCCGCTCAAGCGGATGCAGGAGGCCACCAGGGCCGGCTGCAAGCTGTGCCCCGACTTCGCCGCGCAGCACGCCGACATCTCGGCCGGCGGCCTCGGCCAGCGTGACGGCTGGACGCTCACGGTGGTGCGCACCGCCCGCGGCGAGGAGTGGCTGGACGCCGCGTGCAAGGCCGGCGTCGTCACCGCGCGCCCCGGCGCCGAGGACCCCGCGGCGATCGCCCTGATGAGCAAGCTGTCGGTCCGCTCGCGTCAGCGCTGGCCGGCCGACGGTGTCGACGGCGGCCGCGAGGCGCCGGCCATGCTGCCGATCGTCCAGACCACCTGAGCCACCCGGCCCGGACGGCTACCCGGTCGCCCTCGACCAGAGGGTGGCGACCTGCTGCACCTCGGCGCGGAAGCGGGCGCCGTCGATCGGCTTGCACACGTACCAGGTGGCCCCCAGGCGCAGGGCCTGGTCGCGGTCGTCGTCGCGCTCCGACGAGGTCATCACCACCACCGGCAGGGTGCGCAGGGTGGCGTCGGCGCGGATGCGGCGCAGCACCTCGAAGCCGTCCTGGCGGGGGATCCTCAGGTCGAGCAGGACGAGCTGCGGCAGCGTGCGCTCGTCGAAGTGCCCCCGCTCCAGGGAGGCGATCGCCTGCTCGCCGTCGCGGGCCAGCTCGACCTCGACGGTCGCGCCGTCGAGGTCGCGCAGCGCCCGCCTGATCAGGAAGGCGTGGTCCTCGTCGTCCTCGACCAGCAGCACGCGCAGTTCGCTCACTGGGGCACCCTGGTGTCGCGCAGGCGGGCCTCGTCCGGCTCGGGCTCCGGCCAGCGGGCGAGCATGGTGGCGGGCAGGACCATGCGCACCACCGTGCCGCGGCTGCCGCCGATGGCGATGCTGCCCCCGGCGAGCTCCACGATCTTGCGGCAGATGGCCAGGCCCATGCCGGTCCCGCCGGTGGTCGAGGAGCCGTCGAGGCGCTCGAAGACGCCGAAGACGCGCTCCCGGTGCTCCGGCGGGATGCCCTTGCCGTCGTCGCGCACCGACAGCTCGAACGAGCCGTCGGGCAACGGCGCGCTCTCGATGCTGACGCTCAGGTCGAGCCGGCCGCCGTGGTTGACCGCGTTCTCCACCAGGTTGGTGAACAGCTGCCGGAAGCTCAGCGGGTCGGCCAGCACCACCGGCAGCGGCCCGGCGTGGAAGCGGACCGTAGGATGCACCGCGCGCGCCTCGGCGACGATGGTCCGCGCCACCTCGCCGAGGTCGACCTCGGCGAGCTCGACGGACAGCCGGCCGGCGCGGGAGAGGTCGATCAGGTCGTGGATCAGCCGCTGCATGTACAGGGTGCACTCGGAGATGCGCTGGATATAGCGGCCGCCCTCCGCGCCGAGCACCTCCCCGTAGTCGAGCTTGAGGTACTCCAAATAGCCGAGCAGCGAGACCATCGGGCTCTTGAGGTCGTGGGAGGCGCTGTAGACCAGCGTCTCCAGCTCGGCGTTGGTCCGCTCCAGCTCGCGGTTGGCGTTGGCGAGGGCCTCCTCGGCGCGCTTGCGCTCGGTGATGTCGCGGATGACGCCGGAGAACGACAGCCCGTCGCCGGCCTCCCAGGTCCCGATCGACAGCTCCACCGGGAACTCGCTGCCGTCGCGCCGCAGCGCCACCAGCTCCACCACCGACCCGGCCAGCTTGGAACGGCCGGTACGGCGCACGCGGGCGATCCCCTCGGCGTGCGCCGCCCGTAGCCGTTCGGGGACGATCACCGTCAGCGGCCGGCCGATCACCTCGTCGGCACGCCAGCCGAACATCCGCTCCGCGCCACGGTTCCAGGAGCGCAGCCGCCCCTCCGAGTCGGCCGAGACGATCGCGTCCATGGCCGCGTCGGTCACGCCGCGGAAGCGCTCCTCCGACGCCCGCAGGGCCTCCTCGGCGCGCTTGCGCTCGATCACCGGGCCGAGCTCGCCGACCACCTTGGCGATCCGCTCCAGCCGTCCCGGCTCGCCGGCGCGCTCGTGCGGGACGAAGAACTCCAGCACCGCCACCAGCCCGGACGGGCCCTGCATCGGCACCGCGAGGGCCTCCGAGATGCCGGCGCGGCTGGCGGCCGGGGCGCGGTCGAAGCGGGCCGGGTCGTCCACCTCCGGCAGCAGGCACGGCTGCCCGGTCGCCCAGACCAGGCCGGGCAGGCCGATGCCGCGCCCGTAGCGCGACAGCTGGCTGGCGGAGCGCAGGTGGTCCAGGCCGTACCCGCGCGAGTACCAGGCCGGGCTGCAGGCCAGGAGGTCGCCGTCGGGCAGCCACACCTGCCCCATCGAGCAGCGGGTGAAGTGGCACACCGTCTCGAGCCCGGCGGCCAGCATGTCCTCACTGGTCTCGGTCTCCCCGAGGGTCTTGAGGATGAACTCGAGGAAGCGCCGTTCCTGCTCGGAGCGCATCACCTCGGTGCGGTCGCGCACCATCGCCACCGCCACCACGGGCCGCCCCTTGGCGTCTCGGACCAGCGACAGGTCCCAGGCGCCCCAGACGAGCTGCTGGTTGTCGATGCGCACGCAGCGGGTGTCGATCTGGTGGCGGTCCAGGCCCTGGTCGAACACCGCCGTCACCGCCGCGCGGGCCGCGTCGGCGTCCGGCGGGTAGGTCAGCGAGGCCACCGAGCGGCCGCTGAGGCCCTCGATGCCGCAGCCGAGCAGGTCCTTGAGCGGGCGGTTGGCGGCCACGATGCGGCCGCCCGGATCCAGCACGCACGCTGGGGAGAGCGCCTTCTCCACGATCCCGATCGAGCGGATGTCGCCCGGCATGCCGCGACGGCCCCATCCTCGTCCGCGCAGCCACCCGTTCGTCCGCATCACCCATACCCCCGTCCATCGGACCGGCCATCCGACCAGGGAATTCCGTCCGGAATGTTCAGTATCGGGCGGCTTTATATCATCGAGTCGTTCCGATGGCGAACCGCCCCTATCGGGAGGTTTGCGCGATTCCTGCCGTCCCGGCAGGCGGCCAGCCCCTCGGGGATGCCGGCGACGCGCCGGAAGGCGCCCGGACGCGAATTACCCGGTTGGCGGCGACGCGGTACGATCTGCGGGTGATCCGATGGACCGACCCGCCGTTATCAACGCGTGAACTCCGGTGATACCAATGGAGCGAGACACAGCACCAAGGGGGTCCACCCGATGACCTATGTCATCGCCGAGCCGTGCATCGACGTGAAGGACAAGTCCTGCATCGAGGAGTGCCCGGTCGACTGCATCTACGAGGGCGACCGGATGCTCTACATCCACCCGGACGAGTGCGTCGACTGCGGTGCGTGCGAGCCCGTCTGCCCGGTGGAGGCGATCTTCTACGAGGACGACGTCCCGGCGCAGTGGAAGGAGTTCACCGCCACCAACGCCGCCTGGTTCGAGGAGCTGGGCTCCCCCGGCGGCGCCGCCAAGGTCGGCCCGCAGGCACGCGACACCGACTTCGTCGCCAACTTCCAGCCGACCGAGTAGCCCCACAGGCGGCCGCCACCGAGGAAGCCCGAGGAGCGGTGGCGATGGCCGGTGCCGACGACGGCTTCGACGACTTCTACGCCGCCTGCTACGGGCGGCTGGTCGGCCAGCTCTTCCCCGTGACCGGCGACCTGCACGAGGCCGAGGACGTGGTGCAGGAGGCCTTCGTGCGGGCCGCGGCGCGCTGGTCGCGGCTGCGCGAGTACGACCTCCCAGAGGCGTGGGTCCGCCGCGTCGCGATCAACCTCGCGGCCAGCGGGCTGCGCCGCGCCCGGCGCCGCATGGCGCTGCTGTCGCGCATCGGCCCGCCGCCGAACGTGCCGCCGCTCTCGGTCGAGAGCCTGGCCCTCGCCGAGGCGCTGCGTGCCCTGCCGATGTCCTACCGGGAGGTGCTGGTCCTGCACCACCTGGTCGGGCTCCCGCTCGACGAGGTGAGCGCCCAGCTCGACGTGCCCGTCAGCGCGCTCAAGGCGCGGCTGCACCGCGCCAGGGCCGCGCTGGCCAAGCTGCTCGCCCCCGAGTCCGCCCAGGAGGCGCGCCGTGCCCACCGATGAGCTCGACCGGCGCCTCGCCGAGCTGGCCGAGGCGGCCAGGGAGCATGCCGCCGCGCCGGCGGCGGCGGTCATCCGCGGCCGCGCGCGGCGGCGGCGCGCCCGCCGTGCCGCCGCCGCGGCGGCGGCCGTCGCCGTGGTCGCGGTGCTGTTCGCGGTGACCCGGTCCGCGCCGGTGGGCGACACCGGGGTGACCGGCCCCAGCCCGGGCCCGCCGGCGACCACGGCCCCCGGCACGGTGCCGTGGGTGCGCGAGCCGGCCAGGGCGCGCGCGCCGACCCCGACAACCCCCGGGGTGCGCCTGGCCGACCTGGCCGTCTCGATCGACGCGCCGGGGCGGGCGGTGATCGGGCGGCCCTTCCACTATGCGGTGACCATCGCCAACGCCGGCGACAGCGCCCTCCCGCTGCGGCCCTGCCCCAACTACGACCAGCGGCTCACCGTCGAGGGTGCCCGCTCGGTGCTGCAGCCGTGGCGGCTCAACTGCAAGCCGGTGACGGCCATCCGGCCAGGGGAGCGGGTCACCTTCGCCATGCGGTTCGACGTGCCGGCGAACCTGCCGCCGGGCCGCGCGGTCCTGATCTGGAACCTCGACCTCGGCCCGGGCGCCCAGCTCAAGCCCATCGAGGTGGTGAGGGGCTGAGCCCGAGGTTGCCGGCGCGGGCAGGTGCCGGCATGCTCGCACCATGCTGCGCGTCACCAACACGATGACCAGGGCCAAGGAGCCGGTCTCGCCGCACGCGCCCGGCCGCGTGCGGATGTACACCTGCGGCCCGACCGTGTACCGCTACATGCACGTCGGCAACCTGCGCAGCTTCCTGCTCGCCGACCTGGTCAGGCGCGCCCTCGAGGTCGCCGGGCTGGAGGTCGAGCAGGTCCAGAACGTCACCGACGTCGGGCACATGACCGACGAGGAGTTCGACCGGGGCGAGGACAAGATGCTCGTCTCGGCCAAGCTCGAAGACCGCTCCCCGGCCGAGATCGCCGCCTACTACACCGAGGCGTTCCGGCGCGACGTCGCCGCCATGAACCTGCGGCCGGCGAGCGCCTACCCGCGCGCGTCCGACTACGTGCCGCGCATGATCGAGCTGGTGCGGCGCCTGCAGGAGCTGGGCCACGCCTACGAGGTGGACGGGGACGTCTACTTCGCGGTCGAGTCGTTCCCTAATTACGGCCGGCTGTCGGGCAACTCGCTCGACCAGCTCCGGGCCGGCCACCGGACGGAGCAGGTCGACCCGCGCAAGCGCCACCACGCCGACTTCGCCCTCTGGCGGCGCGCCGGGCCGGGCCGGCTGGTCAGGTGGGACTCGCCCTGGGGCGAGGGCTTCCCGGGCTGGCACATCGAGTGCTCGGCGATGTCCCTCGGCGAGCTGGGCGAGCACATCGACGTGCACACCGGGGGCGTCGACAACGTCTTCCCGCACCACGAGGACGAGATCGCCCAGTCCGAGGCGGTGGTCGGCCACCAGGTGGTGCGGACCTGGGTGCACGGCGAGCACCTGCTCACCGAGGGCCGCAAGATGGCCAAGTCGGCCGGGAACTTCTACGACCTGCGCGAGCTGGACGCCCGCGGCCACTCGCCGCTGGCCCTGCGCCTGCTGTTCCTGCAGGCCCACTACTCGAGCCAGCTCAACTTCACCTGGGACGCCCTGGCCGCGGCCGAACGCTCCCTGGAGCGCAGGCGCGCCCGGGCGGCCGCCTGGGCCGAGGAGGCCGGCCCGGCGGCGGAGGCGCCCGAGGCGCCCTCGGAGGCCGCCGCCGGCTACGAGCGCCGCTTCTGGGCGGCGGTCGACGACGACCTGGACACGCCGAGGGCGCTGGCGGTGCTGGCGGAGATGGAGGGCGACGAGGGCGTGCCCGCGGCCGCCCGGCACCGCGCGGTGCTCGCCTTCGACCGGTTCCTCGGCCTCGACCTGGACCGCGCCGCCGGCCAGACGCTCCCGCCCGGCGCCGAGGAGCTGATCGCCAGGCGCGAGGCGGCCCGCGCCGCGCGCGACTGGGCCACCGCGGACCGGCTCCGCGGCGACCTCGCCGAGCTGGGCGTGGAGCTGTCCGACACCCCCGGCGGGACGAGCTGGCGGCTGTCGCGAGCCCCCGGTCTCCAAGCGCCGCGCTGAACCGGTCTGCCCGATCAGTCGGGGCAACATGCACGAAGGACCCTAGACGGCACAAGCCTCTCGTCCGTAGACTCAGCGCCCTGCGAGGGTGCACAGGTCGGCCACGGCCGCGCCGGGGGTACGCCTCGCCAGCCGGCCGACCACGGCGGCCAGGCGCCGCCGCGAGGGCACAAGGGGGGCCTTGCATGATCCGGCACGAGCACGACCCTGTCCGCTGCATCCTGCCACCGAACATCCTGGAACGGATCGCCCAGCACGGCGACGCGGACCAGCGCAGGCGCGCGCTGCACACCCTCGCCAGGGACACCTCGCTGCGCGCGATCCGCTCGCAGAACTCGATCCTGCGCGCCCAGGGCGCCAAGCAGATCGGCACCGAGGCGCCTCCCGAGGGCGGCACGCCGCAGCGCACCATCTTCGACTGCGCCAACAGCGAGGACCTGGCCAGCTCGACGGTCGCCCGCAGCGAGGGCGACGGCCCCACCGGCGACGTCACCGTCAACGAGGCCTACGACGGCCTCGGCGCCACCTACAGGCTGTTCTGGGACATCTACCAGCGCGACTCGATCGACGACGAGGGCATGCCGCTGAAGGGCTACGTCCACTACGGCGACGCCTACGACAACGCCTTCTGGGACGGCCAGGAGATGGTCTTCGGCGACGGCGACGGGCGGCTGTTCAACCGCTTCACGATCGCGGTCGACATCATGGGCCACGAGCTGGCCCACGGCGTCACCGAGGACGAGGCGCAGCTGGTCTACTTCCGCCAGGCGGGTGCGCTCAACGAGCACTACTCCGACGTGGCCGGCTCGCTGGTCAAGCAGTACCAGCTCAACCAGCGGGCGGACGAGGCCGACTGGCTGATCGGGGCCGGGCTGATCGCCGGTGCCGAGGACCAGGCGCTGCGCTCGATGAAGGCGCCGGGGACGGCCTTCGACCACCCGCTGCTGGGCAAGGACCCGCAGCCCGACCACATGGACCGCTACGTCCAGACGATGGAGGACAACGGCGGGGTGCACATCAACTCCGGCATCCCCAACCACGCCTTCTACCTGGCCGCGACCATCATCGGCGGCTACGCCTGGGAGGTCGCCGGCCGCATCTGGTACGAGACCATGCGCGACCCCAGGCTGAAGCCGACCTGCCAGTTCCGCACCTACGCCCGCATCACCCTGGGGGCGGCCCAGCGGCTCGGCTACGGCACCTCCTCCGACGAGTACAAGGCCGTCAAGGAGGCCTGGCACGGCGTCGGGATCGACGTCTAGCCCACGCCACCCCGCCTGCCGGCGCTCGACGCCGGCGGGCGGGCTGCTCTATGGTCGTCCGCGCGTCGGGGCACGAGCCGATCCACGACTGCGAGGCGGAGCCGGTGAGCGAGGAGCGCATCCACATCGACCTGGTGCGCAGCGGTGGCTTCGCCGGCGTCAGCCGGCGCGCCTCGGCCGACACCGACACGCTGCCGCCGGCGGAGGCCGCCCGCCTCGCCGAGCTGGTCCACGCCGTCGACTTCGACGCCCTCGCCAACCTGGCGACGGGCCCGCCGCGGCGGCCGGACCGCTTCCAGTACGACCTCGACGTGCGCGAGGGCGGGCGGCGCCACCAGCTCACCCTCGGCGAGCGCGACGCCCCGCCCGAGCTCCGCGCCCTGATCGACCATGTCCTCGAGACCTATGCGTAGGAGCGTCGCCACCGAGCAGGTGAACCGTCGGTGTTGCCGGACCACCGCACAGCGAGCGAGTGGCACACAGAAGCCATGGTCCTCATCCCTGCGGGGCAGTCGTCGTATGCTGCTGGGGAGCACTTGACGGACACGAAACGGCGTGGCGCCGTGGGAGCGTGAGCGATGGGCTTGATGAAGCGGTTCTCCTACATCTTCAAGTCGAAAGCCTCCAAGGCGCTCGACAAGTACGAGGACCCCAGGGAGACGCTGGACTACTCCTACGAGAAGCAGCTCGAGCTGCTGCAGAAGATGAAGCGCGGCGTGGCGGACGTGGCCACCTCGCGCAAGCGCATCGAGCTGCAGGCCCAGCAGCTGCAGTCGGCGGCGACCAAGCTGGAGGGCCAGGCCAAGCAGGCGATCGCCCAGAACCGTGAGGACCTGGCGCGCGAGGCGCTGGCGCGCCGGTCCGGCATCGCCAGCCAGCTCCAGGACCTGCAGGCCCAGCACGACCAGCTCAAGGTCGAGGAGGCCAAACTGGTCGACGCCTCGCGCCGCCTGCAGACCAAGGTCGAGGCGTTCCGCACCCGCAAGGAGACCATCAAGGCCACCTACACCGCGGCCGAGGCCCAGACCAAGGTCGGCGAGGCCATCTCCGGCATCTCCGAGGAGATGGGCGACGTCGGCATGGCGATGTCGCGCGCCGAGGACAAGGTCGCGCAGATGCAGGCCCGCTCGGGTGCGCTCGACGAGCTGATGGCCTCCGGTGGCCTCGACGACCTGTCCGCCGGCGGCGACCGCCTGCAGGCCGAGCTGAACCGCGCCGACGACGACAGCCAGGTCGAGCTGGAGCTGGCCCGGCTCAAGGGCGAGCTCGGCGGGACCGAGACCAAGCAGCTCGGCGCGCCCACCCCGACTCCCACCGAGGAACAGCGATGATCGTGCGCATCATGGGCGAGGGCCAGTTCGACGTGCCCGACGAGCAGCTCGACGAGCTCAACCGCCTCGACGACGCGCTGGCAGAGGCGGTCGAGAGCGGCGACACCGCCTCCTTCCGGACCGCGCTGGAGAGCCTGCTCACCAGCGTCCGCACCCAGGGCTCCGAGCTGCCGGACGACTACCTCGGTCCCTCCGACCTGGTCCTGCCCGGCCCCGACGCGACCATCGACGAGGTCCGCACCGTCCTCGGCGAGGAAGGCCTGATCCCGGGATAGCCGCCGCTCGGGTAGCCTGTGCTCCGCCCCGTCACAGCGTCGTGGCGGGGCGTCGCCTGGGAGGAGAGTCGGTGCCTCAGCCGCCTGTCGTCGTGGCGCTGGGCGGGAACGCCATCGCCCCACCCGGAGGCCGCAACTCGGTCGCGGCACAGTTCGAGCGGACCGAGGAGACCGCCTGGCGGCTGGTCCACCTGGCCGATCAGCCGCTGCTGGTCACCCACGGCAACGGCCCCCAGGTCGGCACCGCGCTGCTGCGCAGCGACCTGGCCGCCGAGGTGGTGCCCGCCCAGCCGCTCGACGCCTGCGTCGCCGACACCCAGGGCGGCATGGGCTACATGCTGCAGCAGTGCCTGGACAACGCCTTCTCGGCGGCCGGCAGGCGCCGCCCCACCGTCGCGCTGGTCACCCGCACCGTGGTCGCGCTCGGCGACCCCGCCTTCGAGCACCCCTCGAAGCCGATCGGCGGCTTCTACGAGGAGGCCGAGGCGCGCCGGCGCATGGCCGCCGACCGCTGGGTGATGAGCGAGGACGCCGGCCGTGGCTGGCGCCGGGTTGTCCCGTCGCCGGAGCCGGTCGAGATCGTCGAGGAGGAGGCCATCCGCGACCTGCTCGCCGCCGGGGTGGTGGTGGTCGCGGCCGGCGGCGGCGGCGTGCCGGTGGTGCGCCGGCCGGACGGGTCGCTGACCGGCGTCGAGGCGGTGGTCGACAAGGACCTGGCCACCGCGCTGCTCGCTGGCGACCTCGGCGCCGGGCTGCTGCTGCTGCTCACCGGCGTCGAGCACGTCGCGCTCGACTTCGGCCGCCCCGGTCAGCGCGACCTGCACGACGTGACGGCGGCGGAGCTGGCCCGCCAGGCCGCCGAGGGCCAGTTCGCCCCTGGGAGCATGCTGCCGAAGGTGCGGGCCGCCCTGCGCTTCCTGGAGCGCGGCGGCAGGCGGGCGGTGATCACCACTCCGGAGCTGTCCGAGAAGGCCGTGGCCGGCGAGGCCGGCACGCAGGTGACGCCCTAGGCGAACACCGCGGCAGCGAGTCGCCGGCCGCGTCCGCGGTCGCCCTGCCTGCGGGGCAGGCGCTCAGCTCTCTCCGCCGATGTCGACGTGGTAGGCCTCGTAGACCAGGTCCAGCCCGCGCTTGCGGTGGCGCACCAGGTCGGCGAACAGGCGCACGAGGGCGTCGCGGAGGTCGTCGGCCGCGGTCGGCTCCGGGCCGGGGACCAGCCGTACCTGCGCCATGGCCTGGTCGAGCTGGTGGGTGATGCTGGCGTGCTCGCGGGTGAAGCGCTCGATCTTGTTGGCCAGCCGGGGGACGTTCTCCATGATCTCCTCGTAGAGCCCGCCCGGTGCCTCGGTGACCTCGACGTGGACCGAGAACACCTCTTTGAGGTGATCGAGCACGGGTGACAGGTTGTCCGCCCATTCCCCCGACCGCCCCAGGGTGGGCTCGGTCAGGGCGTCTTCGAGCTGAGCGATCGCCCGGCGGAGGCTGAGCCGCTGGCCTTTGGCGGCGTCCAGGGCGGTGGTGGTCGATGCCTCGTAGACCTCCCCAATCTCCAAGCGCGACATCGCCATCTCCCCTCTGGCCGTCGAACCGAGGATGCCTAGTGTGCCCGAAACTTAGCCATCTTTAACCGTAGATGTTTTGGACTAGTCAGCCGTGATCTGCGAATGGTGCAACCCAGACGCACGCTCGGAATGACCGACTTCGTGGACGATCACACGATTGGTGGCTCCCCTGCCACCGGGAGTGCCCGCCGCGATCACCACCAGATCGCCGGTGCGCACGATCCCTGCCGCTACCATACGCCGATCTCCCTGGGCCACAAGGGTTTCGAGCTCGACGACCTGATCGACCACCGCGGGCGTCTCGACACCCCAGTACAGCGACATGCGCCGCCGGGTGCGCTCGTGCGGGGTGAGCCCGACGATGGTCATACGGGGGCGGAAGCGCGACACGTAGCGGGCGGTCGCGCCCGACTCGGTGAACGCCACCACCGCGCGGGCGTTCAGGTCCGTGGCCGCCTGCACGGCGGCACGGCAGACGGTGGCGGCCACGTCGAGGCCCCCGCCCGGCGGCGCCGGCGGTGGCAGCAGGTGCGGCGCGCCCTCGGCCTCATGGGCGATGCGGCACATGGTCGCCACCGTCTCCACCGGGAAGGCGCCGACCGCCGTCTCCTGCGACAGCATCACCGCGTCGGTGCCGTCGAAGATGGCGTTGGCCACGTCCGAGGCCTCGGCCCTGGTGGGGCGGGCGCTCGAGACCATCGACTCGAGCATCTGCGTGGCGGTGATCACCGGCACCCCGGCCGAGTTGGCCCTGGCGATGATCGCCTTCTGCAGCGGGGGCACCTTCTCGACCGCGAGCTCGACGCCCAGGTCGCCGCGGGCGACCATGACCGCGTCGGTGGCGTCCAGGATCTCGTCGAGGCGCTCGATCGCCTCGCGTCGCTCCAGCTTGGCCACCACCGGCTGGTCGCCGCCGAGGTCGGCGACAGCCCGGCGGCAGGCGAGCACGTCCTCGGCGCGCCGCACGAAGGAGAGGGCCACGTAGTCGGCGCCGTGCTCAACCGCGGTGGCCAGGTCGGCGTGGTCCTTGCCGGTCATCGAGCCGACCGAGACGGCGACCCCGGGCAGGTTGACGCCCTTGCGGGAGCGGACCACCCCACCGCGCCGCACCTGGCAGCGCACCAGCGGCCCGTCGACGTCGCGGACCTCCAGCTCGATGGCGCCGTCGTCGAGCAGCACCCGGTCCCCGGGGCGGACGTCGGCTGCCAGGCGCTCGTAGACCACCGGGACCTCGGGCGCCGGCGCCCGCTCGGCGCCCGCGACCAGGACGCACTCGTGGCCGGAGGCGAGCACGATGCCGGGGTCGTCCACCAGGCCGACGCGGATCTTCGGCCCCTGCAGGTCGGCCAGGATGGCCACGGCCTTGTCGCGCTCGGCGGCGACCTTGCGCACCAGCTCGATGCGGGCGACGTGGTCGGCGCGCTCCCCGTGGGAGAAGTTCAGCCGGACCACGTCGACGCCGGCGTCGATGATGGCGGCGAGCATGACCGGGTCGCTGGAGGCCGGCCCCAGGGTGGCCACGATCTTGGTGCGCTCGATCCCCATGGCGCCGTCCCTTCCGTCCGCCCACGGTCCGCTCACGAACGAGCGTAGCAGGCCACGACTGCCCCGCAGGCAGGACGACCGCGGTCTTGCGGGCGACTTTCCCGTCGTGATCCGTCGGCTAGATCGGCGCTCCGGCCTCGTAGGCCTGGCCGACCGCCTTGGGTGGGCGCACCCGGCGGAAGAACAGGGCCAGGACGACAAGGGTGACGATGTAGGGCAGGCTCTGGATGAAGGCGTTGTTGATCCAGCTCACCCGCAGGAACACGGTCAGCGCCTCGGTCCAGCCGAACAGCAGCGAGGCCAGGGCGGCGCCGACCACCGACCAGTTGCCGAGGATCAGGGCGGCGAGGGCGATGAAGCCGCGGCCCTGGTTCATGCCCTCGTTGTACTGGCCGACCAGCTCGATGGAGATGTAGGCGCCGGCGAGGCCGGCGAACGCGCCGGAGATGAGCACGCCGGCGTAGCGCATCGCCACCACCCGCACGCCGAGGCTCTCGGCGGCGCGCGGGTTCTCGCCGGTGGAGCGCAGCCGCAGCCCGAACACGGTGCGGTTGAGCACGTACCAGGCGACCACCCCGAGGACCAGGGTGAGCGGCACCACCGGGGACATCTCGCCCAGCCTCGGCAGGCTGAAGTGGGGCAGCTGCTTCACCGGCGGCGACTGGGTGCCCTGGTCGAAGGCCACGATCGAGAGGAAGCGGGGCACGCCGAGGGCGAGGACGTTGATCGCCACCCCGGAGACGATGTGGTCGACCCGGAAGGTGACCGTGGCGATCGCGTGGATCAGCGCCACCAAGGTCCCTGCGAGCACCGCGATGAGGAGCCCGGCGACCGGCCCGAAGCGCAGCGCGCCCCAGGCGCCGAACCAGGTGCCGAAGATCATCATCCCGTCGATGCCGATGTTGACCACGCCGGAGCGCTCGTTGAACACCCCGCCGATGGTGGCCAGGAACAGCGGCACGAACGCACGGACGGTCGCGGCGATCACGGCGAAGCCGATGAGCTGTCCGACGATCTCAGGCACGCTCGTGCGCCTCCTTCAGCTGCCGGCGGGCGGCGGCCCGGCGCACCAGCTCGTAGGCCACCACGATGGTGAGGATGATGACGCCCTGCAGGATGACCGTGACCTCCTTGGGCACGTCGGTGTTGAGCCCGATCCCCGAGCTGGCCCGGTCCAGGTAGGAGAAGAGCAGCGCCCCGGCCACGATGCCGAGGCCCGTGTTGCGGCCGAGCAGGGCGATGGCGATGGCGGTGAAGCCGTAGCCGCGGACGTAGTCGAGCTTCATGTAGCCGTCGATGCCGAGCACGTCCTGCAGCCCGACCACCCCGGCCACCGCTCCGGACAGCAGCATCGCCTTGAGCATCATGGCGTTGGTGCGGATGCCGGCCGGCTCGGCGGCGCGCGGGTTGGTGCCGAGCACGCGCAGCTCGAAGCCGAAGCGGGTGCGCCGCACCACGAAGGAGTAGACCACCGCGCTGACGATGGCGAGCAGGAAGAACCAGGTGACCGGCGACGAGGCGCGGAAGTTGAAGCCGATCGAGTTGAAGAACGGCACCATGCTGCCGACCTGGGCGGTCTCGTGGACCGCGACGGTGCGCTGCTGGGCGATGGCGCCGACCTGGGAGGTGTCCTTCAGCGGGCCGGACAGCAGGTACAGCAGCACGCCGTTGGCCACGTAGTTCATCATGATCGTGGAGATGACCTCGTGGGCGCCGCGGTAGACCTTGAGCAGCGCGGGGATCAGCGCCCAGGCCATGCCGCCGGCCATGCCGGCGAGGATGACCAGGGGCACGTGGATCACGGTCGGCGCCGACACCTTGGCGCCGGCCACGGCCGCGACCAGCGCGCCGATGGCGTACTGGCCCTCCACCCCGATGTTGAACAGGCCGGCCTTGAAGCCGATCGCCACCGCCAGGCCGGCGAAGATGAACGGGGTGGCACGGCCGAAGATGAACGCGAACGAGCTGCGGTTGACCAGGCCGTAGTTCCACATCGACGAGGCCACGTGGCTGAGGTCGCTGAAGCTGCGCTGCACGACCAGGATCACCAGGGCGCCGACCAGCGCCGAGATCACCAGCGAGACGGCCGGGGCGAGCAGACGCATGCCGAGCTGCCTGGCCTGCTCGGCCAGGCCGACGCGGGCGGCGACGGCCTCGGCGGGCGGCTCCGGCTGGGGCGGGGGTGGGCGCTCCTCGACCTTCATGCCGCCGGCTCCCGGTCGGAGCGGGCCCCGGTCATGTACAGGCCGAGCTCGTTCATGGTCGCCTTGGAGCCGTCCAGCTCGGCCGCGATACGGCCGTCGTAGATGACCCCGACGCGGTCGGAGAGGGCCAGGATCTCCTCCAGGTTGGCGGAGATCAGCAGCACGGCCAGGCCGGCGTCACGGGCCGCCACGAGCTGCTTCCAGACGAACTCGGTGGCCCCGATGTCGAGCCCCCGGGTCGGGTAGGCGGCGATCAGCAGCTTGGGGCCGCTGGCGAACTCGCGTGCCAGCACCAGCTTCTGCTGGTTGCCACCGGAAAGGGCGTAGACCGGCACGGCGATGCTCGGCGCCTTGACGCGGAACGCGCGCACCAGGTCGGTGGCGCGTGCCCGCATCGCCTTGGGGTTGAGCAGGCCCCGCCAGGAGAACGGGGCGCGCTCGTGCTGGCCGAGCACGGAGTTCTCCCACAGGGTCATCGGCAGCACGACGGCGCGCGCGTGGCGGTCCTCCGGGATGTAGGACAGCCCCAGCTCGCGCCGCTCGCGCACGTGCTCCCTGGTGACGTCCCTGCCGCCCAGCCGGATGCTGCCGGCGTCCGGGTGGCGCAGCCCGACCAGGGCGTCGACCAGCTCCGCCTGGCCGTTGCCCTCGACCCCGGCGAGGCCGTAGATCTCGGAGCGGCGCACGTCCAGCTTCACGCCGGCGAGCGCCTCGCGCCCGCCGTCGAGCACGCGCAACCCCTCGACCTGCAGCTCCGGGTCGCCGGACGGCGTCTGGCCGTGGACCCGCTCGAGCAGCACCGGGCGGCCGACCATCATCTCGGCGACCTCCTCCTCGGTGGTGTCGGCCGCCGCGACCGTGCCGATCGCCTTGCCGTCACGCAGCACGGTGATGCGGTCGGCGATGGCCAGCACCTCCTCGAGGGAGTGGGCGATGAAGATGATCGTCTTGCCCTGCTCCTTGAGCTGGCGGACGGCGTCGAACAGCTCCTCGACCTCCTGGGGGACGAGCACGGCGGTCGGCTCGTCCAGGATCAGGATGTCAGCGCCCCGGTAGAGCAGCTTGAGGATCTCGACCCGCTGCTGCTGGCCGACGGCCAGGCTCTCCACCCGCGCGCCGGGGTCGAGCTTGGTGCCGAAGCCGCGGGCCAGCTCGGCCACCTCGCGGTTGGCCTCGTCCAGGTCGAGTCGGCCGCCGCGGTTGGGCTCGGCGCCGAGGACCACGTTCTCGGCGACGGTGAACGCCTCCACCAGCATGAAGTGCTGGTGCACCATGCCGATGCGCAGGGCGATGGCCTTGCGCGGGGAGTCGATCCGCTCCGGCTGGCCCCGCACCAGGATCTCGCCCTCGTCGGGCTGCTCCAGGCCGTAGACCATCTTCATCAGGGTCGACTTGCCCGCCCCGTTCTCACCCACCAGCGCGTGCACCTCGCCGTGGGTGACCTGGAAGTCGACGTGGTCGTTGGCGACCACGCCGGCGTAGCGGCGGGTGACCCCGCGGCACTCGATCGCCAGGGGCTGCGCACCGTCCGGCCCGGAGCCGGCGGGCTGCGGCGAGCCACCCTCGGCTCCGGCGTGCGCCTCATCGGGTCCAGCCACGACAGCGCTCCTTGGAAGAAGGCCGGGGAGCCCGATCGCGCGCTCCCCGGCCCGTGATCATCCGACCGCCTAGGCGCCCGGCTTGTCCGGGACCTTGATCTCGCCGGAGATGATCTTCTGCTTCAGCTGGTCGAGGGTCGTCGGGATGTCGCCCAGCAGCTCCTTGTTGTACTGGTTCTGGGCGTAGTCGACGCCGCCCTCCTTGAGGCCGAAGGTCGAGACCCCGCCCTTGAGGGTGCCGTCCACGTACTGCTGGATGGTCTGCAGGACGGCGTTGTCGACGCGCTTGAGCATCGAGGTGAGGATCCACTTCTGCTGCGCCGGGTCGGCCGTCAGGCTCTGGTCGGAGTCCACCCCGATGACGTACTTCTTCTTCTCGGTGCAGGCGGCGATCACGCCCGCCCCGGTGCCGCCGGAGGCGTGGTAGATGACGTCAGCGCCGGCGCCGATCTGCTTGAGGGCGAGCTCCTTGCCCTTGGCCGGGTCGCGGAACGCCTGCGGGGTGGTGCCCGCGTAGTCGACCTGCACCTTGATGCGCTTGCCCTTCTGGTCGGCGATGTACTTCACGCCCGCCTCGTAGCCGGCCTGGAAGCGCTTGATGAGGTCGCCCTCGAGGCCGCCGACGAAGCCGACCACGTTGCTCTTGGTCTTCAGTGCCGCGGCCGCGCCGACCAGGAACGAGCCCTCCTGCTCCTTGAAGGCGATGCAGTCCAGGTTCTTGTTCTGGGTGCACAGCGGGTCGAAGCCGTCGATGACGGCGTACTTCACATCGGTGTTCTCCTTGGCCGACTTGGCGATGTCCTCGGAGAACAGGAAGCCGACGCCGAAGATGAGGCCGTAGTCCTCGGCGGCGAGCCCGTCGAGCAGCTCCTTGCGGTTGGAGCCGTCGGCGTTGGGTTCCACCGTCTTGATGTCGACCTTGTCACCGAGCTTGCTCTTGGCCTCGGTGGCTCCCCGGTCGGCGCTGTCGTTGAAGGACTTGTCGCCCTTGCCGCCGATGTCGAACACGACACCGACCTTCTTGGCCTCGGCCGCCGGGGTCCCGCCACCGCTCGAGCCACCACCGTCGTTACCACCGCCACAGGCGGCTGCGACCAGCGCCAACCCGGCCAACAGCGCGCCGGCACGCACGCCTCGTTGCCACCGCATCCGATCTTGCTCCTCTCATGCCGGGGCTGGGCCCCCCTGCCCGCCGCCCACCGCGACCGGGCCGTCCCGCACCCGCCTGACCGAGGCGAGCCGGAAGCTGGGCGGTAATCTATACCGGCGGCCAGGCCGTTCACCACGGCAGGGTCCTGGACGGTGGCCTCGGCTGCGTACAATCCGCGCATGCGTCGTATCCTGCTCGCCCTGCTGGTGCTCGTGCTGACCTACTTCGCGGTGACCACCTTCCTGGTCGCCACGTGGATGGGAAAGGACGAGCGCCCCTCCGCCGACGCGATCGTGGTGCTCGGGGCGGCCCAGTACGACGGCCGTCCGTCCGCGATCTACAAGGCACGCCTGGAGCACGCGGTCGACCTCTACAACCAGAAGCTCGCGCCGGTGATCGTGTTCACCGGGGGGAACACGCCCGGCGACCGCTTCACCGAGGGCGCCTCGGGGGCGCGCTGGGCGGTCAAGCAGGGTGTGCCCGCCGTCGCGGCGCTGGTGGAGGACTCCAGCCGCAGCACCTACCAGAACCTGGCCGGGGCCAAGCGCGCCCTCGCGCAGCGGCCGCACGCCGGCCGGCGCCTGCGGGTGGTGGTCGTCTCCGACCCGTTCCACATGTACCGGGCGGTCAGGCAGGCGCGCGACCTTGGGCTCGAGGCATACCCCTCCCCCACCCGCACCAGCCCGCTGTCGGCGAGCAAGATCCGCCTGACCGAGTCCGTCATCCGCGAGGACGTCGCCATCGGCGGGTACATCATCGCCCGGCGTGGGTAGCGAGCAGCCGAGGAGGCTCCTAGTGGCTCTGACCGTGGTCGATCACCCGCTCGCCGCCACCATGCTGACCGCGCTGCGGGACGCCACCACGCCGCCGCCGCTGTTCCGGCTGCTGGCCAAGCGGCTTTCGCTCACGCTGGTGGTGGAGGCGACCCGCACGGTACCGACGATCGAGCGCCGGGTCCGCACCCCGCTGGCCGACGCGGACGGCCGCCACTTCGCCGTGCCGCTGGTGGCCGTGCCGATCCTGCGCGCCGGCCTGGCAATGCTCGAAGCGGTCACCGAGCTGTTCCCCGAGGTCGCGGTCGGCTACATCGGCCTCGAACGGGACCACGCCACCTTCCAGCCGTCGGCCTACTACACCAAGCTGCCCCCGCTCGAGGGCGCCTACGTGCTGCTGCTCGACCCGATGCTGGCCACCGGCGGCTCGGCGGCCGCGGCCTGCGAGAGCCTCTACGCCGCCAAGCCGGGCCGGGTGACCCTGCTCAGCGTCGTCGCCGCCCCGGAGGGCCTCGACCGCCTGCAGCACCAGCACCCCGCCCTCGACGTGGTCACCGCCGCCGTCGACGAGCGCCTCAACCAGGCCGCCTACATCGTCCCCGGCCTGGGCGACTTCGGCGACCGCCTCTACGGCACGTGATGCCCCGCAGGTAGCCGGGGATGCCCCGCAGGTAGCTGGGGATGCCCCGCAGGTAGCTGGACGGCGGCCTGGGGCGCCACTCGATCCTGGTACCTGACGGCCCGCGGGGCAGCGCCAGGGTGACCCGGCGCTGTTCGATCCGACCACGAACCAACCTCGCGCGAGGTTGTGCGTGGTGGGCCGAACGAACCGATCCCAGGACGAACGGGGGTTCTCGCGAGCGCGGGTGACCACGATCGTCCTGGGATCGGTTCGTTCGGGTGGTATGCCGATCTTCCGAAGGATCGGCGGACAAGGCGGGTGTTGACCCTCGATTTCGATAACAAACGTGGCACGACGGGCGGGAATGATGAGACAGCTCCCCAAGCGATACGCTTCAATCTCTCTTAGCTGACGAACCAGGCAAGGAGAGCAACCGTGACCCGAGAGGGCTGGTCCGGGCCCGGAGTGCCCGGCGAGGGGCTGCTCGGCGCCTTCCGGGTCCTTGCGGGCGGCGAGGACGTCGAGGCCGGCGGCGGTGCCTTCCTGGAGCGGGCCTGCGCCGCCCTCGCCGCCGACGAGGGTGCCCTGCTGCTCGCCGGGGCGGACCCGGAAGATCACCTGGCCGGCCACCACCATGGCATGCCGGGCCCGGAGGGCCCGCTGGGCGGCCGCGAGCGCGACCGGCGCCTGTACGCGGCCGCGCTCGCCAGCGGCCGGCCGCACCCCGCCGGGCCGCCGGCCGGGCCGGCGACGCCGGAGCTGTGGTGCGCCATGGCGGTGGAGGGCCGCCCCGCCGGCGTGCTGGCGGTGCGCCGCGACCGGCCGGCCCCGTTCCGCCCGGCCGACCACACGGTGATCGAGGTGCTCGCCAGCGGCGCCGCCGTCGCCGCCGACCGGCTCCGCTTCCTGCGCCTGTGGTCCGACAAGCTCGACCAGGCCGACGCGGCCCACTCCCAGCTCCTGCGCTACGCGGACGACCTGCGCACCACCTACGCCTCCGAGCGCCGCCAGGCCGAGGAGCTGCGCCGCGCCCTGCACGACCTGGAGCTCTCCTATACCGCCACGGTGCGCGCCCTGGCCACGGCGGTGGAGGCCAAGGACGCCTACACCGGCGGGCACCTCGCCAGGGTCACCGAGTACGGCGTGCGCGTCTGCCGGGTGATCGGCGGCGGCCTGGCCTCGACGCCCGGCCTCGAGGAGGCCTTCCTCCTGCACGACCTGGGCAAGATCGGCGTACCGGACGCGGTGCTGAACAAGCCGGGCCCGCTCACCGACGAGGAGTGGGTGCTGATGCGCGAGCACCCGGCCATCGGCGTGCGCATCCTCGAGGGCGTCCCCCACATGGACGTGGTCAGGCAGGTGGTCTACTCGCACCACGAGCGCTGGGACGGCACCGGCTACCCGGAGGGGCTCAAGGCCGAGGGCATCCCGCTCGCCGCCCGCGTGTTCGCCACCGTCGACGCGTTCGACGCGATCACCACCGACCGCCCCTACCGCCGTGCCGCCACCCTCGACGAGGCACTCGCGCGGCTCGACGAGGCCGCGGGCACCCAGTTCGCCCCCGACGCCGTCGACGCCCTCCACCAGGTCGACCCGGATCAGCTCGACGCCATCCGGGCGACGGCCGCCCGGAGAGACTAGGCATGGGCCGCCTGCGCGTCCAGCTCTCCGTCCTGCTGGCCATGCTCGGGCTGCTGGTCGCGGCCTGGGGCGCGACCATCTTCCTCGGCGCCCGCAACGGCCAGGTGTCCACCGAGTCGCAGCAGTTCGAGGTGAGCCGCTTCGACGAGCTGCGCCGGGCCGCCGCCAGCTTCCGCGTCCGCCTGGTCGACGCGTCCGCGAACCAGCGCGACTACCTGCTGACCAGCGACCGCCGCGCCAGGGAGCGGTTCGACGCCACCTGCCGCCAGGCCGAGGACCGCCTGGCACAGGTCGGCGAGCTGGCGCGGCCATGGCCGAGCCTCGGACCGATGCTGCAGCGCATCCGCAGCGGCTACGTGAGCTGGGAGCGGCAGACGCTCGGCGAGATCGGCGTCCACGACCGGTTCGGCACGGGCGCCGCCATGGCCCTGGTCGCCCGGGGCGACTCGAGCCTGCGCTTCGCCCAGCTCCGCGAGCGCAACGAGGCGCTCGACAAGGTCCTCGCCGACTTGCAGGTGAACGCGGCCAGGCGGCAGCGCTCCACCTACCGCGAGACGCAGCGGCTGGCCCTCGACGCCGCGGTGATGATCCTGGCGACGGTCACGCTGATCTTCTTCTACCTGCGCCGCGCGGTGGGTGCGCCGGCCGCTGCGCTGCGCTGGGCCTCCAGCCGCCTGGCGGGCGGCGACCTGACCACGCCGATCGAGCTGTCGGTGCCCAACGAGCTGGGGGCGGTCGCCGCCGACCTGGAGGTGATGCGCCGCCACCTGGCCGGCCGCATCGACGGCCTGCTGCGGCTGCGCGAGCTGTCCGCGCAGGTGGTGGGCGCCACCAGCCTGCAGGGGCTGTGCGACGCGGCGCTCTCGGGCCTCGGGCGCGAGGTCGGCGCGGTCCGGGCCGCTCTGGGCGCGGTCGACCGGGACGGCCGGCTGCGGCTGCGCGCGCTCTCGGGCTTCGAGCACCCCGAGGCGACGGCCGGGCGGATCGCCGCCGCCCACCACGAGCTGTGCGCCTTCCTCGCCCTGAAGACCCTGCTCGCCGGACAGGTGGTCGGCATCGGCGACGTCGACGAGGTGCCCAAGCCGGTCGCCCTCGGCGAGCTGGCCGTGGTCCTGCGCATCCGCGCCCTGGCCCTGGTGCCGCTGGTCTCGCGGGGCTCGTTCGTCGGGCTGCTGGCGCTGTTCTGGGAGCAGCCTCACCGCCTCGACACCGAGCAGGAGGCCCTGCTCGGGCTCGCGGGCAACCACATCGCCGGGGCGCTGGCTGCGGCGCTGCGCTACGAGGAGGCCGAGCGCGCGGCCGGCGAGGCCAGGGCCGTGTTCTACGCCATCGCCGACGGGGTCCTGCTGACCGACCCGAGCGGCAGGGTGACCGCCATGAACCACGCCCTCGAGCTGCTCGGCGGCTGGACCGAGGCGCAGGTCCAGGGCATGCCCTACGCCGAGGTCCTGCCGGTGGAGGACGAGCACGGCAGGCGCATCTCCCCCGAGGCCCGGCCGCTGGCGCTGGCGCTGGCGACCGGCGAGCCAGCCAGCGACCAGGGCTTCGGCGTCGACCTGGTGACCCGCGACGGCCGCAGGGTGCCGGTCGCGGTCAGCTCCGCGCCGATCCTCGACCCCCGCGGCGAGGTCATGGGCGGCGTCGACGTGGTCCGCGACGTCTCCCGGGAGCGCGAGATCGACGAGGTCAAGTCGGCCCTGATCTCCACCGTCTCGCACGAGCTGCGCACCCCGCTGACCCTCATCCACGGCTTCGCCGAGCTGCTGGTGCTGCGCGACATGCCGGTGGAACGGCGCAGGGCCGCCGCCGAGGAGATCCTCGAGGCCTCGCGGCGGCTCGCCCGCCTGATCGACGACCTGCTCAGCGTCTCCCGCATGGAGTCCGGCCGGCTGATCCTCGACCCGCGTCCGCTCGACGTGGCCGGCCTGGTGGAACGGACGCTGTCGCCGTTCCGGGCGATGGCCGCACGGCACAGCATCCGCAGCGAGATCCCTGGTGGCCTGCCGGTGATCTGGGGCGACCCCGACAAGGTGGAGCAGATATTGACCAACCTGGTGGGCAATGCGATCAAATACTCCCCCGCCGGCGGCGAGGTCGTCGTCGCGGTGTGCTGCGACGACGACGAGATCCGGGTGAGCGTGCGCGACCAGGGGATCGGCATGAGCCCACGCGACATGGGGCAGTTGTTCGAGAAGTTCTACCGCGTCGACCGCGACGAGGTGCGCCGCGCCGGCGGCACCGGCCTCGGCCTGTACATCACCAAGCGCCTGGTGGAGATGCACGGCGGCCGCATCTGGGCGGAGTCGTGGCCCGGCGCCGGATCGGAGTTCAGCTTCACCCTGCCGGGCAGCGGCGAGCTGGCCGGGGAGGGACGCCGGTGAAGCTCCTGATCGCCGACGACGAGCCGGCGGTCCGGGCGCTGGTGCACGCCACCCTCGAAGACGACGACTACGAGATCATCGAGGCGGGCGACGGCGTCGAGGCCCTCGAGATGGCGCGTGCCGAGAACCCCGGCCTGGTGCTGCTCGACATCATGATGCCGAGGCTGAACGGCCTGGAGGTGTGCCGCTCGATCAAGTCCGACCCGCACACCAGCGACATCGTGGTGGTGATGCTGACCGCCCAGGCGCGCGAGCGCGACCGCGAGCACGGCTTGGCGGCCGGGGCCGACCACTACTTCACCAAGCCCTTCTCCCCGCTGGCCCTGCTCGACCTGGTCGAGCGGGTGCGGGAAGAGCAGCCGGACCAGACCCCGCGGTAGCCCGCCGGCTCACCGGGAGGCGGTGGCGGGCTCGCCGAGGCCGGGCGGGAGCGGCACCTCGTCCCAGTCGACCAGCAGCCACGATTCGTCGTCGAGCTGCACGGTGGCGGTGACGTAGCCGCCGGCGAAGCGGCTGTTGGTCAGGCTCGCCGATTCCGGGTCGAACTCGACCACCCGCTCGACGTCGTCGACCAGGAAGCCGACCGGGCCGCGGCGGGTGCTGACCACCATGATCCGCCCCTCGGGCCCCAGGTCGGGCAGGCCGAGCACGACCCGGAGGCTGGCGACGGCCACCGGCCGCCCGCTCGCGCCGAGCGCGCCCAGGCTGGAGTCGGTCATGCCCGGGACGGGCCGCCGGCCGGTGCCGACGTCGACCACCACCCGGACGTCCTCCCGCAGGCAGGCGTAGCCGCGCCCCATCAGCCGGAAGAGCAGCAGCTCGGTGCCCGGAGCGAGCACGCCGGCAGCGGCCTGCCTGCGCTCGGGACCGGCGGAGCCGCCCGCGGCCGGGGTGCTGCCGGTCATGCCACCTCCTGGACGGAGCCGCCGGGTCAGGTACCTCGGCTACCTCAATCGGCAGGGCGGCTCGACCCCTACAGTCGGGGGGCATGCTCGGTAGCGCTGGCCAGCAATGCTGCGGGTAGCGCCGTGCGGTGCGGCCAAGGTACCCTCCGGCGCCCAGAGGGAACTCCTCGAGGGGAAGGAGGACCGTGTGGCCGAGGTGCTGGAGCACAGCGACATTCCCGGCATCTGGCTGGCCCGTTTGCAGCACCACGAGGACGAGCGGGGCCGCTTCATGGAGACCTTCCGCGCCTCGTGGCTGCCGTTCGCCGCCACCATGGTGCAGGCCAACCGCTCCGAGTCGGCCGCGAAGGTGCTGCGGGGCCTGCACTACCACCGCCGTCAGGCCGACTACTGGTTCGTGCAGTCCGGCCGGGCGACCGCCGTGCTGCTCGACACCCGCATCGGCTCGCCCACCGAGGGCAAGCACGTGAGCGTGGAGCAGGGCGGGGGCGAGGACGTGGCCATCTACATCCCCGAGGGGGTGGCGCACGGCTTCTACGCCCACGAGCCGACGGTCATGACCTATCTGGTGACCAACGAGTACGACGGCTCCGACGAGCTCGGCATCGCCTGGGACGACCCCGACCTCGGCCTCGAGTGGCCGGACTCGGAGCCGATCCTGTCCGAGCGCGACAAGCAGAACCCGCGCCTGGCCGACGTGCCCGCCGACCGCCGCGTGCCGTACTCGGGCTGATCCGCCCGCCCCACTTGGCGTCTTCCGCGCTACCGTAAGACGAGGACGTAGCTGGTCTCGAGGGAGCGCGTCATGCTGGAGCGTCCATGCCACAGTCATCGCAGTAGCCCGGCCAAGTCGGGGCCACCCCCCGACCGGCCGAAGCCGCCGGCACCGCCACCGCCGCCGCGCTGGCGCGCCTGGCTGCCCGCGATCGGGCTGTTGATCAGCATCTTCATCTTCTCCCTCCTGTCCGGGGGCATGCGCCAGAACCGCCCGCAGGAGCTGAGCTACACCGACCTGAAGGCGAAGGTCGCCGCCGGCCAGGTCCAGTCGATCTCCATCGACGAGAACGGGCACGTGGAGGGCAAGCTCAGCGACGGCAGCCGCTTCACCTCCGGGGTGCCCACCGCGCTCGGCGACACCGAGCTGGCCAAGCTCGTCGACGAGAAGAACGTCCAGGTGACGCGCGTGGAGACGCAGACCTCGATCGGCTCGGTGCTGCTCAGCCTGCTGCCGCTGCTGCTGTTCGTCGCGTTCTTCATCTACCTGGGCCGCTCCACCAGGCGCCAGCTCGCCAGCGGGATCGGCGGGATCGGGCGCTCCCGGGCGAAGGTGTTCGACGCCGAGCGGCCGGATACCACCTTCGCGGACGTGGCCGGCTACGAAGGTCCCAAGCGGGAGGTCACCGAGGTGGTCGGGTTCCTGAAGGACCCCGACCGTTTCAAGCGCGCCGGCGCGGTCGGCCCCAAGGGCGTGCTGATGGTCGGTCCGCCAGGCACCGGCAAGACCCTGCTGGCCCGCGCGGTCGCCGGCGAGGCCCAGGTGCCGTTCCTGTCGGTCACCGGGTCCTCGTTCGTGGAGCTGTTCGTCGGCGTCGGCGCCTCCCGCGTCCGCGACCTGTTCGCCGAGGCGAGGAAGCGCGCGCCCTCGATCATCTTCATCGACGAGGTCGACGCCATCGGCCAGCGCCGCGGCGGCACGGTCGTCTCCAACGACGAGCGCGACCAGACCCTCAACCAGATGCTCGCCGAGATGGACGGCTTCGACCCGGCCACCGGGGTGGTGGTGATCGCCGCCACCAACCGGCCCGAGGTGCTGGACCCGGCGCTGCTGCGCCCCGGCCGCTTCGACCGCCAGGTGATCATCCCCCTGCCCAACCAGCGCGAACGCCGCGCGATCCTGACCGTGCACATGCGCGGCAAGAAGCTCGGCGACGACGTCGACCTCGACGTGATCGCCCGCAGCACGCCGGGCTTCTCCGGCGCGGACCTGGCCAACCTGGTCAACGAGGCGGCCATCTTCGCGGTCAGGGCGGGCCGCGAGGTGCTCACCGCGGTCGACTTCTCCGACGCGCGCGACCGCATCCTGCTCGGCCTGCGCGAGGCCTCCAACGCCCTGCTGCCCGACGAGCAGCGCGCCGTGGCCGTCCACGAGGGCGGCCACGCCCTGGTCGCGGCCCTCTCCGAACACGCCGACCCGGTCGCCAAGGTGACCATCCTGCCGGCGGGCCAGGCGCTGGGGGTGACCGAGCAGCTGCCGGTCGACGAGCGCCACCTCTACCCCGAGAGCTACCTCAAGGACTCGCTGGCGGTGCGCATGGGCGGCCGCGCGGCCGAGCACCTCGTCTTCGGCGAGGGCTCCACCGGCGCGAGCAACGACCTGGCCGGGGCCACCGACCTCGCCACCCGGATGGTGCGCGAGTTCGGCATGAGCCCGGCGCTGGGGCCGGTCGGGTTCTCCTCCGGCAGCCCGATGTACCTCGGCACCGAGGAGGTCCGCAGCCGCCCCTACGCCGAGGCGACCCAGCGGGTGATCGACGAGGAGGTCGCCAAGCTCCTGCGCGCCGCCGACGCGCGCGCCGCCGAGCTGCTCTCCAGCCACCGCGACGCGCTCGACCGCCTCACCGAGCTGCTGATCGAGCGGGAGACGGTCGACGGCACCGACGTGGACGAGATCCTCGGCCGGGTCCCCGGCCGCGGCACGCCCGTCGGCGCGACCGGGCACGCCGCCGGCGGCGCCGAACCGGGCACGCCGGCCGGGCCGGCGACGCGCTGAGGCGCCCGGCCGCGGGAACCGTTTGTCCTCCCGGCGCATCTATGCATCATTGGAGGGGCCGGCCCGTCCGGTCGCCACCGCTTCGTTGCCGCCTGGAGGGTCTGGCTGTGACCCTGGGCGAGAAGCCTCGTAGGACCGTCCTCGAGGAGGTCGCGCGATCCCGCGATGAGCATCACCACCCCCCTGCTCGCCACCGATCCGCGACGGCTCGGCTCGTACGTGCTGCTCTGGCGGCTCGGCGGTGGCGGCATGGGCGTCGTCTACCTGGGCGAGGCCCAGGACGAGCGGCTCGTCGCCATCAAGGTGATCCGGCCGGAGCTCGCCGACGACTCGGTGTTCCTGGCCCGCTTCCGCCAGGAGGTCGAGGCCGCCTCGCGGGTGGCCGGCTTCTGCACGGCGCGGGTGATCGGCGCCGACCTGGAGGCCGAGCGGCCCTGGTTCGCCACCGAGTACGTCGACGGCCCCACCCTGCAGCAGGCGGTCAAGCGCTCCGGTGCGCTGCGCGGCCAGGCGCTGTCCACCTTCGCGCTGGGCGTGGCCGAGGCGCTGGACGCGATCCACGAGGCCGGGGTGGTGCACCGCGACCTCAAGCCGAGCAACGTGCTGCTGGCGCGCAACGCGCCCAAGGTGATCGACTTCGGCATCGCCCGCGCCCTTGACGCGGTCTCGCTGACCCAGACCGGCAAGGTCATCGGCACGGTCACCTGGCTCGCGCCGGAGCAGCTCCGCTCCGACCGGGCCTCGCCCCTCTCCGACGTGTTCGCCTGGGGCGGGCTGGTCGCCTACGCCGCGACCGGGCGGCCGCCGTTCGGCGCCGGCCCCGCCGAGGTCGTCGTCCACCGCATCCTGAACGAGGACGCCGACCTGGACGGCACGGACGGCGAGCTGCGCACCATGGTCGAGCTGGCCCTGGCCAAGCACCCGGAGGAGCGGCCCAGCGCCCGCGCCCTGCTCGCCCGCCTGCTCGGCGCCGGCACCCGCAAGGACGACGCCGCCGCCATGGCCTCTCGCGTGGTCAAGGACACCTGGACCGGCACCAACGCCTGGCAGCAGCAGGCGGCAATGGCCCGGGGCGATCCCCCGGCCGCGCTGCGGCCCATGACCTCCACCCCGCCGGCACCGATGACCGGGCCGGCGCTCGCGGGAGCGGTCACGCCGCCGCCGGCGCCCGTGCAGCGGCTCCCCACGGCCAGGCCGGCGGCGGGCCAGCAGCCCGTGCAGGCGCGCCCGGTCGGTGCGAAGCCGGCGGGCATGGCGCCGCCGGTCCAGCCGGCGCCGGTGGCCGAGCGGCCGGCCGAGGGGGGACCGGCTGCCGGCGGGCGCGACGGCGGCAAGGGCGGCGTGGTGGCCGACTGGCTGCCCGGGGGGCTCGCCCGCGACCTGCTGCTGGTGTTCGGCTTCGCCATGGTGCTCGCGGCCACGCTGCCCGGCGCGCGCCTGGCGGCGGGGCCTCCGGTGCCGGCGGCGCTGCTGATCATGGTCGTCGCCGCGGCGCTGCTCGGCCCGCTCCGCGGCCTGATCGGGTTCGCGCTCGGCGTGCTGGCCACCGAGAGCAGCGCCCACGGCGACGCGCTGGCGTTCCTGGACCGGCCCCGCGCGATCGCGGGATATGCCTTCCTCGCCCTCACCGTGCTCCTGGTCGGGCGCCTGGCCGGCAAGGGCAGGCACCTGCGGCCCCTGCGGGTGGCGATCGCCCTGGCCGTCGGCTACGGGCTGGTCTACGTGGGGCTGGTGATGGCCGCCTGGGTGGAGCGGGCAGGCTCCCTGGCCGGCCGGGTGCGCATCGGCCTGTAGGCGTGGAACCGTTGGCGCTCGGCGTAACGGTCGCCGACCATGGACGTCGATCGATTCCGGAGGGAGGCCGCCATGCGCATCGAGGCGTCGCAGGGCGACATCACCAGGGAGCGCGTCGACGCGATCGTCAACGCGGCCAATTCGTCGCTGCTCGGAGGCGGCGGGGTGGACGGGGCGATCCACCGGGCGGCCGGTCCCGAGCTGCTGGCCGAGTGCCGCACGCTGGGCGGCTGCGAGACGGGCGACGCCAAGGCGACCAACGGCCACCGCCTGGCTGCGACCTGGGTGATCCACACGGTCGGCCCCGTCTGGCGCGGCGGCGGCATGGGCGAGCCCGAGCAGCTCGCCTCGTGCTACCGGCGCAGTCTCGAGGTCGCCGCCGAGCTGGGCGCCCGCTCGGTCGCCTTCCCCGCGATCTCCACCGGCATCTACGGCTATCCCGCCGACCAGGCGGCGCGCATCGCGGTCGAGACCGTCCGCGCCACCGTCACCGGCGTCGAGCTGGTCCGCCTGGTCGCCTTCGACAGCGCCACCCTGCGCCGCTACCAGGAGCTGCTCGGTCCCTGAGGAGGGCGCCTCAGCTCGGCGGGGCCGCGTGGATCCCGTCGAGGCCGAGGCGGTGGGCGGTGGCGGCCGCCTCGACCCGGGTGTGGACGCCGAGCTTGGCGAGGATGTTGCTGACGTGGACGCTGGCCGTCTTGGGGCTGATGAACAGCTCGCCGGCGATCTGCGAGTTGGACCTGCCGGCGGCGACCAGGCGCAGCACCTCGAGCTCGCGCGGGGTCAGGCCGGCGGTGCCCTCGCCGGCCACCACGCCCTGGCCGAGGTCGAGCCGGGCGCGGCGGGCGAGCGTCTCGACCGCGGCGCGCAGCGGCTCGGCCCCGAGCCGCTCGGCGCTCTCGTAGGCCGCGCGGGCCTCGGCCGCGGCCCGGTCGCGCTGCCCCTCCGCCAGCAGCGCCTCGGCGAGCCGCCAGCGCGACCTGGCCTCCTCGTACACGTAGCCGTAGGTGAAGGCCTCGACGGCGTCGGCCCAGCGCTCCGACGCCGAGTTCCCCTGCAGCCGTTCCCACTCCGCCTCGGCGCGGGCCACCCAGGCGAGCGCCTCGGGGCCGACCTGGAGGCCGAGGCCGCGCGCCCGGTCGAGCTCGGCGAGGGCACGGTCGAGCAGCGGCCGACCGGCCGCCACCGCCTCGGCCTCGGCGGTCGCGTCGCCGCCGGCCCGGGCCTGCTCGGCCCGGTCGGCCTCGGCGGCCAGGCCGAGGGCGGCCGGCCAGATGGCGCTCAGCACCCAGGCCTCACCCGCCGGGTCCAGCCTCGTCAGGGTGGCGCGCGCCACCCTGACGGCCCGCTCCAGGTCGCCCTGCCAGCGGGCCAGGTCGGCCTCGCAGCCGCCGGTCAGGAAGGCGACGTAGGTGTCCTGCTCGCGCAGCGGCGCGAGCCGGGCGAGCCGCTCGGTGGCGCTCGGGAGGCCGCGCCCGACCTCCACGTAGAGCGCGACCGCGGAGAGGGCGGCCGCCGCGGCGCTGCGGTCGTCGGGCGCCACCGCCAGGCTCTCGGCCTCGTCCCAGTCCCCGGCCGCGTAGTGGGCGATGGTCCGCAGGAGCCTGGCCTCGACCCCGGACGGGCTCCAGGACAGGCCGGTCCGCTCGGCGAGCGCGACGGCCTCCCCGAGGGTCGCCCCGGCGGCGGGCAGGTTGCCGTCGTCCAGCTCGACCCTGCCCAGGTAGCACAGGGCCTCCAGCTCCCTGAGGCGGTCATTGCTCGCGGCGGCCCGCTTGCGCGCCAGGTCGACCAGGGAGCGGGCGGCGTCGAAGTCGTCGCGCCGCCGGGCCAGGATCACCAGGATGAGCAGGGCCTGCGCCTCATCGGTGGCGCTGCCCACCGCCTTGGCGACCGCCAGCGCCTCGTCGCACCAGTGCCGGGCCTCCTGGTCGCTGCGGAGGTATGCCAGGACCCGGGCGAGCCCGCCGGTGACACGGGCACGCAGCGGCGTCGGCGGCTCCGCCGGGACCAGCTCGACCGCGCGCCTGGCGGCGGCCACCACCTCCGGTCCCACCTCGACCTCCATCAGGAACCAGGCCAGGCGCTCGTAGGCGACGGCCGCCCGCAGCGGCTCCGCCTCGGCGTCGAGCGCCGCCACCACGTCACGGGCCAGGGTGGCCGCGTGCCTGGCCTCGCCCGAGTCGCTGGCCGCCTGTGCCGCGCGCAGGAGCAGGTCGGCGCGGTCGAGGCCGGCGACGGCGGCGGCGTCCGGCACCCGCTCCCACAGCTCGATGGCGTGGGTCAGGTGGTCGTAGGCCTCGGCCGGGGCGAACACGTCGTGCGCGTCGGCCGCGGCGCGGACCAGCGCGCCCAGCGCCCCGGGCAGGTCGTGGCTGGCCATCGCGTGCCAGGCGAGCTCGGCGGCGGGCCCGCTCTCCGCCAGCAGGCGCGCGTAGGTGGCGTGCAGCCGCGTCCGCTCCCCGGGCAGCAGGTCGCCGTAGACGACCTCCCGCAGCAGCGCGTGGCGGAAGCGGTAGCTCTCGCCCGCCGGGTCGACCACCAGCACCTGGTCGGCGACGGCCTCGCGGAGCCCCTGCTCCAGCTCTGCATCTGGCAGGCCCGCGGCCGCGGCCAGCAGCCGGTGGTCGACCCGGCGGCCGGCGACCGCCGCCACCTTGAGCACGCCCTGGGCCAGGTCCGAGAGCGCCTCGATGCGGGCGAGCAGCACGTCGGCCAGCGCCACGGGCAGGGCGACGTCGGCGCGGGCGGCGCCGGCGGCCAGCAGCTCCTCGGCGAAGAAGGCGTTGCCCTCCGAGCGGGCGAGGATGCGGTCGACCGCGTCGGGCGGCAGCCGCCCACCCGTCAGCGTCGCCAGGTGCTCGGCCAGCTCGGCGCGGTTGAACGGGCGCAGGTCGACGCGCTCGAGGTCGGGCACGCGCACCAGCTCGGCGAGCAGCGGCCGCAGCGGGTGGCGCCGGTGCAGCTCGTCGGAGCGGTAGCTGGCCACCACGGCGACGCGGCCGGTGCGCAGGGTGCGGACAAGGAAGGTGAGCAGGTCGCGGGTGGAGCGGTCGGCCCAGTGGAGGTCCTCGACCACCAGCAGCACCGGCGCCATCGCCGACAGGCCGACCAGCAGCGACAGCACCGCGTCGAAGAGCTGCACCCGCTCGAAGGCGTCGCTCGGCGGCAGGGTGGCGATCCCCTCCTCGGCGACCTTCGGCAGCAGCCGGCCGAGGGTCGGCACCGCCTCGACCATCGGGGCGGCGAGGCGGGCCTCGTCCGGCCGCGTACCGACGTCGCGGAAGGCGTCGACGAACGGCACGTAGGGCAGGCCCATGTCGCCGGCCTCCATGCAGCCGCCGACCAGCACCCGGGCGCCGCGCGCCTGGGCGCGGTCGGCGAGCTCGAGCAGCAGCCGCGTCTTGCCGACACCGGCGTCGCCGGCCACCAGCCCGACCGCCGGCCGCCCCTGCTCGGCCCGGGCGAGCACGGCGACGAGCTGGTCGAGCTCCTCGGCACGGCCGACGAACACGGCGCTCGTGTTCATCCCCATGCCCGTCAGTATGGCCTCAGCCTGCGACGCAGGCACGTCGTCCGAGGAGGCGGGGCAACCTACTCCTCGGGGAGCGGGAGCCGCACCGTGATGGCGGTGCCGTGCCCCGGCTCGGAGGTCACCCGCCAGGTCCCGCCGAGCATCTCGACGCGCTGGCGCATGCCGACCAGGCCGAAGCGGCCCTCGCGCACGTGCCCGGCGATGTCGCCCAGGTCGAAGCCCTTGCCGTCGTCGGTGACGCGCAGCTCCAGCCCGCCCAGCGTGTCCTTCAGCCAGGCGATCACGTGCCCGGCGCCGGCGTGCTTGACGACGTTGGCGAGCGCCTCCTGCGCCACGCGGTACAGCACCGTCTCCACCTCCCTCGAGAGGCGGCCGGGATGCCGCACCTGCAGGCTCACCTGCGCGCCGGTCTCACGCCGGACGCTCGCGAGCAGCTCCTCGAGCGCCGCCGCCAGCCCGCGGTCGTCCAGCACCGGCGGGCGCAGGCCGGCGACCAGCCGGCGCAGGTTGGCCAGCTGCCCCGCCAGATCCGACTCGCAGCGGCTGAGCAGCTTCATCACGGACTCCACCTCGCCGGAGGCCAGCCGCAGGCGGGCCTGGCCGAGCCGTAGGCCGAGCGCGGCGAGGTGCTGCAGGGAGTCGTCGTGCAGCTCGGCCGCGAGCCTGCTGCGCTCCCGCTCGGCGGCCTGCACGACCTCGTGCAGCAGCCGGTGGTGCTCGCCGTCCTCGTGCAGGATCCAGGCCAGCCCGAGCAGCTCCCCGCGGTCGTCCCGGACAGGCCCGACCACCGCGACCACCGGCTCCCAGCGGCTGGCACGGCTCCACAGCGGCAGCTCGTACTCGATCACCCTCCGCAGTGCCCGCATGCGCGCGAGCTGCGCGTGGAAGGTCACCCGCTGGCCCGGCGGGAGGAACACCGCCAGCGGCTTGTCGAACAGCAGAGCGCGCGGCTGGTCGAGCAGGAGCGCCGCCGCGGCGTTGGCGTCGCGGATGATCCCGCGGTCGTCGGTGAACAGGTAGGCGTGCGGCACCCGCCGGAAGTTGCCGTGGGGATCGCCGGCCGGCCAGTCCGTGGCCTCTTCGGCGGCCACGGCCGGCTCTCCGGAGCGTACCCGCATCACACCCTCCGACGGCGTGGGACCCGTCCAACCCGAGCCGTAGCAGTAAACACCCGAGAAGCACTATCCAGCCATCCCTTCCTAATTTCTCTTGCTCCTCGAATGGCA
>WNFU01000459.1_pt1 | contig 58651 bp, 56 predicted proteins | sample 5400121 | NCBI WGS metagenome assembly WNFU01 (sample SAMN13153360, study PRJNA577476) | soil metagenome | isolation source: 100 cm soil or saprolite under grassland replicate 1 | place: USA:California | collected 2016-06-15 | reverse complement strand
TCAGCGGGGCCAGCAAGCCCCAGATCGACCCTCGCAGCGCGGTCAGAATCTCGGCGCGCGTGCCGTAGCGCTCCCCCCGCCATCCGTGGCGGCGCGCGACCACGTACGCCGGAACGGCCAGGCACGCGCCCACGAGCAGACCGGGCAAGATGCCGGCCGCGAAGAGCGCCGGGATCGAGGTATTGGTGATCACGCCGTAGATGATGAAAGCGATGGAGGGCGGAATGATGATGGCGATGGAGCCACCCGAGGCGATCAGTGCCGACGCGAAGGGCTTTGCGTAGCCGCGGGCCGCCATGGCGGGGATCAGGATCGTGCCCAGCGCCGCGGTATCCGCCGGCCCCGAGCCTGAGATGCCGGCGAAGAACACGCAGCAGACGATGCCCACGAGCGCGAGTCCCCCGTGAACCGGACCGATGAGGAGCGTGGCGAGCCGGACCAGCCGCTCCGAGATCCCCACGCGCTCGAGGATGAGCCCCGCCATGATGAAGAAGGGGATGGCCAGCAGCTGGAACTTGGCCAGGTTGGAGTAGAACGTCGGGCCGATGGCCGCAAGCCCCAGGCTGAACTTCCAGATCAGGAAGAGCCCCGTCGCTCCCAGGGCCACCGCGATCGGCGTGCCGATGGCCAGCAGCAGGGCGAAGAGACCGAAAAACCAGAGGGCGCCGAGCCAATCCATCAGGCCCGGCGCATCTCCGAGCGCAGCGCCTGGAGCATGCGCGCGACGATCAGCATCCCGCCCGCCGGGAGCGCCGCCGAGTACATCCACTCGGGAATGCCGAGCGCCTCGGACGTGGTGCCGAGCGCGATCTGGCTCTGGATCTGCCGCCAGCCGGCCCACACCAGCGCGAGCATGGTCAGGATCGCGATCACGGCGCTCGCGGCCGCGAGCGTCTGCCGGATGGGCCGGGAGAAGCGGTCCCGCAGGATCGTGAAGCCGAGATGAACAGACTCGCGGAATCCCACGGCCGCCCCGAGCATGGTGAGCCAGACCAGGCCCGCGACTTCGAGCTCCTCGGTAAAGGCGAAGGAGTACCGCGTGAAGTACCGAACGACGATGTTGAGGAAGGCCAGCATGGCCATCACGACGAGGAGGCCGGCGGCGAGGGCCTCCTCGAAGTGACGGGCCAGGCGCCGCACTACTTGGTCTCCGCGATGATCCTCTCGGCGGACTTCACGAGGTCGGCGCCGACTTCGTGGACCCACTTGTCGTACACGGGCTTGGTCTTGGCCCTGAACGCCGCCAGCTCCGCCGGCGACAGTGTCACCACTTCCATGCCGTTCTTCTTGAGCGCCTCCACGGCCTCGAGAGAGCCGTCGAGCCCCGCGCGGGCGCCCGCCTTCTGCCAGGCCATGACTTCCACGGCCGTCTTCTTGACGATCTCCCGGTCGGCCGGCGTCAGGCTGTCCCAGGTGATCTTCGACACGCCGAGGATGAGCGGGTCGATGGCGTAGTGCCAGAGGGTAATATTCTTGTGCACGGACCAGAGCTTGAACGGCTGGATGACCGATACCACCGGGTTCTCCTGCCCGTCCACCGTACCTTGCTGGAACGCGGTCTGCGCCTCACCCCAGTTCATGTTGACCGGATTGGCGCCCAGCGCGCGGAAGGTATCGATGAAGATCGGCGACCCCACGACGCGGATCTTGAGTCCCTCCAGATCCTCGGGCTTGCGGACGGGGCGCTTCGAGTTCGTGATCTCGCGAAAGCCGTTCTCCCCCCACGCCAGCGGGATGACCCCCTTGGACTCGATCAGCTTCCACAGCCGCTGGCCGGGCTCGCCGTTCTCGACGCCGTCCAGCGCCTTGTAGGAGGGATACATGAACGGCATCGCGAAGAGGTTCAGCTCCTTGACCTGGGGCGACCAGTTGATCGTCGATCCCAGGGCGAAGTCGGCCACGCCCTGGTTCAGGAGCAGGAACTCGTTGGTCTGCTTGCCCGCGAAGAGCTGGCCGGCGAAGTAATTCTTGACGTTGATCCGTCCCTGGGTGCGCTCCTTGAGGAGATCGGCGAACTTGATCGCCGCTTCGCCCCACGGGCCGACCGGGCCCACCACCAGGCTGTTCTTGAACTCGGCCTTGTACTGCGCCGCGACGGGCGAGGCCAACCACGTCACGGCCACGGTGAGGGCGAGGGAGATCGAGAGGAGGCGTTTCATCGGGGTATCTCCTTGATGCAGCAGGTTCGAGAGGTGCGACACGTATAGCACGCGCTTCGGAAATGTGTCAACATACGCCCCCGACGGCAGCGGCGTCACCGGTGATGGACGAGATCGAGATCTGGTTCGACAAGGGCGTGACCGACGGGTTGCCTGTCGTCCCACCGACGCGCGACCGTGTCGAGCGCATGCTCGAAGGCGCCGCGCGCGACCGGACGGACCTCGTGGGCGAAGTGCCGCCCAACTACGGCCGGGCGACGGTAGAGAAGATCGCGATCAACGCGGTCATGGCCGGCTGCCGGCCGGCCTACCTCCCCGTCGTGCTCGCCGCCGTCGAGGCGGCCTGCGCGCCGGCTTTCAATCTCCACGGCATGTCCACCTCGACGCATTTTTCGGCTCCGCTGATCGTGCTGAATGGGCCCATCCGGACGCGCATCGCGCTGAACTGCTCGTTTGGCGTCTTCGGTCCCGGTCATCGCGCCAATGCCACGATCGGCCGCGCCCTGCGGCTGGTCATGATCAATCTCGGCGGCGCCAAGCCCGGCGAGACCTCCATGTCCACCTTCGGCCATCCCGGGCGCTACACGTACTGCATCGGCGAACACGAGGAAGCCAGCCCGTGGCCGCCGTACCATACCGAGCGCGGCTTCAGCGCGGCTGAGAGCGCCCTGACCCTTTTCGCCGGTGAAGGCCCGCACGGCATCTCGGACCACGCCAGCCGCACCGCCCGCGAGCTGGCGGGCTCGATCGGGTGGTCGATGGCGGGGTTGTGGAACGCGAAACATTTCCCGCTCTACTCTCACACCATGCTGGTCGTCGGGCCGGAGCACGCGCGCACCATCGCTGAGAACGGGTGGAGCAAGTCCGACCTGAAGCAGCACCTCCACCGGACGATTCGCCTCCCCTATCGCGCGCTCCAGCCCGACGCCGACAGCGGCGAGGGCAGCAACCTGCGCTTCGCCCAGGGTCGCGAGCCGGGACCGGACGAGCTCATCCCCAAGTTCCCCTCGGTGGAGGAGCTCCACGTCGTGGTCTCGGGCGGGACGGCGGGCCGCTTCTCGATGGCGATTCCGGGCTGGCTCGGCACCAAGAATGGCTCGTCGCCGGTGACCGTTCCGATCCAAGATAGCCCTTGACACCTCGGGGCCGATCGATTAGACTGCTTGCAGGTTTCAGGTTCACCCGGTAGCCGGATACACAGCGGCTCATGCCGCTGAGTGCGAAAGCAACGCCGCGAGGACCTCAAGTCTTGCGGCGTTTTTGTTTGTCCTCCACTTCCGGAGGGCGTCCTCGCCATGGTGGCGAGGTATCACCGAGGCGAAAGCCTCAAGAGAAAGAGGTAGTCGAGATGGCTCAGGGCAGTGTGAAGTGGTTTAACGACGCGAAGGGGTATGGCTTCATTTCCCAGGAGGACGGCGAGGACGTGTTTGTGCATTTCAGCGCCATCCAGGCATCCGGGTTCAAGAGCCTCACCGAAGGCGACAAGGTCGAGTTCGAGGTCACCAAGGGCCCCAAGGGGCTCCAGGCGGCCAACGTCCGCAAGATCTAAGCCCGCGTAGTGTCAGGGCCGGGGCGGCTTTGAGCCCGCCCCGGCCCTTATCCTTTATAAAGCCTCCCACAGACAGCCGGAAAGCGCCCCCCAGACCCCGCCGAGCGGCTTTCGCACCGATGAAATCGGACCTTGACAGCCGTTTTTGATCTTTGCTAAGTTTTGGCAGGAATTGGTGATTCTGAAGTGCCGTTTGACTTGTTCGTGAGAGAGACTCGCGTGTAAGGAGCAGTCGCGCCGGGAGGGCTTCGGTCCTCGACGGCGCTTTTTTGTTTCCCCCGATCCTGGGGGAGACCCCGCCCATGGTGGAGCGGGGCTTACGCGGGCGGCTCAACCGCCCAAGGAGAGAGGGAACCGAGGTATGGCACAGGGCACGGTCAAGTGGTTCAACGACGCGAAGGGATACGGCTTCATCCAGGTCGAGGGCGGGGAGGACGTCTTTGTCCACTACAGCGCCATCCAGGCCCAGGGCTTCAAGAGCCTGGCCGAGGGCGACAAGGTGGAGTTTGAGGTCACGAAGGGGCCCAAGGGGCTTCAGGCCTCGAACGTTCGCAAGGCGACTTAACTTCGTCGCTGACCACTTGACGGCCCGCCGACTCTCGGCGGGCCGTTTTCATTTCTCCAGCCGCGCGCGCCGGCAAAAAGAAAGCCCCGACGGTCTGTGCGGCATCGTCCTGCCGTGCCGCCCGCTGGTGAAGGGCGGGACCGTCGGGGCCGGTGGTTCCTGGATCCTCCAGGCCCACCTGCGACTGCTTACATCCGGGCCTTAGGAGGTGACCACCTCACAGATCACCGTAAGGGTACACATCGGCTGGATCACCTCCTTTTCCCGGCGAGGCCCGACACGGGGCCCAGGTCCCATAACCTCGCGCCGGACGCCGACTCCCAGCTCGAGGCTCGGTCACGTTGCCTGCGGCGGAATTACCGGAGGGAACGCCAGGAGAGCCTGTGTGCGCTCTGACCGATTTCCCACATCCTAATCACGAGCCCCGGCCGACGCAAAAGATTTTTTCACTTCACGGTGAGCCGGCCGGCGTTCTTCTCCAGTACGGCCTTGCCTACGCCCTCGACCTTCTCCAGATCGTGAACGCGCTTGAACGGGCCGTGCGCCTCCCGGTAGACGATGATCTTCTGCGCCGCCGCGGCGCCCACGCCCTCGAGCTTCATGAGCTCGCTCCGCGAGGCCTCGTTGAGGTTGATCTTGGCGTCCGCCTTCACGTGGCTCTGCCCCTTTCCGTGATTGTCGCCCTTCGCATGGCTCTCGCCCTTGTCGGGCTTGTCCTCGGCGCCGCCCGCCGCTCCCCCCGCGAGACACCACAGTGCCACAGCCACCGCTGCGATCCATCGCGTCAGCATCATCGGATCCTCCTGTGAGAGAGATATGTTGCTGAGGGCGATTTCACGCGAGGCGGGAAGCGCCGACAATGCCCAATGTTTCAGACACCCGCGGTGTATCACGGCGTGGGCGGCCCATGCTTGACCGCCTCGGGCGCGACGGGCTAAGCTGGCGGGGCATGTTTGAACGCTCGCCGGGATCGCGTTCGCTCTGCGCCGGCTTGCTCATGCTGGCCGGCGCGCTCACGCTGGCCGGATGTCAGCAGGCGATGCCGGCGCAGGAAGCCAGGAAGGTCACGGCCGAATTCGCCGAGACCGGTTTCGTCCCTCCACCGCGCACCGTCGAGGACATTACCGCCATCCTCGACCAGCAGAAGCGCGCCGATCCCACCATCGCGGAGCGCGCGCTGGCGCGCGCCGAGGAGGCGCCGCCCGCGGCAGCCGATCCGGCAGCGCTCTCGCGCTTCTACTACCAGCGGGCGCTCAATGCCCGAGCGATCGGCCGGAGCAAGCAGGAGATCGAGGACCTGCGTCAGGCGCTGGCCAATGTCCACCCCAACTCCCGGCCTCCCGAGTACGAGATCCTCGTTCAGCTGAGCGCCGCGGAGGCCCGCGGCGGAAACTTCCGCCGCTCTGTCGAGCTGCGCGAGCGGGCCGTCGCCAAGGTCCCCTTCCCCCAGCGCGGGCGGATCATCGGGCTGCTCAGCGGCCTGGTGTTCTCCTATGCGAACCAGGGCAACCTCAAATCGGCGGAAGCTGCGCTCACCGAAATCGAGCGACTCCATAAGGAATCGAAGGGCTGGAAGAACCAGCGGGCCGAGGTCCTCGCCGGCTACGACGCCTCGCTGGCCCAGGCCAGGGCGCTGATGCAGGCGGCAACGGGACATTTCGCCGAGGCCGAGCGATTCTATCGTGAAGCCGCGGCCGCCCTCGCGGCCGACCCCATCCAGGCCAAGCGGACGTGGATCGACGAGCAGTACGCGCGCCTGTCCGCCATCCTGGTGCGCCAGGGGCGGCTGCTCGAGGCCGAGAACGAGGCGCGTCGGGCCCTCTTGGCCGCCCTGTCCAAGAGCGGCCGCTATTCAGCGCATACCGGCTGGGTGCTCGGCTTCGTCGTTCAGGTCATCCTCGAGCAGGGTCGGTACGTCGAAGCCGAGAGCCTGGCGCGGGCGAGAATCGACATCTACGAGCAGGTCGGCGCCGCGCCCGAGTCTGGGCCCCTGAACAATGCGCGCGGCCAGCTCGCCTCGGCCATCGCCTCTCAGGGGCGCTGGAGCGACGCCATGGCCGTGTACGCGACGATCCAGGCCGGGATGGCGGCCGATCCCGAGCAGGCCAAGCTGCTCCTGAGCGGCCATCTCGGTTACGCCATCGCGCTGCTCAGAACGGGCCAGCCCGACAAGGCCCTCCCGATACTCAACGTGGCGCTCAAGCGGAACATCCGCCAGGTCGGCGAGAGCCATCCGAACACGGGCCGAATCCGCGGCCTGCTCGCCGAGGTGTATACCGCCAAGGGCGACCGCGCCCGCGCGCTCAGGGAGTTCCACGAGGCGGCCCCGCTCGTCCTCGCCCGCGGCACAACCGACGCCGACGACGAGAGCTCGACGCGCGCGGCCGCCGATGACCGGACGGTGAGCGTGCTGCGGTCCTACATCGCCCTCCTCGCGCAGATCCGGGGCACGGCCCTGGAGCGCGACGCCGGAATCGATGCCGCGGCCGAAGCCTTCAGGCTGGCCGAGGTGGTGCGCGGCCGCTCGGTCGAGCGCGCGCTAGATGCCAGCGCCGCCCGCGCCGTGGCGCAGACTCCGGCGCTGGCGGACCTGATCCGCCGGGAGCAGGACCTGCGCAAGCAGCTGGGCGCGCTCCAGGGCTTGCTCGGGAACCTCCTGAGCCTTCCCACCGACCAGCAGGATCCCAAGGCGGTGCAGGACCTGCGCGCCATGATCGGCACGCTGAGGAAAGCGCGGCAGGACCTGAGCCAGCAGATTGACCGCGACTTCCCCGCCTATGCCCAGCTCGTCAATCCTCCGCCGACAACCTTGGAGATGGGCCGCCGGGCGCTACAGCCCGGCGAGGCGCTCATCTCCATCCTCGTGCTGCGCAATCGAACTCTCGTCTGGGCGATTCCAGCCACGGGCCCGGTGGCCTTCGTCAACGCGCCCATGACGGCTGCTCAGGTTGACGCGGCAGTGACCACGCTGCGCAAGTCCCTCGATCCGGGGACACAGACGGTTGGCGAGATTCCGCCATTCGACGTCGCCGTGGCGCACCAGCTCTATCGCGCGCTTCTGGCGCCCGTGGAGGCCGGCTGGCGCCAGGCCGACAGCCTGCTCGTCGTGCCCCATGGGCCGTTGGGCCAGCTGCCGTTCTCGCTGCTGGTCACCGAGCCGGTGACGCTCGGGCCGGAGCGCGGCACGCTCTTCTCGAATTACCGCGACGTCCCATGGCTGATCCGACGCCATGCCGTGACGGTGCTGCCGTCGGTCGGGGCGATCGCCACGCTGCGGGGCCTGCCACCCGGCGATCCCAAGCGGCGCCCGTTCGTGGGCTTCGGCGATCCGCTCTTCAGCGAGACCCAAGCCCGCCGCGCGGGCGACGCGCAGCCGCCAGCGAAGGCGGCGGCCGTGGCTTCGCGCGGCGTGCCGATCCGGTTGCGCAACTTGAGCATCGAGCACCAGAATCAGACGCCGCTAGCCTCGTTGCCGAGGCTGCCGGACACGGCGGAGGAGATCCGGAGCATGGCCCGGGCCGCCCGCGCCGATCTCACACGTGACATCTTCCTCGGCGCGGAAGCCAATACGGATCGCGTGAAGAAGCTCGACCTCACCCGCTACCGTATCGTCGCGTTCGCGACGCATGGCCTGGTGCCCGGAGATCTCGATGGGCTGACCCAGCCGGCACTGGCGCTGTCGGCGCCCGAGGTGGCCAAGGTGGGAGGCACGGGCCTGCTGACCATGGAGGACATCCTGGGCTTGCGGCTCAATGCCGACTGGGTGGTGCTCTCGGCCTGCAATACCGCCAGCGGCAATGGCGCGGGGGCGGAAGCCGTCTCAGGCCTCGGCCGGGCCTTTTTCTACGCGGGGGCGCGCGCGCTGCTGGTCAGCAGCTGGCCCGTGGAGACCACCTCGGCCCGCGCGCTCACGACCGATCTCTTCAGGCGCCAGAGCGCGGATCCCCGGCTCACGCGCGCCAAGGCGCTGCAGGAAACGCTGAACGCGCTGATCAACGACGGGCAGTTCGTGGACCCAGCCACGGGTCAGGCCGCCTTCAGCTACGCGCACCCGATCTTCTGGGCGCCGTTCCTCCTGGTGGGCGACGGCGGCGAGGCGCCGGCTCCCCGACGGTAAACCGCTAGTCGTCCTCCGGGGGGGCGAGATCCCGGACGTACTCCTCCCACTCCCAGGCCAGCAGCGACTGCTTCTTGGTATTGCAGCCCTTGCAGGCCGGCACCATATTGCCGCGCACCGAGCGTCCGCCCCGAATGAGGGGAACGAGATGATCGAGCGTCAGGGCTTTGGCCCCGACGCGGCGACCGCAGTAGTGACACACGCCGGTCGCGATGCGCCGCTTCCACCAGGCGCTCTGACGCAGCTCCCGGGCCCGCGCCTTCTCCCGCCTGAGCGCCTCGGCATCGGCTTCAGGAATGAAGCGGTCACGCGCCATCACGGCTCCTCGCTCACCGCGCCGAGCCGGAGCGAGAGATCTTCCCACTCCTTCATGAGCCAGGCCACGCGCTCTTCCGTCTGCCGGCGAGACTGGGCGACCTCGCGCGCCCGCTCGCCGTCGCGGTAGAGATCAGGATCGGCCAGGGCAAGGCCGATCTCGGCGAGTCGCGCCTCGAGCTGGTGGATTTGGGCCTCGACCGCCGTCAACCGCTCCTTGATCGCCCGGATCTCCTTCCGAACAACCGGCTTGTGCCGGCGCGGCGGCGGCGCGGCCGGCTCTCTCTTTTTCGGCGGCGGGACCGTCGGCTCGACCGTCGCCGGTCGCGACTTGCGGGCGAGATAATCATCGTAGTCGCCCACATGAACCGTGAGCCGGCCGCGGTCAACCTCCACCACTTGCGTCGCAATACGGTTGATGAAGTAGCGATCGTGAGAAATGAACACGATGGTGCCGGTGAAGCCCGCCAGCGCCGTCTCCAGCACTTCCTTCGAGGCCAGGTCCAGGTGATTGGTCGGCTCGTCGAGGCAGAGTAGCGCCGCCGGCCGCACCAGCATCTTGGCCAGCGCCAGCCGCGCCTTCTCGCCGCCGGACAGCACGGCCACCCGCTTGTCCACGGCATCGCCGCTGAAAAGGAAGGATCCCAGGATGCTCCGCAGTCGCGTGATCCCGGCCTCCGGCGCCACCTGCTCGAGCTCCTCGAACACGGTCTTCGATGGATCCAGCGCGTCGAGCTGGTGCTGGGCGTAGTAATGAACCTCGACGTGGGCGCCGAGCGTCCGCTCGCCGCCGTCGGGCCGAAGCACCCCCGCGAGCAGCTTGAGCAGGGTGGACTTCCCCGCGCCATTGACCCCGACCAGCGCGACCCGGTCGCCGCGCTCCACCGCGAAGTCCACGCCCGCGTAGACGACATTGTCGCCGTACGCCTTCCGCACGCGGTCGAGACGGGCCACGACACGTCCCGTCCGCGGCGGCTGGGGAAACCGGAAGTGGATGCGCCGCGCGGGCCCGTCGACCTCGACGCGCTCGAGGCGCTCGAGCATCTTGATCCGGCTCTGCACTTGCCGCGCCTTCGTCGCCTGGTAGCGAAAGCGCTCGACGAATCGCTCGATCTCCGCCACGCGCTTGGCCTGGTTCCGCGCGCGCGCTTCCAACAGCGCCTGACGGGCCTCGCGCTCGACGAGAAAGTGGTCGTAGTCGCCCGGGTAGACCGTCACCGCGCCGTTGGACAGCTCGGCGATGGCCGTGGCCATGCGGTTGAGGAAGTAGCGGTCGTGCGAGACCAGCACCACGCTGCCGTCGTAGGAGGCCAGAAAGCTCTCGAGCCACTCGAGGGACTCGAGGTCCAGGTGGTTCGTGGGCTCGTCCAGCAGTAGGAGATCGGGGCGCAGCAGCAGGAGGCGCGCGAGCGCCGCGCGCATCCGCCAGCCGCCCGAGAACTCGCCCAGCGGGCGGTGCAGCTCATCCGGCTTGAAGCCGAGGCCGCCCAGGATCACCTTGGCCTGCGACTCGAGACGGTAGCCGCCCAGCGCTTCGAAGCGGTGCTGGACGTCGCCGTAGCGCTCGGTGAGCTCCGGGTCCGCGCCGGCACCCGCCATCAGCGCGGCGAGCCGCTCGAGCTCGGCCTCGAGCCGCCACACCTCGGCGAAGCCCGAGAGCGCTTCGCCCAGCACCGTGCTGGCCTCCGTGGCGCCCACCTCTTGCGGCAGATAGCCAACGGTCACGCCGCTGTCGCGGTGGACGTGGCCGGCGTCCGGCTCCTCCACGCCGGCCAGGATACGGCACAGCGTGGTCTTGCCCGCGCCGTTGGGCCCCACCAGGCCGATCCGCTCGCCCCGCCCGATTCGCCAGGTACAGCCGCTGAGCAGATTCTGCCCCCCGTAGCCCTTGGCGAGATCCTCGAGCGCGATCATGGCGGCGCGGGGCGGCCCTCGCGGATCACCCCATGGTCTGGGCCCGCGTCTCCTGTTTTGATTGCGTCCATCACCGCGAAGGCGTGGCGCACGGATTTGATCGCCAGCGTCCCGCCCATGAGCGCGCCGATGTCCAGCGTCTCGGCGATCTCCGCCTCGGTCGCACCCAGGTGGAGGACCTCCTCCACGCGGTGCTCGATTCAGTCGAAGCAGTTCTGCGAGACGGCCACGGCCAGCGCGGTGAGCTCCTTGTGCTTCTTGCTGAGCGCGCCGGCGGCGTACACGCGCTTGCCCAGCTCGGCGAAGGCGGCCGGCACGATCATCGGGCTGCGCGCGACGAGCCCATTCAAGCGCTTCCGCTCGGCGTTCTTCTCGTGCAGGTGCATCATCGAGCCTCCTTGGGCGGATGTGATCCGGAATCGGCGAGCAGGCGGGCGCGCGCCTCGGCCAGTCCGCGCAGGGCCAGCAGCAGTCGCACGACACACTGCTGCACGAGCTGGGCATCCTGCGCGGCGGGGTCAGCCAGCCACTGCCGCGCCCACTCGCGGTTGTCCGCCTGAAAACCGAGAGTGGGCGAGAGCTGCTGTAATCGCAGGAGCAGGTCGTCGGCCGGCAGTCCCGCGTTCCGCAACCGGGCGACCACCGCTCCGCGGACGGCCGCGTTCCACATGCCGGTCAGCGCCTCGAGCAGCGCCGCGTAGCACGTGCCTTCCGGCCGCTGGCCGAGGTGCTCGACCACGGCGGTGAGCAGGGGGTGGACGGCGGGCTCGCCCTGCTCGTCCACGCCCACGAGCCCGGCGAAGAGCGGCTCCTTCGAGAGATCGGGCAGCGCCTCCAGCAGCGTGATCAGCTCGGCCACGGAGACCGGCGGCAGCCCGGCCAGCCGCTCGAGCAGGGGCGCATCGCCGCTGGGCCGGTCGGCGGCCACGGCCGGTCAGGAGCGCGACGGGGCGGCGGGCTCCTGACGCACTGCCAGGTCCCGCGCGTGCCCGGCGGGCACGAGGAATCCCGAGGCCAACGCCGCGAGGGCGATGACCAGCCCGACCACGAAGACGGCGCCCACGGCATGCGACATGGCGAGTCGCATATGCGCCAGCACGTCCGCGCTCAGTGCCGCGCGGCTCACCGGATTCACGATCAGGTCCGGATGGGCCGCCAACTCCCGCAGCGGATCGCGCAGGCCAGCCGGAGCGGAGGCCAGCATGGCGCCAAGCTCGAGCTGGAGGCGATGAGCCATCACCGCTCCCATCACCGCCACGCCCACGGCACCGCCGATCGTGCGGGAAAAGCCCGTCATCGACGTTGCCGATCCCAGCACGGATCGCGGGACGGCGTTCTGCACCGCGATCAGCATCGGAACGAAGATCAGCCCCATGCCGATGCCGGCAACGACGATGTCCCGGGCTGCCGCCAATCGGGTCAGAGACTCGCTCCAGCCGGTCAGCAGCAGAAAAGCCACCGCGAGCAGCGTCATGCCCGTGATGACCACGCTTCGGTAGCCGACGCGCAGCACCAGGCGCGCCCCCAGGATCGAGAACAGGACCCAACCGATGATGAACGGCGTGAGCACGAAGCCGGCCTGAGTGGCCGTGCTGCCGGTGACCGCCTGGAGGAAGAGGGGGACATAGGTGATCGCCCCGAACATGGCCATGCCCGAGAGCAGGCCGGTGGCCGAAGCCGCGCGCACCATCGGGTTGGCGAAGAGCGCCAACGGGATCAGCGGCTCCGCCGCGCGGCGCTCGATGCAGACGAAGATCACCAGCAGGACCGCGGAGAGGACGAGCAGCCCCAGCGCTTCAGGCCGGAGCCACGCCGCCTCCCGCCCGCCCTCGACGAGCCCCACCAGCAGCGCCGAGATGGCGGCGGCGAACACCAGCGTGCCGGCATAGTCATAGGCGGCCCGCCGATGAGCGGTCTCCTCGCCGGTGAGGCCCAGCGCGATGGCTGCTCCGGCCAGCACGCCGAACGGCAGGTTGATGTAGAACACCCAGCGCCACGACACGGTATCGGCCAGAATGCCCCCGAGCAGCGGGCCGACGAGCGAGGCGACGCCCCAGACGCTGGAGAAGTAGCCCTGCATCTTCGCCCGACGCTCCATGCCGTAGAGATCGCCGATGATGGTCATGCCGATGGTGATCAGCGAGCCGGCGCCCAGACCCTGGATGGCCCGGAACACGATGAGCTGGGTCATGCTCTGCGACAGCCCGGACAAGGCCGAGCCCGCCAGGAACAGCGCGAGGCCCGCCAGGTAGGTCGGGCGCCGGCCGCGCTGATCGGCCAGCCGGCCCCAGACGGGCATGGTGATCGTCGAGGCGAGGAGAAATGCCGAGAAGACCCACGAGTAGATCTCGATCCCGCCGAGGCTGGCGATCACGGTGGGCATGGCCGTGGCGACGACGGTGGACTCCATGGCCGCGAGGAACACCGAGCCCATCACGCCGGCCAGGACGAGGGACTTGCGCGGCTCCTGCGGCCCGGGATGCGTCATGGATCAGTGACCGCCGGTGCAGCCCGCGCAGCGACACCGCGCGCGTAGCTCGGGGTAGGGATAGAGGCTCTGATGCCCATCCATCCACGTCACGCGCAGGCCTTCGGGCAGCCTGGCGATATCACGCGGCCAGCCCATCTCCGGTGTCAAGGCGATGTCTTCCTCGTCCTTCAGCGCGGGATCGTCGAGCCGCAGCCGGTCGAACGGATAGATGCTCCCGTGATTGTCGGCCCATGTCACGCCGAGCGCATAGCGCCCCACCAGATGGACCTCCTTGGGCTCGTTTGGATTCGGCTGGCCCAGGATCGGCAGGCTCAACTTGATCGGCGTCACGAGCTGCCTTCCGCCTTTTTCTCGAGCCGCTGCCCGGCGAGCAGGTAATGCACGGCCACGTTCTGGTGCGGGCCCCACGCCGACGCCCGCCGCCGGATGCCGCGCTCAGTGAGCGCGCGGCCCCGGCCGTAGAAATGCTCGAAGGCCCGCCTCACGCCGAGGTCGCCCGCCGGACAGACATCGCCCCGACCCAGATAGCGAGCCAGGAACCACTCGGCCGTCCATCTCCCGAAGCCGCGTACCGCCATCAGCGTTTCGATCACGCCCTCGTTCGGGCGTTCGGCCAGCGCATCCAGGGCAAGCTTCCCCGACGCCACTAACCGCGCCAATCCCACGATGTACTCCGCCTTCCTTCGCGTGAACTGCATTCGCCGCAGGTCGCGCAGGCGCGCCCGCGCCAGCGCCGCCGGCTCGGGAAAGGCGTAGAGCGTCTGCCCATTGAGCGACACCGGCGTGCCGAAGCGACGGATGAGCCGCGCCCGGACGGTAAAGGCGAACGTCAGGTTGACCTGCTGGGCGCAGATCGAGCCCACCAGCATCTCGAACGGGTCGGCCGCAAGCGTCGGCCGGAACCCATAGAGTCGCGGCGCCAGAGTCGAAAGGATGGAGTCCGCCTGGGCCGCGCGGTAGAAATCGGGCAGGTCGAGGTCGAGCCCGCAGATGCGCCGCACCTCGGACACCGCCGCATCCACGACGCGCGCGCTACGCGTCCCGGGCACCGACACCGTGAGCCGCGCCTCGTCCGGATCGCCCGCCCAGCGTAGCTCGTAGCTGCGCCACTGCCCGGCCGCCTTGATGGCGCGCCGGAACACGCCGTCCTCGAGGCGGTTGGCCGGATCCTCTCCCCAGAGGCGGAATCGCGCCAGCGTCCCGGACACGTCCAGCGGTCCGGCGGTGAGGAAACAGGCATCCATGGCGGGGCTTCAGTTTACCAGACGGCTAAGACAGGTGGAACGCAGGGGCGGCGGCGCGGCGCCGCCTCAGTGGCGGATATCGAAGTAGATGGGCCCCGGGGGCACTGGCTGGGCGCCGTTGAGCGGCCGTCCCACAAAGTTCATTTCCACCACGTCCTCCACGAAGCGGTCAACCGCCTCGCGGACATGAACGTCGTGAGGCAGGGGCAGCAGGAGATTGCGAAGCCCCGCGCCGCGGAGCGCGGCGGCGATAGCACCAAAGGCGCGGATGCCGGCCGGGCCCTTGAGCGTGACATCATAGCCTTTCACCATCAGCACCCGATCCGGGTCGAGCCCGCGCTGGGGCCGGTCGTCCCAGACTGACAGCCAGGCGGTGCCGCCTGGGCAGAAGGCGGTGAGGCTGCCCGCGTACGCGCCAGCCGGGCGCGGCAGGAACAACTCCTTGTCCAGAGCGAGCGGGACGAAATGGTGGAGGAACACACCCCCGAAGCGCCAGGCCGCGTGGGCTGAGTCGCCCAGGATGTTCACTTTTCTCACCCGCGCCTCCCAGCCGGCGTCGAAGCGCTGCAGATCGAGGACCAGGTAGTCGAAGCGCGCGAGAGTCTCCCAGCCGAGCGCGGTGACCATCTTCATCGACGGAGCATTGGTCGTCTTGATCAGCCCCGTGACGTAGCTCGCGCCTTCCTCCTCGAGCCATTGAGTGGCCGCCCGCATCAAGACCGGTCCGAGGCCCCGAGCCTGCAGCCCGGGCTCGACCCGCACATTGCAGATATAGCCGGCGCTGCAGGGCTCCCCGGCGACCCTCACCGTGGTCAGGGCCACACAGAGCACGCCGATCACCCTTCCCTCGTGCTCGGCCACCAGCACCCGAGAGCGCGGGTAAGCGTCCGTCCGGGCGAAGAAATTGCGGCGCGCCTGGAGCAGGGCCGCACCGGCCTGGGGGGCAGAGCCTTCCAGCGCCATGAGAGTGGGATGATCAGCCGCGGTAGCCTGACGGACCGCGATGCCGGGTGCCTCGATCCGGAGAGCGGTAGTGCTCGTCACAGCGTGTCTCCGCGCACAATATACTCAGTTTCGAGCGCTCGGCAAGCGCTCTGAGCGGTCCTCCCTTGCCCTGCTTTTTGCCGCCCGGTATGGTGTGGCCACATCATGGCGACTGGGGAGGATTCCCTATGAGCGAGCTCATCCTAACCCGCCGTGACGGCGGCGTCTGTACGATCATGCTCAATCGCCCCGCGGCATTGAACGCCCTCACCGTGGAGGCCATGGCGGCTCTTGCCGACCGGCTCGAGGACGCCGCGAAAGATCCCGCCACGCGGGCGGTGATCATCACGGGGGCGGGGGCCGCCTTCTCGGCCGGCGGAGACATCGCCTTTCTTCAGGATCTGCCGGGAATGTCCCCCGCGCAAATCAAGGAAATCGTGTACGGGACCTTCCAGCGGGTCCCGCGCGCGATACGCGCCATGGCCAAGCCGGTGATTGCCGCGGTGAACGGCGCCGCCGTGGGCGCCGGCTGCGAGATCGCGGTGGCCTGCGATCTCCGGATCGCCTCGGACACGGCGCGCTTCGGTGAGGTCTGGGTCAACCTGGGCTGTGTCCCGGCCCTGGGCGGCATGTTCCTGCTGCCGCGCATCGTAGGCCTCGCGAAGGCCACCGAGCTGATCATGACGGGCGACATCATCGACGCCGCGGAGGCGCTGCGGATCGGCCTCGTCAATAGGGTCGTCGCTCCTGCGGAGCTGGTCCCCGCCGCCGGAGAGCTGGCGCTGCGGCTGGCCCGCGGACCGGCCCGCGCGCTGGCTGCCGCGAAGGCGGCGCTGAACCGCGGGCTCGAGTCTAATCTGTGGGCCGAGCTCGAGGCCACCGTGGAGCAGCAGATCATGTGCTTCGGCACGCGCGACTTCACCGAAGGCGTGCGCGCGCTCACCGAAAAGCGCCCGGCGCGATTCACAGGCGAATGACCATCCGGTTGCCCGCATTTGGGGGAGTGCGGGGGCCATCTGGGCCCCCGCAGATGAATGATACGTGAGCCCGAAGGCCGCTAACGGGAGAGATGATAGGGGACGTCGGTGACGACGACGTTCTTGCGGAAGAGGAGCGCGCCCTTGATCAAAAGCGCCGTCTGATTGTGCAGGAGATGCTGCCACCAGCGGCGCGGGACGAATTCGGGAATGACGATGGTCACCCAATGGTTCTCGCCGAGGGCCAACAGGTGGTTGAGGTACTCGAGGAACGGCGTCAGCAGGGAACGGTAGGGCGAGCTCAGCACCACCAGCGGGACCCCGAACCCCCACTTGCCCCATTTTTCCTCGAGCCGGCGCGTCCGATCGGGATCCAACTCCACATACACCGCCTTGACGGTGGGTGAGAGCGATTGGGCGTATTGCAGGGCGTGGATGACCCCCTTGTGGAGGTCGCCCACCAGGACGAGTACCGTATGCTGCATCGGGGGCGGCCCCGCGTAGCCCTCGAGCGAAAGCTGGCCGGCCACCTCCTGGTAATGGCGGCGCACCGTGAGGAAGGCCATCACGAGCAGCGGGATCAGCAGCACCACGATCCACGCCCCGTGGGTGAACTTGGTCGCCGCGATCACCAGCATCACGAGGCCGGTGGTTGCCGCGCCGAGCGCGTTCAGCCACCAGCGCCACCACCACCCCTCCTCGCGGTGCACGAGCCAGCGTCGCACCATGCTGGCCTGGGAGAGCGTGAACGAGACGAAGACGCCGACGGCGTAGAGCGGGATCAGGGCGTGGGTTTCGCCGCCGAAGATGAAGATCAGCAGCGCCGCCGTGCCGGCCAGGATCAGGATGCCGTTGGAGAAGACGAGTCGATCGCCCCGCGTGCCGAACTGACGGGGAATGAATCCGTCTCGGGCGAGGAAGTAGGACAGCCGCGGAAAGTCCGCGAAGGAGGTGTTGGCAGCCAGCACCAGGATGAGCATCGTCACCGTCTGAATCTCGTAGTAGAGCAGCCCGCCTCCGAAGATCTGGCGGGCGAGCTGCGACACGACGGTCTCGGTCTCCTGCGGGATCACATGGTAGTGGCGGGCCAGGAGCGTGATCCCCACGAAGAGCGTGATCAGGATGAGACCGAGCCAGGCCAGCACGGTGCGCGCGTTCCTCGCCTCGGGCGGCTTGAAGGCGGGCACGCCGTCGGAGACGGCTTCCACGCCGGTGAGCGCCGCGCAGCCCGACGAGAATGCTCTCAAGACGAGGAATAGCGTGACGTCCTGGAGCGCTCCGGCCTGGGCTTCGACCGGCGGCGCGGGCGATCCGGATCCCCATCGCACGAATCCATAGGCCAGCATGCCGACGAAGCTCACGATGAACAGGTACGTCGGCAGGGCGAAGAGCTTACCCGACTCGCGGATCCCGCGCAGATTGGCCGTCGCGATGGCCGCGATGAACACGACGCCGAGCACCACGCGGTGCCCGAAGAGCGCGGGGAAGGCCGAGGTGATGGCCGCGACCCCGGCCGCGACGCTCACCGCCACGGTCAGCACATAGTCGATGAGCAGCGCACCGGCCGCCACGAGCGCGGCGAGCGTGCCCAGGTTGTCCTTGGTGACGATGTATGCCCCGCCGCCGCCCGGATACGCCAGAATCGTCTGGCGATAGGAGCTCACGACCACCGCGATCAGCAGTGCGATCGCCACCCCGATGGGGATGGAGTACACGAGGGCGGCGGTGCCGGCCAGCACCAGCATGAGCAGGATCTCCTCCGTGGCGTAGGCCACGGAGGACAGCGCATCCGACGAGAAGACCGCCAGGGCGGCGGTCTTGGAGAGCCGCTCGTGCCGCGCCTGGGCGGTGGCAAGCGGAGAGCCGACGAAGAGCTTCTTGAGCGTGCCGATGTTCACGGGCCGGGGGGTCCTGAGCGCCCTACCCTAGAGGCGGAGCCGCCCGCGTGTCAAGTGCGCCGGGACGATTCCTGCGGGACCCGCCGGCCCACAATTCTTGTGCCTGGGCCGCCAAGTTGCTACGCTGTCGCGGGCACCTGAGAGGGACCGTCCTACGCGAGGAGAGGCCCATGGACATCCTGCGCCCCGAGATCACGGTCACCGAGAAGGTGCTGCGCTCGGTGGTGGTCTACCTCTTCCTGCTCGCGGCCTTCAGGCTGGCCGGGAAGCGGCAGCTGGGACAGATGACCGCCTTCGACCTCGTCGTGCTGCTCGTCATCAGCAACGTGGTTCAGAACGCGCTGATCGGCAATGACAACTCCCTGGGCGGCGGGCTGATCGGCGCCACCACCATCCTGGTCCTCAATGCGATCGTGGCCTGGTTCACGTTCCGGTACAAACGCCTGGAGCGGATCGTCGAGCACTCCCCCACCATCATCGTCAGACACGGGCAGATCCTGCGCGAGAGCCTCCGCCGCGAGCGGCTGAGTCTTGCCGAGTTGCGCGCGGCCCTCCGGAAGCAGGGCGTGATGTCGCTCCGAGACGTCCGGTACGTCATTCTCGAAGAAGACGGGAGGCTCAGCGTGATCTCCCGTCGGCCGGCGGAGCCGTGACCATCCGCCTCGGTTTGGCGGTGGCCGAGTGACGAACCTCCCGCAGCTGATCGGCCTCTGGGGCTACCCTGCGATCTTTCTCATCGTCGTGCTCGGCAATGCCGGGCTGCCGGTGCCCGAGGAGACGATCCTCGGCGTGGCGGGCTACCTCGTGTGGCGCGGTCACCTCAATCTCTCGGTGGTGCTCGTTGTGGGCATCGTGAGCGCGGTGCTCGGGGACAATATCGGCTATTGGGCCGGGCGCCGGTGGGGCCAGGCGCGAATGACACGCTACGCGCACTGGGCGCTGGGCCATCCCGAGCGGCTGGACTCCATGCGCGCCTTCGTGGCACGCCGGGGTCCGCTCGCGGTCTTCGTGGCCCGCTTCATCCCCGGTGTGCGGTTCATGGCGGGCCCGCTGGCGGGATCGCTCGGACTTCATTTCATGCCGTTCTTCGCCGCCAACGTGCTCGGTGCGGCGATCTACGTGCCGGTGGCGGTGGGGCTCGGCTACGCGGTGGGATACGGCTTCGGGGACTACGTCGAGCAGCTGAGGCGGCTGGTCGGAGACGTCGAGCGGACGCTGTTGATCAGCGTGCTGCTGGGCGCGCTGGCAGTCCTCGCCTGGCGCACCCTCCGATCGCTCCGGAGCCGCGACCGCCCCTGAACGCGCGCGACCGGACGCCCGGGGGCGCCCGACCGCGCTGCGTGGCGGATCCTCCTCGCCCTAGTGCGCCTTCGCTTCCGTGAAGCCGTCCGAGCCCTTCAGCCGCTCCTCGGTACCGGGAATGTACCGACGCTCGAGCTCCTGGAAGTGCGCGACCCGCGCCATGACGTGGTGGCTTTCGGTGGGGTGGCCGACCTTGAGGCGCTCCAGCGTCCACTGGGCCTGCTCTTCGCTCTTCACTAGCTCCTGCATGTGGTTCCACACCGAGTACATCGCGGCATGGGCGCCGAAGAGCGTGATGAAGATAAACTTGTAACCAAGCTCACCCAGCTCGCGGAACGTCAGCGGGGTGGGATCCTTGTGCCAGCGGAACGACGACGAGTAGTTGAACGCCAGCGGCAGATCGGGGTGCGTCTGCCTCATCGCCTTGGCGAAGACGATGGCCGGCTCACGCTCGGAGTTGGACAGCTCGCACCAGACCAAATCGACTCCGGCGTCCGCGTACGCCCGGCCGCGCCAGACGGCCTCCTCCATGCTGCCGCCCACGGCGCCATAGGCATCCGTGCGCGCGACAAGGACGAAGTCGCGGTCCAGCCGGTCGCGCTCGGCGATGGCGGCCTTGTATTTTCCGACGGCCTCCTCGCGGGGAATAATGGTCTTGCCCGCGATGTGCCCGCACCGCTTCGGGAATCGCTGGTCCTCGAGATGGATGCCGGCCACGCCGGTCTTGATGAATTCCTGCACGGTCCGCATGGTGCTGAGCGCGTTCCCGTAGCCGTCGTCGGCATCGGCGATGATTGGAATGTCCACCGCGCTCGCCACCATGGAGGCCGCCTTCGTGACCTCCGTCATGGTCAGCAGGCCCATGTCGGGCCAGCCATTGAGCATCGCGAGCGAATACCCGCTCAGATAGATGGACTTCATCCCCGCCTTCTCGGCGATCTGAGCGTCCAGCGGCGAGTAGATACCGCCGGTGAACAGGTACGGCTCATCCTTCAGCAGCTGCCGGAACGCCTTGCCTTTGGATTCCACAGAACCGGCCCCCCTCTAGGCGTGAATCGCCGGCTGCAATGCGAGCGCGCACCAGCGGCAGTAGGTATGGGAATCGACCTCGACGGCGCAGCTCGGGCAGCACGCCGTCCCGCATTCGACACAGCCCGGGCGCGGCCGGGCGTCCGCGTGCAGCAGTCCGCATTCACATGTCGTCATGGCCCTTCTCCCTTTCGTTGGCTAGGTGAGCCGCGCCGCGGACCGTCCCGAGGACGGCTTCGCCGCCCCGGGCAGCTCCAGGAGAGTCTCGGCGCAGCTTGAGCAGTAGTTGGCGGATTCGAGCTGGTATGAGCAGGCCGGGCAACAGCCCGCTCCGCACTCGATGCATCCTAGATGATCAAAGGCGAAGCGCACTTCGCTTCCGCAGCGGCACTGCGCTCCCATGGGATTCTCCTTTGGTGAACAGTCACCATAGGAAGGGTCAAGAACCATTCCAGAAGATCTAACTAGCTGATCCTGAAGAGAAGACAGCCAAAGCGCCTCGGCGTGATACGCGTATATGGGAACTAGGCGACTCAGTCTTGTATGGGCGAGAACGACTGTAACTAGCGGAATAACTAAGGAATGTTAACCAAACTCGCCATGAGTTGCTATAGACTCATATGAGTCAACTACTTCTCAGATTTGAATTTCTTACTGTTTACCGAATGCTTGGAGAGCAGACGGTGGAAGTTTCTGCGCGTGATCCCCGCCCGCTGAGCCGCCAGTGAGATATTACCCCGAGCCTCGGTCATGAAGCGGATGATGGCCTGCCGTTCGAACAAGGCCACCACCCGCTCCTTCCCCTTGAGGAATCCCTCGTCCGAGCTCATGGGGATCGGGCCGCTTTCCTGTAGGTGAATCGGCAGATGCGCGACCTCGATCTGACGGGTGGTCGCCAGCACCACAGCGCGCTCGATGATGTTCTCGAGCTCCCGCAGGTTGCCGGGCCACGCATAGCGCTTGAGCAGATCCAGCGCCTCGGTCGAGAAGCGGTCCACCTTCTTGTTGACCTTGGCCTCCGCCTTGCGAAGGAAGTGGTAGGCCAGCACCGGGATGTCTTCCGTCCGCTCCCGCAGAGGCGGCAGGGTGATCGTGAAGGTATTGAGCCGGTGGAAGAGGTCCTCGCGGAACTCCCCATCGACGAGCGCCTTCTCGATATCCCGGTTGCTGGCGGCGATCACGCGGACGCGGACCTTCCGGGTCACCACGTCGCCGACGGGCTTGATCTCGCCCGCCTGGAGCACGCGCAGCAGATTCCCCTGCATCTCGAGCGGCATGTCGCCCACCTCGTCGAGGAAGATGGTCCCGCCGTCCGCTTTCTGGAAGAGGCCGACCTTGTCGGCGACGGCCCCTGTGAATGCGCCGCGCTTGTGGCCGAAGAGCTCGGACTCGAGCAGGGTCGGCGTGAGCGCCGTGCAATTGACCGTGATCAGCGGCTTGTCGCGCAGGTTCGAATACCGGTGGATGGCCCGCGCCACCAGCTCCTTGCCCGTGCCCGACTCGCCGCGGATCAGCACCGTGGTCGGCGTCGGCGCGACGCGCACCGTCTGCTCGGCCAGCTCCTTCATCTTCGGGTTCTGGCCGATGATGAAGTCGCCCTCGGCCTGCGCCTGCATCTCCCGGAGCATGAGCGAGTAGCGGTCTTCGAGCTCCTCCGACCGCTTGCGCTCGGCTAGCAGGTCCCACATGAACTTCGCGCTGGCGCCGCCCATGACTTCGGTGTGGGCCGGCTTGAGCCGCTGGATCGTCCGTCCCACTTCCGGGCTGCCGGTCACATCGATGATCAGGTCCACCTTCGGATTGGCGACGAGCTCGGCGAGATCAGTGGTGACCGGCAGGTTGAGCCGGCGGGCCAGCTCGAGGCCCGGCGCCCAAGGATTGACGTCGGCGACGCCCAGGATGCTGACCGTGGGATCGCCGGTGAACATCTCGAGCAGGGCGCGGCCGCCCTTGCCGCCTCCGACGATGACGACCTTGGTCACCTAGAAGGGCTGGGGCTCGCGTTTCGCGAGGCGCTCGAAGGAGGCGTACTCGGGGATGAAGGTGACCTGCACCTTCCCGGTGGGCCCGTTGCGCTGCTTGCCGATGATGAGATCGGCCACGCGGTCGCCCTCCTCAGACTGCAGCCCGTAGCGCTCGGGCCGGTAGAGGAACAGGATCACGTCGGCGTCCTGCTCGAGGGCGCCAGACTCGCGGAGGTCGGAGAGCTGCGGCTCCTTCCGCTCGCGGGCTTCGACCGCGCGGGAGAGCTGGGACAGCGCGACGACCGGCACGTTCAGCTCCTTGGCCAGCGCCTTGAGCGAGCGCGAGATCTCAGAGATCTCCTGCTGCCGGTTCTCCTGGTGGTGGCCGCGCATGAGCTGCAGATAGTCGATCACGATCAGGTCGAGACCGTGCTCGGCCTTCATGCGCCGGGCCTTGGCCCGCGACTCGAGCACCGTCAGGGCGGGCGAGTCGTCGATATAGATCGGCGCCTCCGCCAGCCGGCCGGCCGCGTTGGTCAGGCGCGTCCAGTCCCGCGGGTCGAGGTACCCCGTCCGGACCTTGTGCGAGTCCACCTTGGCCTCGGCGCAGAGCAGCCGCTGGACCAGCTGCTCCTTGGACATCTCGAGGCTCAGGACGAGCACCCGCTTGTGGTGCTCCACGCCCGCGTACTTGGCGACGTTGAGCGCGAAGGCCGTCTTCCCCATCGAGGGCCGGCCGGCGATGATGATGAAGTCGCTGGCCTGGAACCCCGAGGTCATCCGGTCCAGGTCGTCGAATCCGGTGGCCAGACCGGTGATGTGCTCCTTCCGGTCGTACAGCCGCTCGATGTGCTCGAACGTGTCCTTGAGGATGGCCCGCACCGGGATGGCCGAGCCCTGCATGCGCCGCTCGGAGATCTGGAAGATCAGGCGCTCGGCGTCGTCGAGGAGCTTGTCGACCTCCTCGCGTCCCTCGTAGCTCTGGCCGATGATCTCGGTGGCGATGCGGATGAGGTCGCGCAGCAGCGCTTTCTCGCGAACGATGGCCGCATAGGAAAGCAGGTGGGCCGCCGTCGCGGCCTCCTCCACGAGGCCGGCTAGGGCGGCGGGGCCGCCGACCTCGTCGAGCGCGCTGCGGCGCTTGAGCTCCTCGGACACCGTGAGGAGGTCGACGGGCTCATTGCGCTCGAACAGCGCGAGCATGGCGTCGAACATCTTCCGGTGCCCCTCCTTGTAGAAATCGGAGGGCCTGAGGACTTCGACCGCCTTGGGCAGGCTGTCGCGGTCGAGGAGGACCGCGCCCAGGAGCGCCCGCTCGGCCTCCAGGCTATGGGGTGGGATCTTGGAGGTCAGCAGGTCGGTGAGCGTGGCCACGGCTACTCGCGGTTCACCGAGACCTTGAGCTGCGCGGTGACGTCCGGATGCAGGCGGATCGGTACGCTGAACTCGCCGACGGACTTGATGGGCTCGTCCAGCCCGATACGCCGGCGCTCCACCTCGACACCGTGCTCGGCCAGGAAGGCCGAGAGATCGGCGCGGCCCACCGATCCAAAGAGCTTCCCCTCGTCGGAGGCTTGGCGCGTCTGGGTGAAGTGCAGCGCCTCAATGGCCTGGGCCTGAGCCTGCGCGTCGGCCGTGAGCTTGGCCGCCTGGCCGGCCTGGCGGGCTTTGAGCTGGTCCAGATTCTTCAGGTTGGCCGGCGTCGCATGCAGCGCCAGTTTCTGCGGCAGCAGATAATTACGGGCGTAGCCGTCGGAGACGTCACAGACTTCGCCGCGCCGCCCGAGGGTGGCCACGTCGTCCAGCAGGATGATCTTCATCGGGGGAATCGCTCCTTCACTCGGCCATCTGGGCCAGCAAGGCCACCGTGCGGGCGCGCCGGATCGCGCGGGTGAGCTGGCGCTGGTGCCGGGCGCAGCTGCCGGAGATGCGCCGCGGAGTGATCTTCCCGCGCTCCGACACGAAGCTCTTCAGCCGCCGGACGTCCTTGTAATCGATCAGATCGACTTTATCCACGCAGAACTTGCAGACCTTGCGGCGGCCGAAGCGGCGCCGCTTGACGGGTTTGGTGGCTGGCGGAATGGTCAGTACCTCCTTATGTCGGTCGAACCGCGCACCCTAGAAAGGAACTTCTTCGTCTCCATTGCCGGTCGATTCGACCGCCTCCGGCACGGCGGGCGCGCCCGCGGCCTTGGGCCGTCCCATGAACTGCACGCGCTCCGCCACGACCTCGACGACGTTGCGCTTCTGGCCGTCCTTGGTTTCCCAGTCCCGAGTCTGCAGACGTCCCTCGATCATCACCGGGCTGCCTTTGTCCAGATACTCCCCGCACGTCTCGGCCTGCTTGCCCCACACCACGACGGTGAGGAAGCACGTCTCCTCGCGCTTCTCGCCGGCCTGGGTCGTGTAATTGCGGTTGACGGCCACCCGGAGGTCCGCCACGGCGGTGCCGCTCGGCGTGTATCGCAGCTCGGGGGGGCGCGTCAGGTTCCCGATGAGGAAAACCTTGTTCAGGCTCGCCATCAGACGACCTCCTCCACCGCCGGCGCCGGCGGCTTGGGGGCAGAGCGGACCCGCTTGCGCACCGGCACGCGGGTCGAGAGGAAGCGCAGGATCTGCTCGTTGAGCTTCAGCTGCCGCTCGAACTCCTTGATGACCGCCGGCTCCGCCTTGCACTCGAGGACCGCGTACGTGCCCTCGCGCTGCTTGCGAATCTCGTAGGCCAGCCGGCGCTTGCCCCAGCTCTCGGCCTTCCCGACCTCGGCGCCCAGGGACTTGAGGGTCTCCTGCACCTTGATCAGCAGGGCCGCGATATCCTCATCCGTGGGTCGCGGGTCGAAGATGACCAGAATCTCGTATGGGTACAGACGACTCACCCCCTCAGCTCGAAAAATGCTTGGAAAGGCACTTGACAGTACCAGAGCATGCCCGTGAAGGCAACCCGCCGTCAAGGCGGACAAAAAGATACGGCCCGCGCCGTCGCCGACGCGGGCCGTATCCTCTGCGAAGCGCGCTGCGATTAGTACATGTCTCCGTGCGGCATCGGGGGCGCCGCAGCAGCCTTCTCTTCCGGCAGGTCGGTGATCAGCGCCTCCGTCGTGAGCAGCAGGCCGGCCACCGACGCCGCGTTCTCGAGCGCGACGCGCTCCACCTTCGTCGGGTCGATGATGCCCGCCTGGATCATGTCCACGAACTCCAGAGTCTCGGCGTCGAAGCCGCGGGTCGCGACTTTCTCGGCCTTGACCTTCTCGACGATGACGCTGCCCTCGAGCCCGGCGTTCTCCACGATCTGGCGGATGGGCTCCTCGAGCGCGCGCCGGACAATCATGGCACCAACCTTCTCGTCGCCCTCGACCTTGAGAGCATCGACGCTGGACGCCGACCGCAGCAGCGCCACGCCGCCGCCGGGCACGATGCCCTCTTCCACGGCCGCGCGGGTAGCGTTGAGCGCGTCCTCGACGCGCGCCTTCTTCTCCTTCATCGCGGTCTCGGTCGCCGCGCCAACCTTGATCACGGCCACGCCGCCGGCCAGTTTGGCCAGCCGCTCCTGCAGCTTCTCGCGGTCGTAGTCCGAAGTGGTCTCGTCGATCTGCGCCCGGATCTGCTTGATGCGTCCCTCGATGGCGGCCGTCTTGCCGGCGCCCTCGACGATGGTCGTGTTGTCCTTGTCGACCACCACCTTCTTGGCCTTGCCCAGGTCCTCGAGCTTGATGTTCTCGAGCTTGATGCCCAGATCCTCGGTGATGGCCTTGCCGCCGGTCAGCGTCGCGATGTCCTCGAGCATGGCCTTGCGGCGGTCGCCGAAGCCGGGGGCCTTCACGGCCGCGCAGTGCAGCGTGCCGCGGAGCTTATTGACCACGAGGGTGGCCAGCGCCTCACCCTCGACGTCCTCGGCGACGATCAGGAACGGCTTGCCCGAGCGCGCCACCTGCTCGAGCAGCGGCAGCATATCCTTCATCACGCTGATCTTCTTCTCGTGGATCAGGATCAGCGCGTCTTCGAGCACGCACTCCATCCGCTCGGCGTCGGTGGCGAAGTACGGGGAGAGGTACCCGCGGTCGAACTGCATGCCCTCGACCACGTCCAGCACCGTCTCGGCCGACTTCGACTCCTCGACGGTGATGACGCCGTCCTTGCCCACCTTCTCCATGGCCTCGGCGATCAGGTTGCCGATCGTCTTGTCGTTGTTCGAGGCGATGGTGGCGACCTGCGCGATCTCCTTCTTGTCCTTGGTGGACTTGGACATCTTCTTGAGCTCGGCCACGACCGCTTCCACGGCCTTGTCGATGCCGCGCTTGAGCCCCATGGGGTTGGCGCCGGCCGTGACGTTCTTCAGGCCCTCGCGGACGATGGCGTGGGCCAGCACGGTGGCGGTGGTGGTCCCATCACCGGCGATGTCCGAAGTCTTGGAGGCGACTTCTTTCACCATCTGCGCCCCCATGTCCTCGTAGTTGTCCTTGAGCTCGATCTCCTTCGCGACCGTCACCCCGTCCTTGGTGATGGTCGGGCTGCCAAACTTCTTGTCGATCACGACGTTCCGCCCCTTCGGGCCCATGGTGGCCTTGACGGCCGCGGCCATGATATTGACCCCGCGGAGCAGGGCGGCGCGCCCCTCATCGCTGAACATTACCTGCTTCGGCATGCTCGTAATCCTCCTGGTCGTTCGATTGAATTGACCGGCGCCCGCGGGCCCGGTCGGGTTAGCTGCTGCTGGGAATCCGGCCGAGTCTACTCAAGGATGCAGAGCACATCCTCTTCGCGCAGGATCAGGTACTCCTCGTCGTCCAGCTTTACTTCGGAGCCGGAGTACTTGCCGAAGAGGATCTTGTCGCCGGCCTTGACGTCCAGCGGGATCTTCTTGCCGTCCTCGCTGACCTTGCCATTGCCCACGGCGATCACCTTTCCCTCCTGGGGTTTTTCCTTGGCCGTGTCCGGAATGATGATGCCGCCCTTCTTCGTCTCCTTCTCTTCCTCACGCCTGACGAGAATCCGATCGTGCAGCGGACGAATCTTCATGGTCTGCTCGCCTCCCGCGATAGTAAGATGTTGAGCTTGGTGGATGTACCCGGCCTACGAGGCCTTAGCACTCACCGACACCGAGTGCTAATATAGCAGCGCTCGAACCCAAGTCAACTGGAAATTTCAAACTACAAATCAATAGCTTAGACAGGAAGGCCCTATGAGCCCGCCCAAACCCACCATCCTTATATCGCGCATACTCCCAGAGCAGGCCCTCGACATGGCCCGCGCCAAAGCTGAGGTGGACTACTTCGCCCACGACCGGCCCATGCCGCGGGCTGAGCTGCTCACCCGACTCAAGGGACGGCAGGGGCTGATCTGCGTGATCAGCGAGGTCATCAATGAGGAGCTCCTGGCGGCCTGCCCTGAGCTGCGCGTCGTCAGCAATGTAGCGGTGGGCTACAACAATGTGGACGTGGCGGCCGCGACCAGGCGCGGTGTGGTCATCACGAATACCCCTGACGTCCTTACCGACACCACGGCCGACTTCGCTTGGACCCTGCTCATGAGCGCGGCTCGCCGGCTCGCCGAGGCCGACCGCTTCGTGCGCGACGGCAAGTGGAAGCAGTGGGAGATGATGCTGCTCCTGGGCGGCGATGTCCACGGCAAGACCCTGGGCATCGTCGGCTTCGGCCGAATCGGGCGCGCCATGGCGCGCCGCGCCCTCGGGTTCAACATGCGCGTGCTCTACCAGGACGCGGTCGCGGCCGACGCCGCCGCGGAGCGCGAGCTGCGCGCCACCCGCGTCGACCTGCCCACGCTCCTGCGGGAATCGGACTTCGTCACCCTGCACACGCCCCTCATCCCGGAGACCAGGCACCTCATCAATGCCCAGTCGCTCAAGACCATGAAGAAGACGGCCTATCTGATCAATGCCTCGAGGGGCCCCGTGGTGGACGAAGCGGCGCTCGCCCAAGCGCTCAAGGAAGGGTGGATCGCGGGCGCGGGGCTCGATGTCTTCGAAGAAGAGCCCAAGGTTAACCCGGCCTTGCTCGGGCTCGTCAATGTCACGGTGGCGCCCCACATCGCCAGCGCATCACACGAGACGCGGATCAAGATGGCCACCCTGGCCGTGGAGAACTGCCTCGCCGTGCTCGGGGGCAAGACACCCCCGACGCCGGTAAATCCCGAAGTCCTCGCCCGCCGCTAGCCTGTCTGGCGAGCCGCAGGACGTCGCGGGGCTGGGGCCCTGCCGTCCGAGGCGAGCGGATCTGTAGATAGCCGGCGCCCGAGCCGCTCCAGCCGGTATTCGAAGGCCTCCAGGACGCGCGCGGAGGCCTGGTGGCGTCGCGCCAGCGCCAGCGCCTCTTCCGTCACCGCGCGCGCGGCCGGGAAATCCCGCCGGCGGTGCTCGTAGACCTTGGCGATCTCCTCCCACGGCCGCGGATCGAAGCCGTACCGCGAGCGTGCCGCTTCTTCCCAGAGCAGCCGGGCTTCATCCCACCGCGCGAGGCGCTTTTCCCGCCCGGCCAGACGCAGCAGCAGGCGCTCGCGTCCCGGGCTCCCGAGGCCGAGCTCGAGCGCCATGCGGTAGCAGGCCAGCCCACGCTCGAGATGGCCGGCCTCGAGCAGCCGACCCATGCCGGCCAACTCTTCGGGATGCAGATCGAGCACCGGCGCGCGCGCGAGCGCGTCGGCCACCCAGCCCGCCAGCACCGCGAGCGACAGGATGTCGTGACGGTTGTGATCGAATACCCGGATGAGCTCGCCCGGCAGTTTGCGCCGCAGATACTCGAAGTAGACGGAGGGGATCAGGTGGCCCGGGACGTCGTCCGAGCGGGTGAATCTCAGGACGTGCTGCTCGACGGTCGCGAGCCGGCAGTCAGCCAACCGGGCGCTCCAGAGGCGCCGGGCAGCCCCGAGCAGGTCCATATGGAAGACTTCACCTCGCCAGCGGCGGCGGCCGAGGACGAAGCGCGTCTCGAGCAGCGGCAGATCGAAGCCGGCGCCATTGTAGGTGACGAGCCCGTCGAAGCGACGCAGCAGGCCATCGAGCGCCGCGAGCAGGGCGGGCTCTTCGTCCAGGTCGCGCATGAAATATTGCCGGACCTCGAACTCCTCGCCGTCGAAGAATCCGGCGCCAACCAGGAAGGCGTAGGTGCCCGTGCCGCCGGCGAGCCCGGTGGTCTCGGTGTCGAGATAGAGGAGCCGGTGGCTCTCGGGCGCCGCGGCGGCGCGGCCGAGGAGCGCCATGGGCTCGGCGGCCATGCGGCGGGCCAGCGCGAGCGGCTGGGCGCCGTGCAGGTGCCCCGCGTCGAAGCGCCGGCGGACGACGAGGATGGGGCCGCGCTCGGTCTCCTCCACCGTTCCGTCGAGCGCCTGCTCGAGCGACAGCGCGCGGTGGGCGGGCGGGCGGACACGGCTGCGGGCCTCGAGCCGGCGGATGACCTGACCCAGATCCAATGCCGACGAGTCGGGAGAAACCACGGCTGGCCGTTCAGCGGCGCGGGATGAGGCGCTGGAGCAAGGCCAGGGCCACGGGCTTGGCCTGGCGGCCGACCTCGTTCACGGGGCCCACACAGGAGGGACAGCCGATGCGGCAGCCGCAGGCCTCGAGCACCTCGAGCCCCCGGGCGAGCAGATCCGGCAGCACTTCGAAGATGCGCTCGGCCAGGCCGATGCCGCCGGGCTGGTTGTCGTAGAGGTAGATCGTGGGCGTGAAGGCCTCCCCCTGAAGCAGCTGAGACCGCATGGTCTCCCGCGTGACCACTTGACCCGGTTGGGCCGGCGAGCCGTCGCCCAGCCAGGAGCCGATGTCGCGGATGTCGCAGAGCAGGAAGATCGGGGCCAGGTGGTGAATGAGATGGGTGAGCGCGCGCAGCCCGTCCACGAGGTCGTCCCGCCGGCTCGAGACCTCGGCCAGGAGAGCAGGGTCGAGGGTGAGCCAGACGCTCGTGGTCTGCATCTCCTGCTGGGGCAGCTCGACTTCGCCCGAGCCCACGTTCTCGAGCGTGCCCATCTTGATCTTCTTGAAGCCGACGACTTTTTCCGCGACGAGCACCTCGCCGTTCTCGGCCAGCAGGCCGGGTGTCTCCTGCCGGCCGAAACGCTGCAGGATCCACACGCCCTTGGCGCTGATCGCGTCGGTGAAGTAATCCACGGCCACACGCTTGACGTAGGCCACCTTCTCCTCGTCCTCGCGGTAGCGCAGCTCCTGCACCTCAAAGGGCTCGCTCTCGACCATGTAGATGGCCTTGGGGTAGATCATGGCGAAGGCGCTCTTCCAGTCCACCTCGGCGATGATCTGCCGCCGCTTCACCTGCTGCGCGTCCCGCGCGGTGGTGTCGATAACGAGGAAGTTATCGGAGGTCACCGCGCGGAGGGAGATGTGGTCGGCGGGATAGGTCTCGGACGTCCAGTGGTAGTGCTCCCCGGCGCGGTGGAGCAGGCCCTCCTGCTCGAGCGCCTCCAGGTGCGCCCTGATCTCGCGACCGAAGGCCTCGCCGGAGGCGAATGGCAGCTCGAAGGCGCCGCACTTGAGGTGGTTGACCAGAATGAACGGGTTCTCCGGATTGATCCGCGCGTGCTCGGGCGGCGCGCCGAAGAGATAATCGGGATGCGCCGCCAGGTATTGATCCATCGGCGAGCTGGTCGCGACCATGACGGCGGCCGATTGTCCGGTCCGCCGGCCCGCCCGGCCGGCCTGCTGCCACATGGAAGCGATGGTGCCTGGATAGCCCGCCAGCACCGCCACATCCAGATGGCCGATGTCGATGCCGAGCTCGAGCGCGCTGGTGGCGACGACGCCGCGCACCTCCCCTGACCGCAGCCCCTGCTCCACCTCGCGCCGTCGCAGCGGCAGATAGCCGCCGCGGTACCCCCGCACCATTCCCGAGTCCCCCGTCCGATCCTCCACGCCCTTCTTGATGCTGGCCAGCAGGACCTCCGTGGCCAGGCGGCTCTGAGCGAATACGATCGTCGCGATCTTTTTCCTGAGGAAGCGGATCGCGAGCTTGGCGGCCTCACCGAGGTAGGGCGCGCGGATGCCCAGCTCGGGATTGACCACCGGGGGGTTGTAGACGATGAAGATTTTCTCGCCCGTCGGCGCCCCGCTCTCGCTGACCTCGGAGACGGCTTCGCCCGTGAGCCGCTCGGCCAGCTCCCGCGGATTGGCGATGGTGGCCGAGGCCATGATGAACTGCGGCGTCGAGCCGTAGTGGCGGCAGATGCGCTTGAGCCGTCTCAGCACGTTCGCGAGGTGACTGCCGAAGACGCCCCGATAGGCGTGCAGCTCGTCAATGACAACGTAGCGGAGGCTCTGGAAGAGATTCACCCACTTCGTGTGATGCGGAAGGACTCCCGAATGCAGCATGTCAGGATTCGTGAGCACGAGGTTGGCGCGCGCCCTCACCGAGCGCCGCGCGTCCTGGGGTGTGTCGCCGTCGTACGTGAACATCCGCATGTCCGGCAAGGTCTTTGCTAGCTCGGTGAGCTCCGCCAGCTGATCCTGCGCCAGCGCCTTGGTCGGGAACAGATACAAAACACGAGCTTCGGGCTGCTGGACCAGCGCCTGGAGCACCGGCAGGTTGTAGCAGAGCGTCTTGCCTGACGCCGTCGGCGTCACGACGACGAGATTCTCGCCCTTGGCGACGACCTCGAAGGCCTTGGCCTGATGCGAGTAGAGCTGCTGGACCCCGCGACTCTTGAGCGATTCGACGATGCGCGGATCGAGCGAGGACGGAAACGGCGCGAACACGGGCGGCCGGGCGTCGAAGTGTCGGATGGCGGTGATGCGGGGGCCGGTTTCCAGCGACGTCAAGAGCTCGTCGAGGAGCTCCCGGAATGGCATGGCTCATCCTATGTTTAGTGACCGGCGGTTGTCAACTTCCGGGCGCTGTGTAAGGCTCTTGGAGTGACGGCGCTCCGGCTCCTGCCGCCCCTCGTGTGGACCGGCTGTATCGGCTGGTTTTCGTCCGACGCCTGGAGCGCGGCGAGAACGGGCTCCCTGCTCCTGCCGCTGCTCAAGCAATTGCTTCCCTGGGCCTCGCCCGAGCTGCTCGAGACGTTGCACTGGCTCATCCGCAAGCTCGCCCACCTACTCGAGTACGCGATCCTCGCCGGCCTCTGGCGCCGGGCGCTCGCTCCGAGCGCCGGGACGCCAGGCTGGCGCGCGCCGTTCGCGCTCTCCGTGCTCACGGCCACGCTCGACGAGCTGCGCCAGGCCACGATGCTCAGCCGGGTCGCCAGCGCCGGCGACGTGCTGCTCGACTCGGCGGGGGCGGCCATGGCCCTCGTCGCGCTGGCCCGGCCGAGAGTGACGCGGCCGTGAGCGATCTGCCGGTCTGGCGGCAAGGCGACCTGCCGCATCCGCCCGCGTTCAGCATCCTGAACGTGGTGCGCGTCATCGGTCCGGGCGCCATCCTGCTCGGCGTCTCGCTCGGTGCCGGCGACTGGCTGCTGGGCCCCGCCGTCATCGTCCGCTATGGCCCCGCGCTCTTCTGGATCTGCACGCTGTCGGTGTTGCTGCAGGGAGTGCTCAACACGGAAATGGCCCGCTACACCCTCGCGACGGGCGAGCCCGTCTTCACGGGCTTCATGCGCACGCGGCCCGGTATGCGCTTCTGGGCCTGGACCTACTCGCTCCTCCATCTGGGACAGATCGCATGGCCGGGCTGGGCCCTGGCCGGCGCCTCGGCGCTCGGCGCCCTGCTCCTCGGCCGCATGCCGCGCGAGGAAGACCGCGCGATGGTGCTGGGGCTGGGCTATGTCCTCTTCCTCGGCGCAGTGGGCGTGGTGCTGCTGGGCGAGGGCGTTCACCGTCTCGTCGAACGGCTCGAGTGGCTGATGATGGCCTGGATGCTGCTCTTTCTCGTCGCCGTGGGCGTCCTGCTCGTCCCCGGCCTCGTGTGGGAGCAGCTCGCGAGGGGATTCGCCGGCCCCGCCGCCGGCGGGCGCTGGCTGCCGACGGATTTGCACTGGCGCGACCTCGACTGGGCGCTCATCGCGGCCTTCGCCGCCTATTCAGGCGCGGGCGGCACGATCAATGCGACGCTGACTCACTGGATGCGCGACAAGGGCTTCGGCATGGCGGGCACCATCGGCATCACACCCACCATCATCGGCGGCCAGAAGATCCCGCTGGCGCGTGAAGGGGCCGTCTTCCCGCCCACCGCCGACAATCTCGCCAAGTGGAAGGAGTGGTGGCGCTACCTGCGCGCGGATTTCTGGTACCTCGAGACCGCGGGCTGCCTGATCGGCATGGCGCTGCCCGCGGCCCTGGCGCTGCATTTCCTCACGCCGGGGAGCGACATGACCGGCCCGGGCGCCGCCGCCGTGCTTCCCTGGGCGCTGGCCGCGCGCTACGGCCTCGCGCTCTGGCTGCTGACGCTGGTCACCGGCCTCTGGATCTTCTTCTCCACTCAGCTCGGCATCGTCGAGGGCTTCGCGCGCAGCGTGACCGACATCCTCTGGGCGGGCGGCGCGGCGCGACGGGCGGGCAGCGCGGGGCGCCTGTACTACTCGGTGCTGGGCGTGCTCACGCTGGCCGGCTGCGCGGCGATGACGGTGGGCGAGCCTCTCCGCCTGATCCTGATCGGCGCCAATGTCGCGGCGTTCAATCTCGCCGTGCTCGCCTTCCACACGCTCTGGATGAACCGCACGCTGCTGCCGAGGGAGCTGAGGCCCTCGCTCTGGCGTGAGGTGGTGGTCGCGCTCTGCGGGCTGTACTTCGTGGCGCTCGTGTTGGCCATGCTGACGCGCCGGGTCCCGGTCACGTCGGTCCTGGGGCTCTAGCGCGCGGCTCGAGGCCCTGGTTACGGCGCGGGAACAGGCTTCCCGCCGAGCCAGACCCTCCGCACCTCTCCCAGCGCCTGGATCCGCTCGGCCGGATTGCCGGCCACCGCGACGAGATCGGCCGCGTAGCCGGGAGCGATGCGGCCGATCAGCGCCCCCAGGCCCAGCAGATCGGCGGCGTGGGACGTCGCGGCGCGGATGGTCGCGAGCGGCGCCATGCCGTACTTCACCATCAGCTCGAGCTCGGGAACCAGCGATCCGTGCGGATTGAGCGGGGTGCCCGAGTCGGCGCCCGCCGCCACGAGCACGCCTTCGCGCAGCGCCAGCTGGAAGCTCGCCACGTGAGCGGGGATCACGGCCTCCGACTTGCGCACCATGAACTCGGGGATGCCGGCTGCGAGCCCGCCCGCAGCGATCGCGGCGGGCGCGATCAGGGTCGGCACCAGATAGACGCCGTCCCGCCGCATGCGCGCCACGACCTCGTCGGTAAGATAGATCCCGTGCTCGATGGAGCTGATTCCCGCCTCCACCGCGTCGCGGATCCCCGAGGCCCCGGCGGCATGGGCCGCGGTCCGGCGCCCGGCCTTGGTCGCCTCCTCGATCACCGCGCGCATCTCCGCCAGGGTGAGCTGGGACGAGGCCGGGTCCACGCCCGGCGTCATCACGCCGCCCGTGGCGATGAGCTTGATCAGGTCGACGCCGGCCTTGAGCTGCTCGCGCGCGGCCTTGCGGGCATCGTCGGGTCCGTCGGCCTCGCGCGCCAGCCAGTGGCCGTGGCCGCCGGTCATGCAGATCGGCCGTCCCGCGGCGAGGATGTGCGGGCCCGGCACCAATCCCTCCTGGATCGCGCGCCGCACCGCCAGCTCGCAGTACTCACGGCCGCCCAGATCGCGCACGGTGGTGACGCCCGCGTCCAGCGTCTGGCGGGCTCGCGCCAGCGCCTTGATCGCGGTGAGCGCCACCGGCTCCTCCCGCAGCGGCCTCACCGGGTCGGCCTCGGCTCCGAGGCAGAGGTGCACATGGCAATTGATGAGGCCGGGCAGCAGGGTGAGACCGCCCAGGTCCACGCGGTCGCCGCGCGGGGCGCGACTGTCGTCGACGACGTCGGTGATGCGGCCGCCCGTCACCACCACCGCGCGGCCGCGCGCCGGCTCGGCGCCCGTGCCGTCGATGAGGCTCGCCCCGATCAAGATGATTGTGTCCATCTAGATCCTCGCGTCGCGCCGTGACAAATGACGAGCCAGAGTGCTCTCAAACAATTCGCCGGGCGGGCCCGGAGCCGCTCCCACCGGAACCGTGGCTTCTGCGTATCGGTGTGGCATGGAACCGCTCTCTCGCGGCCCGTGACGAGTCAGCGCACGGGGTAGCAACGCAGCGTGTTCCGGGGGAGCGGCCCGGGCCCACCAGGCGAATTGACTCATCACGCTAGAGCTTGAGCCGGGGATCCAAGGTGTCCCGCAGCCCGTCGCCGAAGAGATTGATCCCGAGCACCGTGAACAGGATCGCGAGCCCGGGGAAGGTCGCCAGCCACCATGCCGTGGAGAGATAGACGCGGCCGTCGGCCAGCATGCCGCCCCAGGTCGGCGTGGGCGGCTGCACGCCCAGCCCCAGGAAGGACAGCGCCGATTCGATGACGATCACGCGGGCCATGTCGAGCGTCGCCACCACCAGCCAGGGCGTGAAGGTATTGGGCAGGACGTGCCGCACGATGATGCGCCAGTTCCGGCTGCCCAGCGCGATCGCGGCCTGGACGAACTCGCGCTCGCGGATGGACAGCACCTCTCCCCGCACGACACGCGCGTAGACCACCCAGGAGGACACGCCGATCACGATGATGATGTTCTCCAGGCTCGGGCCCAGCACGCCGATGACGGCGATGGCCAGCAGGATGAACGGGAAGGCGAGCTGGATGTCGGCCAGCCGCATCAAGATATCGTCGACGAGCCGGCCGAAATAGCCGGCGACGAGCCCGATCACGAGCCCCAGCACGCCTGAGATGGAGACCGCGGCCAGGCCCACCACCAGCGCGACCCGGGAGCCGAAGACGATGCGCGCCAGGATGTCGCGACCGAGATGGTCGGTGCCGAGCGGGTGAACCCGTCCCTGAGCGTCCGCCCATCCCGGCTCGCGCAGCCGCTGGCCGATATCCTGCTCGAGGGGATCGAAGGGCGACACCAGCGGCGCCAGGAGCGCCGTCAGCGCCACGATGGCGACCACGCTCAAGCCGAAGAGCGCGGTGCGGCGACGGATGAGACGCCGCAGCAGGGTGACCCACTCGCGCTCCCGCGCCGCGCGGACCGGGGCGACGGCGACGGCCTCGGTGGCAATCGACGGCGGCGTCATCTCAATCGAATCCTGGGATCCAGATACGTGTAGACCAGGTCCACCAGAAAATTGACGATCACGAAGGTGCTGGCGAGCAGGAAGACGGCCGCCTGAACCACGGGATAGTCGCGGTTGAAGATCGCCTGCACCGAGAGCCGCCCCACGCCGGGCCAGGCGAAGATGGTCTCGGTGATCACTGAGCCGCCCAGGAGCGTGCCGAGCTCGATGCCCACGATGGTCACGATCGGGATCGACGCATTCTTGAGCGCGTGCTTCCAGACCACGGGCCGCTCGCTCATGCCCATGGCCCGCGCGGTGCGGATATAGTCCTGCCCCAGCACTTCGAGCATCCCCGACCGGGTGAGCCGCGTGATGCGCGCCATCGTGAACAGGCCGAGGGTGACAGCGGGCAGGATGAGGTGCTCGAGCCCGCCGCGGCCCGAGGACGGCAGCCAGTTGAGTCGTACCGAGAACACCAGGATCAGCATGATGCCGAGCCAGAAGGTCGGCATGGCCTGGCCCAGCAGTGCCCCGACGGTCGAGACATAGTCCGGAGTGGTGTTCCGCCTGACGGCGGAGATGATCCCCGCCGGGATAGCCAGCAGGAGCGCCAGCAGCAGCGCGGCGCCCGCCAGCTGGAACGTCGCGGGGAGGCGCTCCAGCACCAGCGCCATCGCGGGCTCGCCGTGGCGCAGCGATTCGCCAAAGTCCCCGCGCAGCGCTCCCTTGAGGAAGCGGAGGTACTGAACGGCGACGGGATCGTCGAAGCCCATCGCGGTGCGGAAGCGGGCGATGTCCTCCGCAGTGGCGTCGGGCGGCAGCAGGAGGGCGGCGGGATCGCCGGTGAGATGCAGGATGAGAAAGACCACCACCGAGACGCCAAAGAGCACCAGCACCGACTGCAGGAGCCGGCGGATCACGTAGGAGTTCATCGTCGTGGCGCGTGGGCGCGGCGTCGAGATCGACTCACGGAGCGGCCAGCTCCAGGCGCGCGATGGCCTCGATGTGCGGGGTATGGGGGAACATGTCCACCGGCTGCACCCACTCGAGCCGGTAGCCGCCCCGCACCAGTTCGCCCACATCGCGGGCGAGCGTGGAGGGATTGCACGAGACGTACACGATGCGGATCGGGCGCAGCGTGCGAAGGGCGTGAAGCGCCTTGGGATGGAAACCCGCGCGCGGCGGATCGGCTACGACGACTTCGGCGGTGACGCCTTTGGCGATCAGCGAGGGCAGCACGAAGCGGACTTCGCCCGCCAGGAAGGTGCAGTTGGCGATGCCATTGGCTTCGGCGTTCCGCGCCGCATCGTCCACGGCTGCCTGCGTGATCTCGACGCCGTATACCCAGCGGCACCGCTGCGCCAGCAGCAGGCTGATCGCGCCGGTGCCCGAGTACAGGTCGATGACGGTCTCCACGCCCGTGAGCCCCGTGGAGTCGAGGACCAGGCCGAACATCCGCTCGGCCTGTGCCGTGTTGGTCTGGAAAAATGAATTCGCCGAGACCTGGAAGGTGAGCCCGCCGATGGACTCGCGGATGTGGTCGCGGCCGCCGAGGAGGTGCTCCTCGACGCCCACCGCCACGCTGGCCTTCTTGGGATTGACATTCATCACCACGCTGCTGGTCTGGGGCACGCGCGCCGCGAGCCGGTGGGCCAGCGGGGCCAGCTCCGAGACGGCGGGCGCCGCCGTGACCACATTGGCCATCATCTCGCCCGTCTGTTTGCCCTCGCGCAGCATGAGGAAGCGCAGCAGTCCCTCGCCCACCTCCTGCTCGTACGCCGTCAAGGCGCGCTCGGTGAAGAAGCGGCGGGCCTCATCGAGCAGGGCATTCATGCGGTCCGACTGGAGCAGGCAGCGCTCGACATCCAGCACCGCATCGTAGCGATCCGCCTCGTGCAGGCCGACGATGAGATCGCCCCTCACCCCGACCCTCTCCCCAGAGGGGAGAGGGGGATCGGTCACCCCGACCCTCTCCCCGGAGGGGAGAGGGGGAGAGGGTTTCGAGGCGCGCGGCGGCGCGACGGTGAACTCCATCTTGTTGCGATAGCCATAGATCTCGGCTGCCCCGAGGATGGGGCGGAGCTCGACGGCGGTGAGCCCGCCGAGCCGCTCGAGGGCATCGGCGACCTGCTTGCTCTTGAAGGCGAGCTGGGCTGCGTAGTCGACGTGCTGGAGCCGGCAGCCGCCACAGCGGCCGAAATACGGGCAGGGCGCCTCGACGCGATGCGGAGACGGCTGCTCGACGGCCTCGATCACCGCGCGGCCGAAGCGGGACCGGGCCTGCTCGAGCCGGACGCGGAGCCGATCACCGGGCACGCCGCCCGGCACGAAGACGACATAGCCTTCGGCCCGACCGACCCCTTCGCCGCCGAATGCCAGGTCATCGATGGTCAGGGACAGGACGTCCCCGCGCTTGGGCCTGGCCATGGTAGCGCCACTATAAAGGCCGGTAAGAGACGAGTCAATTTGACGGCTTCCGGAGGATGTAGCGGGCGGGTTCACGCTCAAGTATTATGTTGGTCTATGAGTCGCGGGAAGCTCACCGCCCCTGTTCGGGTCAGTGAGGTGCTGGCGGCCGCGGTACCCGAACTCGGCGAGCGGATGTTCGAAGAGACCATCCGCAAGGAGTGGCGCCTCACGGTGGGCGCGGAGATCGCCCGGCGCTCCCAGCCCGGCGAGCTGAGGGCGGGAACGCTCACCGTGCTCGTGGACAACTCGCCGTGGCTTCAGGAGATGACGCTGCGCTCTGCCGAGCTGCTCGAGGTAATTCGGGCCCGGCACGGTCACGGAGTGAGCGCGCTGCGCTTTGCCCTGGGCCGGCTGTCGCCCAAGCCCGAGCGGCCCGCGCGGCGACGCGCCGAGCCCGAGTCGGGGCTCACCGACGCGGAGGCGCTCGAAGTGGAGAAGACGGGCGCCCAGCTGAGCGACCCAACGCTGGCCGCCGCTCTGCGGCGGCTGATGACCAAGGATCTGATCGCGCGGCGCCAGGCCCGCCCCACGGGCGCGGGTGACCGCCGGGAGGACGCATGAGCAGCCGGACGTCGACCTGGTTCCGCTTTGAAATCGCCCTCGGCGGCCTCGCCGTCGCGGCCGCGCTGACCGGCTGCGCCAGCTTCGCCTCCGAGCCTTCCGTCGAAGGGACAGCGCTCGCGCCGCCGCCTCTCCGGCGGGCCTTCCTCGTCGATAGCCGGGCGGAGGCCTACCAGCATTTCGTCGTCGCCCAGCTCAAGGCGCGTGCCGGACAGTTCCCGGACGCCATCACCGAGCTGCGCGAGGCGATCAAGTACGACCCGTCCACCGCCGCGCTCTGGATCCAGCTCTCCCAGTGGCTCGCGCGGACGAATGACGTGCCACAGGCGCAGGAAGCCGCCCAGAAGGCCATCGCGCTCGAGCCCAATAACGCGGAGGCCCACCAGGCCCTGGCCGAGCTGCTCAAGCGCCAGAAGCGCTTCCCCGAAGCGGTGCAGGAGCTGGAAAAGGCCATTGCGCTCGCGCCGCAGGCGCAGGAGGCTTATCTCGCGCTCGCCCAGCATTATTTCGAGCAGAAGGACTTCGACAAGGCGCGCGCCGTCCTCCTCCGGCTGGGCGCCGCCCAGCCCAGGCTGGCCCAGACCCAGTACCTCCTGGGGCGCGTTGCGATCGAAACCGAAAAGTGGGACGACGCCATCGCGGCGCTCAAGCAGGCCGTGGACATGGACCCCGACATGGACGCCGCCTGGTCGGCGCTCGGCTTCGTCTACGAATCGCGCAACCAGCTCGAAGACGCGATCAAGGTCTACAAGCAGGCCATCAAAGCCAACCCCGACAACATGGGGTTCATCGAACGGCTGGGCGATCTGCTGGCCAAGCTTGGACGCTACAAGGAAGCCCAGGAAGAGGTCGAGGCGCTGGTCGACTCGCTGCCGCGCGACCCGCGCGTCTGGCTCAAGCTGGGCGCGCTGCACTACGAGCAGAAGCAGTGGGACAAGGCGGTGTCCGCCTTCCGCCAGGCCGTGCTCCTCGAGCCCACCAATCTCCGGACGCGCTACTTTCTGGCCACCGCGCTCATGGACGCCGGCAAGGACGACGAGGCCCGGATCGAGCTCGAGAAGATCCTGCGCGCCGATCCGCGCTCCGTGGACGCCCGCGTGCAGCTGGGCTTCCTGCACGGCCGCGCCAAGCGCTACGACGAGGCCATCAAGGTGCTGCAGGAGGCCGTCAACATCGAGCCCAAGCGCGCCGAGCTCTTCCTCTATCTGGGCTCCGCCTACCAGCGCGCCACCCAGTACGACCGCGCCATCGCCGCGCTGACCGAGGGGCTCTCGCTCGACGACAAGCAGAAAGACCTGCACTTCCAGCTCGGCGTGGTGTTCGAGAAGCAGCAGCGCTTCGACGACGCTATCCGCCAGTTCCGCAAGGTCCTGACGCTCGATCCCAAGCACGCCGAGTCCTACAACTACATCGGCTATATGTACGCCGAGAAAGGCACGAACCTCACCGAGGCCGTCCAGCTCATCCAGCAGGCGCTGGCGATCGAGCCGGAGCACGGCTATTTCATCGACAGCCTGGGCTGGGCGTTCTACCAGCAGGGCCGCTACCCCGACGCCCTGCGGGAGCTCAAGCGGGCTGTGAACCTGGCGAAGGACGATCCGGTTCTCTACGATCACCTGGGGGATGCCTATATGAAGAGCGGTCTCCTTCAGGAAGCCATCGAGGCCTGGGAGCGCTCGCTCAAGGTCGACCCCGAGGGCCCCACCGCGGCATCAGTGAAGAAGAAGATTGAGGATGCGCATGACACCCAGCGGGGCAAGGGCGCGCCCAAGGCCCAGCAGCAGAAGTAGCCACGCGGCCCGTCACCTCGCCGGCGCCCTCCTGATCGTCCTCGCCGCAGCGGGCTGCGCATCGCTGCCGCCCGCGCGCGAGCCGATTCCCTCGGAGGTCAAGGTCTCGCTCGATCGCCTGGATCAGCGCTGGCGCGCCTTCGCCGACCTGCGCACACTGGCCGAGCTGACCATTCGCCGCGGTGGCCGGGTTCAGCGCTTCGCCGGCGTGCTGCTGCTGCGGGCCCCGGCCTCGCTTCGCTTCGAGGCGCTCTCCCCCTTCGGCACGCCCGTGCTGATCGTGGCGGCCGATCCCAAGACCCTCACGCTCTGGGAAGTCGCCGACGAGCGCGCCTACCTCGCGCCCGCCACGGGCGAGGCCAACCGTCGCTGGCTGGGCGTGGCGCTGGGCGGCCAGGATCTGGTAGCCCTGCTTTCGGGACGCGTGGTGCCACTCGCCGACCCGCTGAGAGCCGAGCAGGTGTCCCCCGACGCGGCGGGCCCCTCGCTCAATCTCGTCGGGGCCGACGGCAGTCAGCGCATTTGGCTCGATCCCGCCACGGGTCAGGCCCGCCAGGTCGAATGGAACGGAGGCAAAACCCCCTTGCGCGCGACCTTTCTTCCGGCCGGCAGCGATGCCCCGCCGGCGGGCTTGAGGCTTGCGGCCCTGGATGGCTCGCTGGACGTCCGCATCACCTACAAGAATCCCCGCATGAATACCGGCTTCGATCCCGCGCTGCTCACGCTCACCGTCCCAGAAGGCGTTAGAATTCAGGACTTCCGTTGACACTTCGTCGCGGCGCGTGGTAAAGTTTTCTGCCTTGTCGAAGCGGTCGCGAGGTCCTCGCCGGCTCATCCTCCGGACCTCGGCCAAAGTGAACTTGGCCCTCGAGGTGCTGGGGAAGCGGGCGGACGGCTATCATGAGATCGCCACCGTGCTGCAGGCGGTGGATCTCTTCGATCGATTGACGGTGGAAGCGGCCGACACCATCTCGCTCGAGTCCGACGATCCCGCCTTGCCCACCGACGACGGCAACCTCGTCGTCCGCGCAGCGCGGCTGCTCCAGAAAGAGTCGGGCGTCGAGGCCGGGGCGCGAATCGGGCTGAGAAAGCAGATCCCGGTGGCCGCGGGGCTCGGCGGCGGATCGAGCGATGCGGCGGCGACGCTCTGGGCGCTGAATCGGCTATGGCATCTGCGGTGGCCGAAGGCGCGGCTTCACGACGTGGCCGTGCGGCTCGGGATGGACGTGCCGTTCTTCCTGGGTTCGGGGCGGGCGCTGGCGACGGGGCGCGGTGAGCGGCTCGAGCCGCTGCCGCCGGGCGGCGGCTACGCGCTGGTGCTGATCAATCCGCGGGTGCCGCTGTCCACGCGCGAGGTGTACGAGCGGGTGCCCGCCGGCTGGCAGGCCCAAGCGACGGGCACGGCGCGGCTGATCGAGGCGCTGAGGACGCGGAACGTGGCGAAGGTGGCCGCCGCGCTCACCAATAACCTGGAGGCGGTGGTCGAGCCCATGCTGCCGGCGATCCGGCAGATGAAGGCGGCGCTGCTCGCCGCGGGGGCGCTGGGCGCGGTGATGTCGGGCAGCGGGCCAACGGTGTTCGGAATGGCGCGCTCGCTGGATCACGCCCGGCAGATCCGGCGCCGGGTGAGCCGGGTGGACTGGGCGTGCTGGGCGGTGCGGAGCAATTCGGGGCTCGCGATTCGTTCCCTCTCCCCACTGGGGAGAGGGTCAGGGTGAGGGAGTTCGTGGACTCGACTCGACCCTCACCCCGGCCCTCTCCCTGGAAGGGAGAGGGAGGCATGAAGTTCCCTCTCCCCTCTGGGGAGAGGGTCAGGGTGAGGGGCGCATTGGGGCGTCGGCTAACTGGTAGGCCACGAGACTTTGGATCTCGGAACGGAGGTTCGAGTCCTCCCGCCCCAGCCAGCCCAGACGAGGCGAGCAGAAGCGAACATGGCCGCAGGCATTCAGAGGAGATGAGGGCGACATGGCCTACGAGCTGAAGCTCTTCTCCGGCAACGCGAATCGGCCCCTCGCCGAGGAGATCGCCCAAAATCTCCGCCTCAAGCTTGGCGACGCCGATGTGTCCCGGTTCTCGGACGGCGAGGTCTATGTCCAGATCAACGAGAACGTCCGCGGCGAGGACGTCTTCATTGTCCAGCCCACCTGTCCGCCGGTGAACGACGCCTTGATGGAGCTGCTGGTGATGATCGATGCTTTCAAGCGCGCCTCGGCCCGCCGCATCACCGCCGTGCTGCCTTATTACGGCTACGGCCGGCAGGACCGAAAGGCCCAGCCGCGGGTGCCGATCTCCGCCAAGCTCGTGGCCGACCTCATCACCGCTGCGGGAGCCAATCGCGTCCTCGCGGTGGACCTGCACGCGGGCCAGATCCAGGGCTTCTTCAATATCCCGGTGGACCATCTCTTCGCCGCGCCGGTCATCATCGACTACCTGGCGAAGAAAGATCTGCACGATCCCGTGCTGGTCTCGCCCGACGCGGGCGGCGTCGAGCGGGCCCGCGCCATCGCCAAGCGACTCAAGGCCGGCTTGGCCATCATTGACAAGCGCCGCGACGGCAATAACGTGTCCGTCTTCATGCACCTGATCGGCGATGTCTCCGCCAAGGACGTGGTCGTCATCGACGACATGATCGACACGGCCGGCACGCTGATCCAGGCCGTGGAAGCGCTCAAGCGGGAGGGGGCGCGCCGCGTGCTGGCCGCCGGCGTGCACCCGGTGCTCTCGGGTCCGGCGATCAGCCGCATCAAGAATTCGGAGCTGGAGGAGCTGGTCGTGACCAACTCGATCCCGCTGCCGCCCGAGAAGCTTCTCCCCAAGATCCACGTGCTGTCGGTTGCCCCGCTACTGGCGGAAGCGATGCGCCGCATCCACGACGAGGAGTCGGTCTCCACCCTCTTCGTCTAATTCAAGCCCAAGGAGCAGAATGCAATGGCAATGCGTGAGCTGACCATCCGAAAGCGCGAGGGCCAAGGCAAGGGGCCCGCCCGGCGCCTCCGCCGTGCCGGACAAGTCCCGGCCATCCTCTACGGGGGCGCGAGCCCCGTCAATGTCACCGTCGATCCGCTGGACATCTTCCGCATCATCCACGGCCGCGAGGGCTCGACCCAGCTCCTCAAGGTCACGCTCGAGGGGACGCCCGGGACCCGGATGGCGATCATCCGCGACATGCAGCTGGATCCGGTGTCCGAGGACCTCGTGCACGTGGACCTGCAGGAAGTGGCCATGGACAAGGCCATCCAGGTCAGCGTGGCCATCCATCACGTGGGCGACGCCATCGGCGTGCGCGAGACCTTCGGCATCCTGGAGATGATCCTTCGCGAGGTCCAGGTCTCCTGTCTGCCGAGCGCCATCCCCGAGTTTCTCGAGGTCGATGTCTCGAACCTCGCGATCGGTGACGTGTTCACCGTCAAGGATCTCCAGGCTCCGCCCGGCGTCCGCATCCTGAACGATCCCAACCAGGCCGTCGTCACCGTGGCGCCGCCCGCAGCCGAAGAGGTCGCGGCGCCTGTGGCCGCCGTGGCGGAGGCCGTGCCGGCCGAGCCCGAAGTGCTCACGGAGCGCAAGCCCAAGGAAGAGGTGCCCGCCGCCGAGGGTGCGGCGCCGGAGAAGCCGAAAGAGAAAGGCGGTCGCGAAGAGAAGAAGAAGTAAGTGGCCCAGGCGATCGTCGGGCTGGGCAATCCCGGGCCGGAGTACCGCAACACGCGGCACAACGTGGGCCAGCGCGTGGTGGAGGCGCTGGCCAAGCGCGCGCGCGCGCGGTTCACGCGGGAGGCGGGTCATCAGATCGCCCGCGGCCGATGGCACGGCGAGACCGTGTACCTGGTCAAGCCCGCCAGCTTCATGAACGTCTCGGGACCTGCGGTGGCCCGCATCAGCCGTAGGCTCCGCGTCGGCCCCGCCGGGCTCATCATCGTCTTCGACGACCTCGATCTTCCGCTCGGCAAGGTCCGCGTCCGCATGAAGGGCTCGGCCGGCGGCCACAATGGGGTGCGCTCGATCATCGAGGCGCTGGGCACGGAGGAATTCCGCCGCGTCAAGGTGGGGATAGGCCGTCCCGCGGCCTCCGGTGAGAGGCCGGCGGCGCAGGGCCGGACCGAGCAGGTGGTGGACCACGTGCTCTCGCCGTTCTATCCCGACGAGCTCGAAGCCATCGAGGCGGCCGTGGGCGAGGCGGCCGATCAGGCGCTCAAGCTCGTCGGAGGGGGCGCGTGACTTCCTTCCCCCTCTCCCCCCAAAGGGGGCGAGGATAAAGGGCGCGCGATTGCGGCCTTCTGGGACGCGTGATATACCAACGGTCCAAAGCCTGTTGCCGGACGTCATCACGTGTCAAGGCCCGGACACTGGAGCGAGTATTCGGTTAGTCGCCAGCGGCGGAGGACTCGAGTGGGTCCAGGTGCGCGCGCTCCTGGCCCGCGAGACCTTCACGCCGATGGGGCGGGAGCTGGCCGTGGCGCTGTGGCCCCAGGCCGAGCTCGCGGCTATCCGCGCGGCCCTCGACGCCACCGCCGAGGCGCGCGCCGCCCTCGGCCCATCCGGGCCGCCCCCCTGGGAAGCCATCCCCGATGCGCGGCCCACGCTCGAAGCCGTGCGCATTCCGGGCTCGGTGGCCGAGGGCGCCGAGCTCGCCGCGCTGATTCCGCTGCTGGACGCCGCGGGCCGGCTCCGCGCTTATGGCCGCAGCATCCAGCCCGTCGCCCCCACCCTGGCCGCGGCCTTCGCGACCTTTCCGCATCTCAAGCCCTTGGCCGATCTGCTCCGCCGCTGCCTCGAGGCCGACGGGGGCGTGCGAGATGAGGCCAGCGCCGCGCTGCGCCGGGTGCGCCAGCGGATTCGCGATCTCCGGCGCGACCTCGTCAAGACGCTCGAGGGCTATTTCCAGTCCGCGGGGGCGGAGCACACCTTTCAGGAGCGCTATGTCACCGTCCGCCACGGCCGCTACGTTCTGCCGATCCGCGCCGAGGCCAAGGGCCGGCTGCGCGGCATCGTGCACGACCGCTCCCAGAGCGGCGCCACGCTCTTCGTCGAGCCCGAGGGCGTGGTCGAGGCCAATAACGAGCTGGTCCAGGCCTCGCGCGAGGAAGAAGCCGAGATCCTCCGCGTGCTGGCCGAGCTCACCGACGCGGTGAGGGCCGTGCTGCCCGATCTGGATGCCCTGGTTGAGGGCATCGCCCGGCTCGATCTCACGTTCGCGCGCGCCCAGCTGGCCGAGCGCATGGACGCCAGTGCGCCCGCGGTAGGCGACACGCGCGAGGTCTACGTGGCCGGGGCGAGGAATCCCCTGCTCCTGGCCCAGAGCTGGCAATCTCCGGAGCGGCCCGTGGTGCCCATGGATCTCTTTCTCGACCACTCGCGCCCGCTGCTCGTGATCACGGGCCCCAATGCCGGCGGCAAGACGGTGGCGCTCAAGACGTTGGGGCTGCTGGCGCTGATGGCCCAATCGGGCTGCCACGTGCCGGCCAAGGACGGCGCGCGGCTGCCGGTCTTCTCCCAGGTCTTCGCCATCGTGGGCGACGACCAGAGCGTGGCCGAGAACCTCTCGACCTTCTCGGCCTTCGTCAAGCAGCTTCGCCTGGTGCTCGAGGGCGTAGACGATCGCTCACTGGTGCTGCTGGACGAGCTGGGCGCCGGCACCGATCCCGACGACGGCGCCGCCCTCGCCCAGGCGGTGCTCGAATCGCTGGCCGAGAGCGGGGCGCTCTGCGCGGCCTCCACCCATCTCGAGCCACTGAAGGCCTTCGCCTCCGCTTTCCCCAAGGCACGCAATGCCTCCGTGGAGTTCGACCCCGAGCGGCTGGAGCCCACGTTCCGGCTGGTCTACGACCGCCCGGGACAGAGCTATGCGCTGTCGATCGGCGCGCGACTCGGCCTGCCTCCCGCCCTGATCGAGCGCGCCCACGGCCATCGCTCGACCCAGCAGAAGCAGCTCCAGGAATTGCTGGCGCGGCTCGACGATCGTGATCGCCGGGAGGCCGAGCACGCGGCGCTACTCGAGCGGCGCGAGGCCGAGAGCGCCGGGCTCCTGAGCCGCGCCCAGGCCGAGCTCGAAGCCGCGCGCAAGAGCGCGCGGGACACGGTGGCCAAGGCCAAAGCCGAGGCGCAGCGCCTCCTGGCGGACGTGCGGCGCGCGGTGAACGAGGAATGGGAGCGGCTCAGGAAAGGTGAGAAGACGCGGGCCGAGCTCGAAGACAGCCGAAAGAAGCTGAGAGAAACGGAGCGCGGCGCCGACACCGTCGTCGGCGAGCACGTCCCCGCACTGGAGGACCGGCCGGCAGTCGCGGGCGATCGAGTAGAAGTCAGCCATCTCGGCCTCAAGGGAGAAGTCGTGAGCGTGGACGGACAAAGTGCTACCGTACTGGCGGGGGCGGTGACCGTGAAGGTGCCGCTCCAGGCGCTGCGGGTTCTGCCCCCTCACCCTTCCCTCTCCCCCTCAGGGGGAGAGGGTGTCAGATCCCTTCCCATTACAGGGGGAGAGGGTGTCAGATTCCCTCTCCCCTCTGGGGAGAGGGCCAGGGTGAGGGGCGAAGCAGGAATCACGCTTCCGGGCAAGAGCGCGGTGCCGGTGGAAATGCACCTGATCGGACGCACCACCGACGAGGCGCGGGATCTGCTGGAAAAGTATCTGGACGATGCCTTCCTCGCCGGCCTGGGCTCGGTGCGGATCATCCACGGCAAGGGCACGGGCGCCCTTCGCCGCGCCGTCGAGGAAGTGCTGAGCGCCCATCCCCTGGTTGCCGAGCATCGACCCGGGTCCCCCCAGGAGGGGGGCGCGGGGGCGACCGTGGCTACGTTGAGCAATAGCTAATGGCCGGATTCCCCCCGCATATCCTCGACGAGATCCGCACGCGGCTGGATATCGTGGAGCTCGTCGGGCAGTTCGTCACCCTCAAGCGCGCCGGCGAGAACTGGAAAGGCCTCTGCCCCTTCCACACCGAGAAGACGGCGTCCTTTACCGTCAATCCCAAGCGCAATATCTTCCACTGCTTCGGCTGCGGCGCGGGCGGCGATGCCTTTGGCTTCCTCATGCGCCAGGACAAGATGACCTTCCCCGAGGCTGTGCGCGCCCTGGCCGAGCGAACCGGAGTCGAGCTGCCCACCGTCAGCCGCCCGCAGCCCGAGAGCGATGGCAGATTCGAGGCACTGCGCCGGGTAATGGCGCTGGCGGCCGACTTCTACACCCGCGCGCTCTGGGAAGCCGAAGGGGCCAAGGCACGCGGCTATATCGAAAGCCGCGGCATCGAGGTCGAGGTGGCGAAGCGCTTTGGGCTGGGCTATGCCCCCGAAGGCTGGAACGCGCTCCTCGGCCACATGGCCAAGCAGGGCGTCACCGACGAGCAGCTCGTCCAGGCCGGCCTCGTGCTGCCGCGGCAGACGGGCGCGGGCTTTTACGACCGCTTCCGCGGTCGGCTGCTGTTCCCCATTCGCGACGTGCAGGGACGCGTCGTGGCCTTCGGCGGTCGCGCGCTGGCCGGCGAAGAGCCCAAGTACCTCAATTCCCCCGAGACGCCGCTTTACGTCAAGGGTCAGATGCTATACGCGCTGGACGTGGCCAAGACGGCCATGAGGGAGCGGCAGCGCGCCATCATCGTCGAGGGCTATCTCGACTGTCTCATGGCGCATCAGCACGGCTTCGGCGAGACGGTGGCGGCGCTGGGCACGGCCTTCACGCCCGCTCAGCTCGGCCTGCTCCGCCGCTACACCGACGAGGTCGTGGCCCTCTTCGACGCCGATGCGGCGGGACAGAAGGCCTCGACGCGGCTCGAAGAGATGATGAACGATGTGATGGACATCCAGGACCTCGGCTGGTCGGTGGCACGCACGGGCAGCTTCGAGCGCGCGGGCCACCTCCCCATCCTGGTGGCGCTGCTGCCCCAGGGCCATGATCCCGACAGCCTGCTTCGCGCCGAGGGCGCCGCGGGCCTCACCCAGCGCCTCGAAGCCGCGCGGCCGCTGCTCTCCTTCGTGCTCGACCGGACGCTCGGCGATGAAGACCTCACCACCGCTCGCGGCCGCTCCAATGCCCACGCCCGCGTCTCGCTGATCCTCTCCAAGGTGGCCAATGCCGAGGAAGCGACGGTGCTCGCCCGTGAGGCGGCGCGTCAGCTGGGAGTAGACGCCACCCAGCTTTGGATCGAAGCCCAGCAGCTCCAGGGCGCCCGACAGCGAGGCCGCCGCTTTACGGCGCCGGCGGAGGCCGCCGGCAAGGCCGAGGGCGCCGCCGCATGGCCTCCGCCGAGTTTCTCCGAGCGCGATCTCCTGGCCCTGCTCTTGCACGTCGAAGAGGCTCGTGAGGAGCTGCTGCCGCTGCTGGACGATGAGGACGTGGCCCATCCCGGCCTCCGCGCCCTGCTCGGAGCGCTCAAACAGAGCCCGATGACGCGGGCCGAGGCCCTGATGGCCGAGCTCCCCGGCGAAGCCGAGCGGGGGCTGCTCGCCGCCCTGCTGGTCGACGAGCGACAGTGGGTCGACACACATAGTCAGGTTACGGAGCTTCGGAAGCGGTACGATATTCGGCGTCGCAAGAGACGGGTTCGCCAGGTGACCCAGGCCATCGTCCAGGCCCAGACCACCGGCGATCCGGCGCTGCCCGCGCTCGAAGAAGAGCTGCGGAGCCTGCAGCGCGACTTGCAGCGAGAGGCGGAGGCCGTCAGGGAGTTGGCCCTGGCGCCGCCGGCCCCGCGCGCCCCGGGTGGCGCGACGGGACCCAGCGCCGGGTAGGTCCCTCACCCCTCATCAGGAGAACGGCACAGCATGGCGGACGAAACAAAGGCGCCGGAGGAACCCCGCACCGAGGAGCTGGACAAGCTCATCGCCAAGGGAAAGCAGAAGGGCTTCCTCACCTACGACGAGGTCAACGACGCGCTCCCCTCTGATGTGGTCAGCCTGGATCAGCTCGATGACATCATGCTGATGTTCGGCTCGATGGACATCGAGGTCGTGGACTCCACCAAGGCCGGCCGCCTGCCCTCGGAGCTGGGCGCCCACCCCGAGGCCGAGGCTGAGGAGGACGAGGTCGCCGAGCCGCGCCGCATCGATCTCACGCCGGGCCCCGTAGGCCGCACCGAGGATCCCGTCCGCCTCTACCTGCGCGAGATGGGCAAGGTGGCACTGCTCACGCGCGAGGGCGAGATCACGCTGGCCAAGCGTATCGAGGAGGGCAAGGACGAGGCCACCGCCGCCATCCTCGCCACCTCGCTCGCGATCGACAAGATCCGTGGACTGCGCGACGAGCTGCGCAAGGAGCTGGTGCCGATCAAGGACGTGGTGGACTTCCCGGAAGAGGAGTCAACGGAAGAAAAAGAGGAGGCGCTTCGCCGGTCGGTGATCCGCGAGCTCGGCCAGGTCGACCGGCTGCTCCGCGAGCGCGAGCGGTTCATCACCCAGGCGCGCCGGCTGCGGATCAAGGCCGGCGGCCGCAGAAGCAAGCGCAAGGGCGAGCCCGCCTGGAAGCGCGTCGAGAACCAGGCCCTGGCCAAGCAGGCCAAGGTGCTGGGCATCCTCCGCGGCCTCAATCTCCAGCAGTCGCTGCTCGACGCCTGGGGGCTCGATCTCAAGAAGCTGGTGGAGAAGATCCATCGCGCCGAGCGCGAGATCGCGCTCTGGTCCGACGGCAGGCGACCGGCACCCACGGCCGTCGACGCGTTTCTCTCCTCGCTCTCGGACGACGATCGCGACGAGGGCGACCGCGACCTCTACCAGAAGGCCGCCGCCCGCTATCCCTCGATCAAGGACCGCCTGGTCTGGGTAGCCCAGCAGAAGATCAAGCGCGCCGAGGAAGGCGCCAATGCCCGCGCCGAGGAGCTCAAGCAGATCGTCAAGATCATCAAGACGGGCGAGGCCAAGGCGGCGCGCGCCAAGAAGGAGATGGTCGAGGCCAACCTTCGCCTCGTCATCTCCATCGCCAAAAAGTACACGAACCGGGGACTGCAGTTCCTCGACCTGATCCAGGAAGGCAATATCGGCCTGATGAAGGCCGTCGACAAGTTCGAGTACCGGCGCGGCTACAAGTTCTCGACCTACGCGACCTGGTGGATCCGTCAGGCGATCACAAGAGCCATCGCCGACCAGGCCCGCACCATCCGCATCCCCGTCCACATGATCGAGACCATCAACAAGCTCATCCGGACCTCCCGCCAGCTCGTCCAGGAGCTCGGCCGGGAGCCCACGCCGGAAGAGATCGCGGTGAAGATGGAAGTGCCCGTTGACAAGGTCCGCAAGGTCCTCAAGATCGCCCAGGAGCCCATTTCGCTCGAGACCCCCATCGGCGAGGAGGAGGACAGCCACCTGGGCGATTTCATCGAGGACAAGCAGGTGGGCTCGCCCGTCGAGAGCATGATCGGGCTCTCGCTCCGGGAGCAGACCAATCGCGTGCTCAACTCGCTCACTCCCCGCGAGGAGAAGGTGCTGCGTCTGCGGTTCGGACTCTCGGACGGCTGCGAGCACACGCTCGAAGAAGTTGGGCAGGATTTCGCGGTCACCCGCGAGCGCATCCGTCAGATCGAGGCCAAAGCCCTGCGCAAGCTGCGCCACCCCTCGCGCTCCAAGAAGCTGCGGAGCTTTCTCGAGTCGTGACCCCGGTGCTATCATGACGGCCGGGCCCATAGCTCAATTGGCAGAGCCCCCGGCTCATAACCGGTCCGGTCTTGGTTCGAGTCCAAGTGGGCCCACCATTCTGGTGCCCTCTCCCCTCTGGGGAGAGGGTCAGGGTGAGGGGCCCTTTAACATGGAGGTGCAGTGGACGATCAGCTCCGCACGCTCATAGATCTCCAGGCGCTGGACACGCGCATCGCCGCGCTCGAGTCCGACGCCGCGCGCCTGCCAAAGGAGATCGCCGCCGTCCACGCCGCTGTCGAGGAAGCCAAGCACACTGTCGAGTCGGCCAAGGCGCGGCTGGACGTCGCCAAGAAAGAGCAGCGCGCCAAGGAAAAGGATCTCGAGGTCTGCCAGGCCAAGCGCGCCAAGACCGAGGCGCGCCTCTACGAGGTCAAGACCAACAAGGAGTACTCGGCCGTCCTCACCGAGGTCGAAGACATCAAGCAGGAGAAAGCCAAGGTCGAGGAAGAAATTCTCGTTCTGATGGAAGCGCAGGAGCGGCTCGCCGTCGAGATCAAAGATGCCGAGACGCGCTTCAAGGCCCGCGAGAGTCAGGGCCGCAGCGAGGAGGCCACGCTCAAGGAAAAGCTCCGCGGCATCGAGAGCGAGTTGGCCGGCGTGCGCAGCGAGCGCACGGAGCTGGCCGGCCGCCTCCCCGGCCCCGTGCTCGCGGATTACGAGAAGCTGCTCCGCGCCCGCGGCGGGCTCGCGCTGGTTCCGGTGGCCAAGCCGGCCTCCTGCGGCGGCTGCCGCGTCACCATCACGCCCCAGCGGCTCCAGGAGCTGCGCGCGCAAACCGCGCTCATCCCGTGCGAGTCCTGCGGCCGTTATCTCTACTGGCCCTCGTAAAGGAATCTTCCCTCCCCCTCACCTTTATCCTCTCCCCCCAAAGGGGGAGAGGAAATGGCAACCCTCTTCCGCGAGGGGGAGAGGAAATGGCAACCCTCTCCCCTCGGGGGAGAGGGTAGGGTGAGGGGCAGATGAGCCTCGATGCACATCCCGTGACGATCTTCACCGACGGCGCCTGCTCCGGCAATCCAGGCCCCGGCGGGTGGGCGGCCATCATCATCGAGGCCGGCCACGAGCGCGAGCTCTCCGGGGGGGAGAGCAAGACCACCAACCAGCGGATGGAGCTCATGGCCCCGATCCAGGCTCTCCGCTCGCTCAAGAGCGAGCGTCGCCAGGTGGCGATCTACAGTGACAGCGCGTACGTGATCAACTGCTTCCGCGACAAGTGGCATATCCGCTGGCGCGAGAACGGCTGGCGCAATGCTCAGAAGAAACCCGTGGAGAACCGCGATCTGTGGGAGGCGCTCATCGCGCTCACCGAGACACACGACGTGACCTGGCATAAGGTCGCCGGCCACGCGGGCCATCCGATGAACGAGCGCGTCGACCGTCTGGCCCGCGGCGCCATCACCCGCGTGCTCATCTAACCGAGGACCCCGCGCGATGAAATTCTCGACCCAGAACCTCCTCTCCCTCCGTGACTGGCAGACGCATGCCGAGGTGTACGCCAACAGCATCGAGGAGTGCCGGCTCGCCGACGAGCTCGGCTTCCACACGGTGTGGCTGGCCGAGCATCACTTCTCGCATTACGGGATCTGCCCGTCGCTGGCGCCGCTGGCCGGGGCGCTTGCCCGCGAGACCCGGCGCGCGCGCATCGGCACCGCGGTCGTCATCGCGCCGTTCGAGCACCCGGTCCGCATCGCGGAAGAATGGGCGGAGATCGACATCCTCTCCGGCGGCCGCCTCGAGTTCGGGCTTGGCCGGGGCTATCAACCGAAGGAGTTCCAGGGGCTCGGCGTCTCGATGGCCCATACTCGCGAGCGCTTCGACGAGGCGTACGAGATCATCCGCCGGGCCTGGAGCCAGGACCGGATGGAGTTCAAGGGCGAGTTCTACGAGGTGCCGCCCGTCCGCGTGCTGCCGAAGCCGCTCCAGCGCCCGCACCCCCCGCTCTGGACGGCGGCCGTGTCGCCGGACACCTACGTGCTGGCCGCGCGGCGCAGGCTCAAGATCCTCACCTCGCCCGCCTTCACACCCTTCGACGTCCTGCGCAAGAATTACGACGCCTACAATACCGAGTGGCTGGCGGCCCACGGCAGCGCCGCCGGCGCCGAGATCTGCATGAACAAGATCGTCCACGTCGCCGAGACATCGAAGCAGGCGCGCGAGGACGTGCGCGAGCCCGTCCTCTGGTTCTTCCGCACCCAGGCCGATCTGATCGCCGACCCGACCGGCGCGCCGCCGGAGCAGTACAAGTTCTATAAGCGGGTGCGCGAGAATCTGCTCTCACTCACGGAAGAACAAGCGCTGGATCAGGCCGCGATCGTGGGAGATCCCGAAGAGGTCGCCGACCGGATCCGCATGCACCATGAGGCCTTGGGCATCAGCCACTTCATGGGCGCGTTCTCCCGTGGCGGCCTCGCCCACGACAAGGTGCTGCGCTCCCTGCGCCTCTTCGCCGAAAAGGTAATGCCCCGCTTCGCGTGAGAGCTTCGCCTCGCGGCTGACTCACCGGCGGCCGCCCGGGCCAGGCGGCTTCCCACCGCTCCTCGGGCTGGGCCGAAAGCCGATCGGGCGAGGACGCGGGGTCTGCGGGGTCATCAGCCGCCGGATCGCGTCGAAGACGACCTTGAACTGAGCGTCATACTTCTGTTCCAGCGCTTCCAGCTTCCGCATCAGATCTGCGTGGGATGCCAGCATCCGCCTGAGCTTGACGAACGCTCGTACGATCTCAATGTTCACCTGGATCGCCCGGGGGCTCCGCAACACGCTCGAGAGCATCGCCACGCCGTGCTCCGTGAAGGCATAAGGAAGCGAGCGCCGGCCACCCCACCCCGAACTTGAAATCACAGATTGTGATTTCAAGTTTGCAAGATCCTCAGAGCTCAACTGGAACATAGAATCTGAGGGGAACCGGGTCAGGTTCCGGTGCACGGCTTGGTTGAGCACACTGACCGGCACCCTCCATAGAGTGCGGCGATGTCAGCGTCCAGAATCACCTTGTGGCCTCGGACGGACAAAATGCATCGCTCGACTCGCTCGGCAGGAATCCCGGGTGCCTTCGGCATCGCGTGCTCTCAATAGCACGAGCGCCTTCGGGTGAGAATGTCCAGGATTCAATACAGCAGTGGCCGCGCTTTGAGGTCACACCCCTCACCCTGACCCTCTCCCCAGAGGGGAGAGGGAACTGGCCACCTTCTCCCCTGAGGGGAGAGGGAATTAAGGGAGGGAGAGAGGGGAACCCGCGTCAGGCGCGGTCGACGGCGGGCCGGATCGTCCCCGCCACCAGATCGAGGATCTCCAGCATCCGCTTGAGTTCTTCCCGGCGAAACACGACCACGACGTGCCCGAGGCCCGAGCGCTTGTAGTCGGCCAGGCGATCCACGACGGCCTGCGTACCCTGGGCCAGGAGCGCCTCGTCCAGATTGAAGCGCAGCGAGATCTCGATCGTCTTGAAGTCGCGGCCCGCCTTCTCGGCCTCCTGACGAAGCTGGGCGAGCTGATCGCGGAACTGGGCCGGCGTGCGCGACATCGCGTGCCAGCCGTCGCCCAGGGTGGCGACGCGCCGGTACGCGCCCGGGCTCGCGCCGCCCACCCAGATCGGCGGATGCGGCTTCTGCACGGGCTTGGGCGCGAAGCCGATGTCGCGGAAGCGGAAGAACTCGCCGTCGAAGGCCGGCCGCTCGGCCGACCAGAGCTCGGTGAAGATGCGCAGGATCTCGTCCGCCTGACGGCCCCGCGCGTGGAAGGGCGCGCCCAGGATCTCCATCTCGTGCTTCCACCAGCCCACTCCCACGCCGCAGATCAGCCGGCCGGCCGACAGCGCGTCCAGGCTCGCCAGCATCTTGGCCATGACCACGGGATGGCGGTGGCCCAGGATGAACACCGAGCAGCCGAGCCGCGCCTTCGAGGTGCAGACGGCCGCCGCGCCGAGGGCCGTGACGGGCTCCAGATACGGCACGTCGGGCGGAATCGGAAAGCTCCCGCCGGCGGGATAGTCCGCGCTCTCCCGCGGAATGACCACGTGATCGCTCACCCAGAGCGAGGCGATGTCGCGCTTCTCGGCCTCGCGCGCGAAGGTGATGATCCCCTCGCGCGTGGCGCCGGCCGGGAGATTCGTCGGGAGATGGCAGCCGATCTGCATTGGCGGATCATATCACCGGCGCGTATCCGTCTCAGGACATTGACCTGGCGCCGACTCCGAGGCTAGGCTATCTGCGATGGCCGCTTCCATCACCGCGAAGCGCTGGACCCGGCTCGAGTATGAGCGAATGGTGGATCTCGGCGTCTTCAAGCCCGGCGACCGCATCGAGCTGGTCGGGGGCCAGCTTGTCGTTCGCGAGCCTCAGGCCACCCCGCACTCGACAGGAATCCGGCTCGTCGCGCGTGCCCTCCGCGCTGCCTTCGGTCCGGAGTCGAACGTGGACCAGCAACTCCCCGTCGCACTAGACGACGAGTCGGAGCCAGAGCCTGATGTTTCTGTAGCGCCCGGCGGGCCCCGAGATTACCTCGCCTCCCATCCGAGCCGTCCCGTCTTGATTGTCGAGGTGGCCGAGTCGAGCCTGGCCTTCGATCGTGAGCACAAAGGCAGCCTCTATGCCCGCGCGCGCGTGCCGGAGTATTGGATCGTCAATCTCGTGGACCGCGCGCTCGAGGTCTACCGCGAACCGGCCGAGGCGCCCGCGGCCCTCTACGGCTGGCACTACGGCGCGCTGCTCCGGCTCGGCCCGACGGATTTCATCTCTCCCCTCGCCGCACCCGACGCTCGCCTCGCTGTCGCTGACCTGCTGCCGTAGCCGCACCAATGATAGAGTTACCTCATGGGCATTGATGAGCTGCTGAAGGCTTACCGACACGATATCCTGCGGCTCGCTGAGCGACACGGCGCTCGCAATGTGCGCGTCTTCGGATCGGTGGCGCGTGGTGACGCTCGCCCGGAGAGCGACGTGGACCTCCTCATCGATCTGGAGGAGGGGCGCAGCCTTCTCGATCATGCCCAACTGCAGGTTGATCTGGAGCAACTGCTGAACCGCAAGGTTGACGTCGTGAGCGCGCGCGGCCTCCGCCCTCGCATTCGCGATCGCGTATTGCGGGACGCGGTACCGCTGTGAGAGACGACCGCGAACGCCTGCTCGACATTCTCGAAGCGATCGTATCTATTGAGCGCCACACCAGCCTCGGTCGTGAGGCCTTCGATCGCGATGAGCTGGTCCAGGCGTGGACGCTGCATCAACTCCAGACGATCGGCGAGGCGGCTCGCAGGTTGTCCGAACACATCCGGCACAACCATCCTGAGGTACCCATTCTTCGTGATCCAGAGCTGGATCGGTCAGATCGAATATCAGAACTTACCGCCGGCTGGCGAAGGTGACGAGCCCTTCCCGGAGCTAGGCCGGCCGCGCTATCCGGCTGAGCCGTTCGCTCTAGGACAAATCTTCCGCCCGCGCCTCGCGCCCCCTCAATAAGCCCTCACCTTCCTCCCGCGGCTGTGCCACAGTGGAAGTAGGAGCGCGGCGCCGCCATCGGGGCAGCGCGGCGGGAGGAGGGAGGTCATGGAAGTCTTCATCGGCATTGACGTCGATCGGGTGGAGAGCGTGCTCCTGGCCGATGGCTGGCATCAGGTCAAGGAGCACACGTTCAAGGTCGGCAACTACGGCTTCCTGAAGGGGCAGGTGGTGGCCGTCAACGCCATCGCCGTCAAGGGCACGGCCTCCCACTGGGCGCAGTGGACGGAGCCCGACGGCGCCGTGCTGGCCGGCCCCTTGACCTCGCTTCTGGCCGTGAAAGGCGTGGCCCTCACAACTGAGGCTGCGGCGACTGCCGCGGAGCGCAGATCATGACCGACTTCAGGCGCATCAAGATCCAGGCAACCGTGGAAACCGCGGGGCTGCTGCTGTCCGAAGCTGACACGGCTTTGATGGTGCAGACGCTCCGCGACAAGCTGCAGCAGCTCGATCTCGCGGTGCTCACCATCGACCCCAAGGAAGAGGCCGAGGTGCCCTGGAACGATTCGCTCGACACCGAGCTCGACTGAGAGCGCCCGCGCTCCTGCCGACCCGGCCCAGATGCTATACTTCTTTCTTGCTCGCATACGTTCTTTGACTGGCACCAGAGAAGGCCGGACGGTCGCCGGCGCGGGGCAACTCGCGCGGGAGGAAAGTCCGGGCTCGGTGAGGTAAGAGCTCACCAGCAGCCCGGGCGACCGGGCTGGCTCGGTAAACCCCACCCGGAGCAAGGCCAAATAGGAGAGCAATCCCGCTGGAAACGGCGGGTGAAGCGCGGCCCGCGTGGCGCTCTCGGGTATGGCTGCTTGAGGCGCCGGGCAACCGGCGTCCTAGAGAAATGACCGCCGGTTCAGGCTTCGGCCTGGATCACAGGACCCGGCTTACAGGCCTTCTCTGGTGCTTTTCTCTCGCCGCTCTCCCTCTCCCCCTCACCCTTTATCCTCTCCCCCCAGGGGGAGAGGGCAGGGTGAGGGCGCGAGGATCGTAGGCAGCCTGTCACGAGGATCGAGAAGATCATCGAGTTCGTCCACAAGCAGATCTGCTAGCCGGCGGCACGCGCCGGCTCAGCGCTAGCCTCTGGACAATCCGGCTGCCTCGCGGTTTACTACCCGCGCCGGAGGCAGGCCCCGCCCGCCCACCGGTC
>WNFU01001393.1_pt1 | contig 58770 bp, 46 predicted proteins | sample 5400121 | NCBI WGS metagenome assembly WNFU01 (sample SAMN13153360, study PRJNA577476) | soil metagenome | isolation source: 100 cm soil or saprolite under grassland replicate 1 | place: USA:California | collected 2016-06-15 | reverse complement strand
TTCTCGAGAAGTCGAGCCACAGGCTCGCTCCAGTCACTAATGAAACCGAACCGGAAGGACCGGGCTCGGCGCACCCTACGGCGGGTCATCTCCACGGTGGGGGATTTCCCGAGGGGGACCTTAGATGTCACGGGGGACCGGAAGCTCGCGTCATCCCCGGATCTTGGCATGCCGGGCGCCGGACCCGGGGGCGGATCATCGGTCCCCACCGGCGTCTAGGCTGCTACCGACCATGAGGGTCATCGCGATTGGAGCGCCTGCTCCGTCCGTGTGCCGGGACTGGGCCCTCGAACGGGCCCCGAGCCCTGTTCTTCTACAAGGTGGCAGACGTGTCCACAGACACCGAGGACCGGCCTGACTTCGATGGCCTGTGGCTCGATCCGAGCCGGTGGTTGCGGTGCGAAGGGAATGGACCTGCCGAGCGTATCGCGAGCGCGATCGACTCCCCATGGGCGATGAGGTCTGTCATACCGTCCTCAGGGCTTTCTCCTCGCATGGCCGGTCGAGGCGTCGATTGCCGACTGTCGACGTCGGCTGAAACTGAGCACTTCCGGCCGTTTCTGCTCAGTTTTCGACCGGCGTTGACACCCAACCAGCGGTGGGGCGCGCCGCCGATCTCGAGGGAGACCGGCGACCTGATACCCACCCTGGAACGACGAGCCCAGGCCGGCCGCGCGGTTCTCGTCGTCGAGGGGCAGCAGGATCTGGTCGTACAGCCCGGCCAGCATGCGGCCAGATCACTCCCCAACAGTGACGCCCAGCACCGACGACACGCGTGCCTGGAGGAAAGAGTGAACGAGCGGGAGCCCCAACGACGGCCACGCTCTCTTCCCAGCCGGAGAGGCGCGGCCAGCCCGGCCCGAATGGGCTGCTTCGGGGCTCCCGCACGTCCAGACGAAGGATTGCGCAAGGAATCGAGCCCCTCATCCGTTACGAGGCGGTGCGCCCGGTCGGGGTCCCCAACAGCCCCTGGCAGAACCGCCCGACCTTCCAGCAGGTGGTCCAGGTCACGGCCCACCGCCCCCGCTGACCTGGCAGGTCCTCGAATCCCCGCGGACCCGGCCAGCCGGCGGCTACAGTCGGCGTCGATGGAGGAGCGTCCGGGACGAGCCGAGCGGTTCGTGCGGTGGTCGGTCGAGAACCCGATCGGGTGGCTGCTGTTCCAGTTCGCGCAGGTGTTCGCCGCCGCGGCGGTGGTGCGGCTGATCGCGGTGGTGCTCGGCGACCGGGCGTCGTCCTCCCTGCAGTGGGGGTTGTTCGCCGCGATCGTGCTCGGCCTCGCCGTCCTCAACTACCGGCTGCGGAAGCGGGTCCTGTCGGACACCACCCCACCCGCCGATCGGGGCTAGGTCGGGCGCCGAGGGGTCGTTGCCGCGATGGCCGCGGAAGAGGCGGCGGACGGCGAATCCCAGCGCGACGAGTGGACCAACCGGCGGCGCCTGGTCCGCGTCCTCCTTCGCCGGTGTGGTGGCCACCGCCTCGGCGTCCGTGTCGAAGACGACCGCGGCGACCACGGCCAGGAAGATGAGGCCGAGGGGTATCAGCAGCCAGATCACATTGGGCAGCCCACCGCCGTGCCCGTCCCGGCCGTCCGCCGTGCGGATCCGGACGGCCCGGTTCGCGCCGGAGCCCGACCTCTGGGAATCCGACGAGCCCACCGACTGCCCGGGCTGGACGACGTGTCCGCCACCGGCGGGGGCGGCTCCAGGGGCGCCGCCGGTCCCGCCCGACCCGAGGCCGTTCTGCGGCGGCATCACGGCGTGGCCCGGTGAGTCGCCGACGGTGAACGGAGGCTTGAAGTGGTACGGGCCGCGGTAGTTGAACAGCGGACCGGTCAACGAGCCGAAGTCGTGGCTGGCGCCGGGCTGGAGGATGCCGGGGATGCCGCCGGGCGCACCACTGGAGCCGCCGCTCGACCCGCCCCGCCGGCGGATCCGCCCCCGCCGCCCGTCGTGGTGCCCCCACCGCCGCCGCCCGAGCCGCCTCCGCCGCCCGTGTTCGTGCCGCCACCGCCACCGCCGGACCCGCCGCTCCCGCCGGAGCCGCCCGAGCCGCCACCGGATCCGGTCGGGGAGGGAGGCGTCGGCGTCGGTTTCTCCTGCGACGAGAACGAGGCATGTCCGCTGTAGCCGGAGTTCGTCACGAGCTTCGGTACCACGACGACCGAGTACGTCCCGGAGGGGTTCGAGATCGACACGCCCTCACCAGTGGAGGATCCGGAGGCCGACGACCCCACGAGTCCGCCGTCCCGATAGACGTACAGATCGAAGTTGTCGCTGGAGGAACCCCCACCCGATCGAGATGTGGACGCTCCCCGTGTGAGTGCTCCAGTACGACGAGGACACGGGGACCGCGAGCGAATAGTCATCGCAGAGGGCGTCGCCACCGGCACCGCAGGCGGCCGGGGCTGGCGGTCGCGCCGGCCACGTAGCTCTGCCCGCTCCAGGCGGTTGACGACTTGCCGGGCCCGACGCTCCCGGACGAGGACGAGGCCGCCCATGCGGGCGCCGACATCACCAGGGCGCCCGCGGTCAGGCCGGCGATCCAGAGCGACGGCGTGCAGAGGCTCATTCGCCCTGCTCGGGCTTCGCGGTGGATCCGAGAACTGCGACGCGTCGATGCGGGCATGCAGTCAAACCCCCTCGGCCGCCACGGGCCGGGCATCCCCGTTCCCGCTGGCGACGGCCGCTTTCCTACCCGGAGCCCGGGCCCGCAAACCGGGCCACATCTGCCGGGGGCTGGAAGCGGTCCGAGCCGGTTTCGTACAATCGCCCCGGAGACGTGGCTGAGTGGCCGAAAGCAGCCGCCTGCTAAGCGGTTAGGGGGTTGATAGCTCCCTCACAGGTTCGAATCCTGTCGTCTCCGCAGGCCGGCCAGCGGGCATAGCCTGAGCCAAGTCCCTGTCTGGCCGGTCCTCCTGATCTGGGCTTGTTCGAGGCACCAGCAAGACAACGGAGAGGTGCCGTTCCCTTCACGACCTTGCGCGTTCTCGATTTGGCCCGACCCATAGCTCGGTATACCGTCGGTTCGTCGGAGAGCGCCGGTCCGAGAACAGGCGGTGAGCGGGATGGCGAAGGAGCAGGGTCATCACCAGCACGAAGCCCTGAAGCACCGGCACAAGCACTATCACGTGACGCACTACCTCCACCGGGGAGAGAACTGGGGCCATCTACTTTCCACCCACAGCCACGACCACAACCATCCCGCCCTGGATCACGTGCACATCCCCCACCGGGACGTGGACAAGGAGCACCGCAGGGAGGCGCACGTCCACGACCACGCCCGCCCGGATGAGTCGCCGGCGTAAGCCGGGAAAGCGCGTGCTGCCTACTGCAGGGCCGAGAGCGCCTTGTCGTTGTCGCTCGTGACCATGACACCCCGAGACCGCGTGGCGAGGTAGACGGCCTGCACGTTGACGCCCGCATCCGCGACCTTGCGCGCCATCGCCCCCAGGGTTCCCGGCTGGTCAGCGCCCGACGAAAAGTCGATCACCAGCGCATCGGCATCTCCGGACACCGCGATGCCCGCCGCCGACAGGGCCGACCGCGCGGCGTCGGCGTCCTCCACGGCCAGGTGAATGATCCCCCGCCCCTCGACCACGAACCCGGCCACGCCCTCGATGTTGACTCCGGCATTGCCGAGAGCTTCCCCGATGCGGGCCAGCTCGCCGGGCCGGTCGTCGACGGAGATCGTGAGGTCTGTTGCCATGGGGCCCTCCTTGCTCCGGTCCAGGTGGGTCTACCCCCGTCACCCTGGAAGGGTCAAATCCCACCGCGGAGGGACTACAGATCCTTCCGGGACCGTGAGCCGAGGGGACGCGATGCTCGGGGCGTCGGCACCTGCTAGGCGGTTCGGGGGTACCGGTCTCCTTCGCTCGTTCGCGCCGCGTCCCCACTGGGCGGCGTCCGTTGGCCCGAATCAGCCAGGGAGTCGTCCCGGGCCGCATGGACCGACGTGGTGAACGTTCGGATGCGGCCGCTCTTCCGGGCGAGCAGTCGGTGCACGATCTTTCCGCCCGACAGGGTCATCACGCCCACGTTGTTGAGGCCGATGAGCGACGGCCTGGCCTCCTCGATCTGGGCGTAGTCCCGCCACTCGCGGAACTGCGGCCGCTCCGACACGCCGAGCGACTCTGCGAGCTTCGGCGCGACGAACACGGGAGCGTCGTCGTCCCAGTCGTCCGTGTTCGACGGGCGCGCCAGCAGTCGCCGCTTGACGGAGCCCGGGTCGCGCATCTTCGGCGGGCGTTCCCATCCGATGCGCTCGTGCTGCTCCCGAGTCATGACGCCGAGGGCCGCCAGCACGAGCCTGCTGAACGCGCCGCTGTGGCGGACCGGGCTCGAGACCAGCTGGGTGACGGGCAGCGCGCGACCGTCCGCGTCGACCGTCACGTCCACGGTGAAGCCATAGTGGACGTCGCCGGACAGCATGACCGCCCAGGGGAGCTCCAGGTCGTGGAGCAGGAACCGGACGAGGTCCACGAACCCGCGGAGGTTCGAGTGCCAGGACTCGAAGTCGATCGCGTACGGGCCCAGCTCCTTCACGAAGTACTTCTGGCGCCGCTCGACGATCTCCAGGCCGCAGACCGGGACCGGCGAGACGATCAGGAGCGGCTGCCCCGGGCGGTGGCCGGACTGCCGGGCCAGCCGGGCCTCGGCTCGGAGGCCCTCCGGGCCCACCAGCCGGGCGCCACCCTCAGGGCTGTCGTACGTGCGGTGGGTGCGGGTGTCCAGGAACAGCGTCGGCGGGTCGGTCGGCGCCACGAACGTCCACCGGTCGAACGACCACATCGTCTTGTCGAAGTCCTCGCCGCTCACGGAGCCCTCGGTCAGGCCGGAGACTGCGTCCCGCACCTCCCCGTCCACTCGGTCGGGGTCGTCCCCCCAGCCCTGGAAGGCCCAGTACGCCGCGAGCGCGTTGGCCACGACCCGCCGTCCGGCCGGGCTGTGTTCCACCTTCGAGCGCCACGCGCCGGTGATGTTCCAGTCGTCGGTCACGTCGTGGTCGTCGAAGATCATGTAGGTGGGGGTGTTGGCGAGGATCCGTCGCACGCGGGGGAGCGCGGCGCTCGTGCGCCCGAGCGCGCGGACCTCCGTGGCGTACGTCCGACGGGCCAGCAGCGCCCGGCCGGGATTCGGGTCGTTGAGCGGCAACGCGTCGCTCGCCTTCGGGAGGGCGGCCGGCCACGTCCGCTCGTTCCAGGCGGTGACGTACATGGCGACGAACTCGCCGAACCCCAGCAGGTGGTTCTCGGCCTTCGGTGAGGTGAACCCGGTTGCGTCCTCGACCAGCCGGCGCCGGCCGTACAGGGGGATCTCGTCGAGCGCAGGGATGCCGGGGACGTCGTCGACGCGCGCGGTCAGCTCCCGCCCGAGCCGGGTGATGTGGCGGGCCAGCGGTCCCGGGACGTCGTCGGCGTAGATCTGGTCGCCGGTCAGGAACAGCGCGCACGGCCGTCGCTGCGGGTCGAGGGCATGCCTCGAGACGAATGCGTCGCCGGCGACCAGCGCGTCGTCGCCCCCCGAGTGGAGCTTGCGGCACGACCCGTGGATGACGGTCAGGTCGGGCGGGCGCTCACGAATGATGAACGTCGGGAGGGGCAGGCTGCCGTAGGCGATGCGGTCTCGGCCGTCCAGGAGCCCGAGGTCCTTCAGGCGGCGCTCGCCGCGGTCCGGATCCGAGGCGATCAGGTCGTACGCCAGGAGCTCGTCGGTGGGGAACCGCCCCTCCAGCGGGTGGATCCGGACGAGGTGGACGAACAGGCGACGCCCGATCCGGATGCTCTCGGCGTCGCCGGTGCCAACGAGGCCGGAGACCTCCCGACCGCCGGAGATGCGGAACACTTCGCCGCGGATCTCGGCCGGCCCCGATGTGGCGAGCCACACGCAGACCTGGCCGGCGTCGGTCCGGCGAAGGATCGGCCCGGCAAGCAGCCATTCCAATTCCATGATCGACTCCTCGACGCGGGTCTCTCGATGGCTGTGTACCCCATCGGCCCAGGCGCCTATCCCGGTGAGCCAGAAGTGGCGGCCTGCCGGGTATCCTGGCTGTCCGAACAGGCGTCCAACCGTCTGTCCCGATCGGCGCCGGTAGCTCAGTCCGGATAGAGCGTCTGACTACGGATCAGAAGGTCGGGGGTTCGAATCCCTCCCGGCGCGCCGACCTGCGGAAACACAGGACGGGGGGTCGCGCACAGCGCTCAGAGAGACGATTCTGCACCGCAACGGCAAAGCACCCCCTCTGGAGCGGCCACAGTCGCATCTTGCCCTCCCCGCTAGCCTGTGAAAACCTGGCGGCGTTCTCGACGTGGAGGGCGGCACCCAGTGAATACGGCCTGGATCGTCGAGGTCGGCCCGCCCGGTGGCACCACCTGTCCCTGGCCGCGATTTCTGGACAGCATCTCGTCCTCTTGTGGCGTGACCCCGTGTCCGCATGCTCCGTGGGTTTCTCGCTCGGAGGGGAGGGAGGCTGACCGGCTCTGGTTCGTCGAGTCAACTCCCCGCCGCGGGAAGAGAGCAGGATGAAGATGCCTCCGGGACAGACCCGAAGGCAGCCAGCGTTCGCCACCGGTTCCGCTCGTGCCCCGGGGTTGCCCGGACATCGGGACGACATTCAAGGGCTTCGCGCCGTCGCTGTCCTCCTGGTCGTCCTCTGGCACGCTGGGGTGGGTTTCGCGAGGGGCGGCTACATCGGGGTCGACGTCTTTTTCGTGCTGTCAGGCTTCCTCATCACTGGGTTGTTGCTCGCGGGGGCCGAGAAACGCGGGTACGTCTCGCTGCGGGAGTTCTACGCACGACGCGCCAAACGGATCCTCCCAGCGGCCGCCCTCACGCTGGTGGTGACCGATTTCGCGGCCGTCCACCTCATGAACTTCGTCCGCGCCAAGCAGGCAGTGCTCGACAGCGTGTGGGCCGCCGTCTTCGCCGCAAACATCCAGTTCTCGCACGTGGGCGCGGACTATTTTGCGCAGGGCCAGCCACCGTCGCCCCTCCAGCACTACTGGTCGCTCGCAGTCGAGGAGCAGTTCTACCTGGTGTGGCCGCTGCTGCTCTCGCTCGTCCTCGTCGGCGTGGGGCTGCATCGCAGGCACGCACGCCGTGCTCCACGCCAGGCGCCTGCGATGGTGACGTCGAGCGCGAAGATCCGTCTGGCGATCGTGATCATCCTCGCCGGCATCGGGTCGCTGGCATGGTCGATCTTCGAGACGCACCGGACGGCCGCAGCGGCTTACTTCTCGACCTTCACCAGGGTCTGGGAACTGGCCCTGGGCGCCGCCCTGGCGATCGGGGCCTCGCTGTTCCTCCACCTCTCGGATCGGACCCGCGCGCTGCTGGGGTGGGCGGGGATGCTCGCCATCGGCATCGCGGCGGTCCTGTTCTCGGAGGCGACGGAGTTTCCCGGGTACGCGGCGCTGCTGCCGACGATCGGGACCGCGCTGGTCATCGCCGCCGGCATCGGCAACGAGCGGTCCCAGCGCGGCGTCGGAGGGCTCCTCGGACGCGCGCCGATGCGCTACATCGGCGACCGGTCCTACGCCTTCTACCTGTGGCACTGGCCGATCCTGTTGATCGCGGCCGCCTATGTCGGGCACGCCATCTCCGTCGGGGTCAGCCTGACCCTGGTCGCGGGGGCGTTCCTGCTGTCGACTGTCAGCTTCCGTTGGATCGAGAACCCGATCCGGCAGGCTCCCCTGCGAAGGCCGATCACCACGAGCGGGGTGTTGTGGGGCACCTCCGTGGGGCTCGTCATGCTCGTGGCCCTGTTCAACCTGCAATCCATCGCGAAGGTGACGGCACAGGAGGAGGCGGCCGTCCCGACCGGGCCATTGCCCGCGCTCTCGCCCAACGCCCGGACACCGGACCCGACGGGACCTGGGGGAGAGGGGTCGACACCGGGGTCCGTGGATCCGACGGCACAAGCCATCCCCGCTGTGGTTGCCGCGGTGCGGGCAGCTCAGGAAGGCTCGCCGATCCCGTCGGGGCTCATCCCACCGCTGGGGCGGCTCCTCGACGACCGCTATCCCGAGATCCCAAATTGCTGGGATCTTCGGAACGATCCTCACGGCCTGCAGAAATGCACGCTGTTCCCTGGCGGCGCCACGGGGACCATCGTCCTGATCGGCGACTCCCATGCCCGGGAATGGCTCCCGGCCATCGCGTGGATGGCAAAGCGCAACGGGTGGAACCTCGTCCCTCTCTGGCACAAGGGATGTTGGCCAGCGGCCTATGATGGCGGCGGCGAGTGCCATACGTTTGTTGGCTGGGCCGCACGACAGGTCCGGACCCTGCGGCCGGACGTCGTACTCATCGGGGGAGAGCTCCGGTTCGTGAGCTCGGAGTCAATTCGCCGGTCCGCCACCGGGATCAGCGAACTGGTCGCCGCGGTCAGGCCCTTCGCACAGCACGTCGTCGTGATCGGGGATCCGCCGGCGAGGGGGGTTCAGCCGGTCGACTGCCTGCTCGCCCGGGGTGCAACGCTCGCAACGTGCAACTGGACGCTGACTCCCGCCCAGGTCTTCGTGTACCGGGGCGAAGAACGAGCCGCGATGGGCGGCGGCGCGTCATTCCTGGACACGATCGGCTGGTTCTGCTACCACAAGCAATGCCCGGTGATCGTCGGTCACACGGTGACGTTTCGCGAGAATACCCACATCACGGCGAGTTACGCGACGGAGCTTCGCGCCCTATTCCGTAACGCGTTCACTCAAACAGTCTCGGGATAGAGGAAGGGTTCGCGAATGCCGGGCCGATCGCACATCGCCATCCACACCCCTCGTCTGGCCGTGGGGGGGTTCGCAACAGGAACCCTGACACTGGAGCAGTCGCAGTTCCGCGGGGATCCCCAGCATCACGGGCGGACCGCCACGAGAGGTGCTCTCGGCGTCCACCAGTTCGAACTCGACGCTGTGGTGGTTCGGCAGTGTGGCAGGCGGATTTCGGCATGTCCTTTCCGGCCGTCCTGAACGGCGCGGTCTACGGTGACGGGACCAACACCAAGAGCAGGGGGAGCGTGATCCAGCACATGGCCGCGTGATCCGAGACGGCGTCGTGCGCCGGGGGTGACACTGAGACCGGCTCCGTTTACAGAGGATAACTGAGGCGGTCACGCTTCTCCGTGAGCAGCCGAAATGCGCTGAAGCACAGCGCTCGTGCCTCGATACTACGGATCAGAAGGTCGGGGGTTCGAATCCCTCCCGGCGCGCCGACCTGCGGAAACGCGGGATTGCGGTCGCGCACAGCGCTCGCAGAGCAGATTCCTTGCTCCTCACGAAAGGGCTCTTCCGGTCTCGGCAGGGCGGCAGCACGCGAGTGCCCTTGCCCTGCTGTGCTCAGGCAACGCTGACAACGTCCACCCTCGCAGGGGGCAAGCACAAGATCGTGGCGATCTACTCCGATGACGGGGTGAACACCAAGAGCAGGGGAAGCGTGATCCAGCGCGTCAAGTCGTAGCCTGCAACGAGGCGCGATCCGTACCAGTGGCAGGGTGCCGCGACCCGGTCGAGCAGTCGAGTAGCTGTATTGGCTCGGACGAAACGGCAATTGTCGAAAGGAACGACCGAGCGGCAAGTCCGGCCCGGAAGGCGGCCCAATCAGCCATGGGCGCACCTGCCGGGTGTGACTCCCCCTTTCGTGGTTCGTCAGGGCTGTTGTGGCCGCAGCCGTTCGGTGCTTCGCTTCACACAGGATGGGGGATTCCGAGGCTCAGGGTCTCGCCGAGCGGAAGCCGGTCACGGTTCTGTTCTGCGACCTCGTGGGGTCGACCGCCCTCGCGGACACTCTCGATCCGGAGGCCATGGGAGCCGTCCAGGCCTCGTACTTCGACAGGATGCGCTCGGTCGTGCAGGCCTTCGGAGGCACGGTCGAGAAGTTCATCGGCGACGCGGTCGTGGCGGTCTTCGGCGTGCCTCGAGTGCATGAGGACGACCCACTTCGGGCGGTCCGGTGCGCCCTGGCGATGCAGGCCGCACTGGTCGATCTGAACAACAGCCTGAAGCCACGATTCGGTGTCGACCTGCACGTCCGGATCGGTGTGAATACCGGCGACGCCTTCGTGAGCGGGAAGGCCGAGGCTCTCGCCACCCGCGACGTGGTGAACACGGCGGCCCGTCTCCAGCAAGCCGCCGCTTCGGGACAGGTGGTGGTGGGCAGGGACACGATGCTCAGCACGAGAGGTTCCGTGATCTATGGCGACCGCCTCTTCATGGAGGCGAAGGGCAAGGCATCCCCGCTGGAGGCATGGCCTGCGCTCTCTCTCGGTCCAGACCGCCCGAGGCCCCGATCGCCGTTGGTCGGGCGGGAGCGCGAGCTCGACGCGCTGGCGGCCGCCGTCGAGCAGGCCGTCGTCGAAAACGAACCTCGAGTCCTCATCGTCCTGGGTGAGCCCGGAATCGGAAAGAGCCGCCTCACGGAGGAATTCGCCGCTCGGGTTCGGGGGCGAGCTGCCGTCCACCGTGGGGCATGCGTCCCGTACGGAGAGGGCGCTTCCTGGCTGCCACTGGCCCAAATCGTCCGCTCGGAGGCAGGGGTCGTCGAGACCGACACCCCGGACGGCGTCCTGGAGAAGATCCACGTCCAGATCTCCGGGCGCCACCAGCGCGAGGAGGCTTCGCTGATCGAGGCCCAGCTCCTTCCCCTAGTCGGAGGTGCGCGCAGCGGAGCCAGCTCGAGCGGGGAGCTGCTGTGGGCGTTCCGTCGATACCTGGAGGGACTCGCCGAAACGGGCCCCACCGTCATCGTGCTGGACGACCTCCACTGGGCCAGCCCGATACTCGTCGAGACGGTCCAGGACCTCGCCGACACGATCGGCCCGGTTCCGCTGGTCATGATCTGCACGGGCCGCCCCGAGCTTCGACAGCACATCGGGGAGATGTTCGGGAGCGATCGCACCTTCACAGTGGCCCTGAACCCACTCTCGGAGGGGGAAGCCCTGGAGCTCGCGACCAACCTCGCCCTGGCGAGAGCGGGGCCGCGGGTCACCGATCTGGCGGCCGTCATCGCCCAGCGCGGAGAAGGAAACCCGCTCTTCGTCGAGGAGCTGGCCGCGATGGCTGCCGAGGAGGGGGTTTCCGCGGGCATCCCGAGCTCCGTTCGATCCCTCATCGCCGCCCGACTCGACCTCTTGCCTCCGGAGGCCAAGCGTGCCGTTCAGGCGGGGGCGGTCGTTGGAGAAGCCTTTTGGGAAGGAGCCGTGGCAGCCATCTCGCACGCGCAAGCGGACGCGCCCGGCCTCAGTTCGACGCTTCGCGTCCTGCGAATCCGGGGCCTCGTCGAAGAGGACCCGACCAGTTCCTTCATGGGTGCCCGGCAGTTCCGGTTCCACCACGCTCTGATCCGCGACGTCGCGTACGACTCCATTCCGAAGCGCGCCCGCGCGGACATGCATCGCGAGGCGGCCAGCTGGCTCTCGGAGCGCACTTCGAACCAGGGCGACCTCCAGGTGACCGTGGCGCATCACCTGGACCGGGCTCTCTCCCTCGCCGGTGAGGTGGCCCCGCTCCAGCCGCCCGAGCCCGATCTCGTCCGCCATACAGTCGACAGCCATCTCGCGGCGGCAGAGTGGGCCAGATCGAACGCCGCGTTGCCGGAGGCAATACGAGTCCTTCGCCGTGGAGCCGAGATCTCGGCCGAAGCCGGCTTCCCGGACCAGGCCTGCCGGGCTCAACTGGCCTGGTTGCTCGCAGATCATGGAGACGTCGAGGAGGCTGCGGACACGGCGAAGAGCGTGCTGGCAACGGACGAGGGGCCGGAGGTGGGTGCGTTCGCCCTCCTCGCGCTGGCCGAGGTGGCGAAAACCCGCGGGGATCGATCCGAGATGGTCTCGTTCGGAGAGCGCGCGGCGGAGCTCGCACGCCTGGCTGCGCTCCCGGTGGTGGAAGCGCACGCCGTCAACGTGCTGACCTGGGTCGACTTCTGGGAATACCGACTCCTGGCCTGCGAGCAGAAGTGCCTGCGGGTGGCACGCATGGCTGAGGACAGCGGCGATCAGTCGCTCGCGGTCGAAGCCATCCAGCGGGCGGGAGTGAGCGCGATGTGGCGGGGCCAGGTTGCCCTCGCTGAGGAGCGAGCACTGGATGGGCTCCGGATGGCCTCGGGGTCGGGGAGCCTCCGGGCCCTGGCGTTGGCTCACGGGGCCGTCTCTCACGTCCGGCGTGTGCAGGACCGGCTGCAGGAAGCGGTGGAGCACGGACGGGAGCGGCTCCGGTTGCACCTCGATGTCGGCGAACGTTTCCTCGCAGTCGGGGCGACCCTCTTCCTGTCCGAGGCCCTGCTCTATTCAGGGCAGCTGGACGACGCGTGGAACGTGCTGGAACAGGGTCGTCTGATCGCCGGGGAGATCGGCGGTTCGGCCTTCGACCCGGCCATCGCGATCGCCGAAGCTCGAATCCTCCTGGCCAGGCCGGAGGCCGATGCGGCTGAAACGGCGCTCGGCGGGGCGGGGAGCGCGGACGAAGGGGGGATGGACGATGAAGACATGCTCGCCGCCAGAGCGGAGGTGGCGGCGGCCCAAGGACGCTGGGATGAGGCGGAGGAATTCTGGGCCGTCACGATGCGGCGGCTCCCTGATCTGGGAGAGGCCCGGTTGCTCCGCGCCGACATCCTTCTCAGGTACGCAGACTTCCTTGCCCAGACGCATCGTGGAACGGATGCCGCGACCGTTCTCCAGGAGCTGGAGAGGCTCCTGGACGGAAGCGGGGGATACCTGTACGAGCGGCGGCTCGGCGAACTCAGGACCGGCCTGGCCGGCCCAGCGTAGAGCTCCTGACACCCCGACGGTGGAAGGGCTCGGCCACGCTCAAAACGAGCGAGCTCCTCACCAGCCGAACGCCGAGCCCAGCGGTCAGGTGGATGATCGCGCATATGGGGTGTAGGCACGGACCAGGCCCTCGCCGCGGACCTGCTGCTCGCTGTTCGGCTTGAGACCCTGGGCCGCCGGGAACGACCTGGCAATCCTTGAGACTGCCTGGCAACGCTCTTGAGGCAGGGGGGCCTGGCCGACATCGGGGACGCGGCGGCTGGCGCGGACATCCTTCTCAGGACGGGCGTGTCCTCGGCGGGTGCATAGTGGACGACAGCGGATAACTCTCGTCGGTCCGCTTGCTCGTGAGCAGCACAAACGCGTGGAAGCACAGCGCTAAGCCACTCCTGACTACGGATCAGAAGGTCGGGAGTTCGAATCCCTCCCGGCGCGCTGACCTGCGGCAACGCAGGTTGGCGGTTGCGCACAGCGCTCAGTTGGCAGACTCGCCGGTCGCCCCCGGGCGGTGAGTCGCACCTTCCTTCTTTCTCCCTGGCATGTGAGAGCCCTCGCTTCCGTCTTCAAAGTTGGGGGAGGTCCTTGTGAATGTTCGTTCTGCTGTTCGTAGTCAGCAGCGTAGGAAGGTCGTACCAAAAGCGTGGCTCTGATGGGTTGATCTGCACCTCCCGTAGCGTGCTGGGCGTGTGCGTGGTGGGCAATGGATAGGGCCCAAGTCCACGTTCGGTGCGTACCCCCCCGCCCCTCGGCTCTGACGGGTTGACGGTGCTTGACCATCCGACGACGTTGGGGATTGCCAGGCGGTCGGCGGGATGGAACACTCGATGGATGTTCGACCGGGGGGCCGGACAGACTACGTCCAGGCGGGGAGAGGGGATCGGATGCAGCGTCGTACGGGCCACATCCTTGTGGTGGACGACGACGCCCTGAACCGCCGCTTGCTCATCGCGAGCCTGGATCGTGACGGCCACCGGACAACGACGGCGAGCGACGGGGTGCAGGCGCTCGCCGCGCTCCGCGACGATCCGCCGGACGTGATCCTGCTCGACATCGTGATGCCCGGTGTGAACGGGATGCAGGTCCTCGACCGGATCAAGCGGGACGAGGGGCTGCGGCACATTCCGGTGATCATGATCTCGGGCGTCGACGACGCTGGGAGCGTGGTGCGATGCCTCGAGGACGGCGCCGACGACTTCCTCCCGAAACCGTTCGACCCCGCCATCCTGCGCGCCCGAATCAACGGCGCTCTCGATCGCAAAGCGATCCACGACCTCGAGCGGGCACACGTGCGCAACGTCTTCGCGCGCTTCCTCCCGGAGGCGGTCCTCGACGACGTGCTGATGAAGTCGGAGGGCGAGCCACGCATCGAGCCCGAGCTGCTTACGGGGACGGTGCTGTTCGCCGATCTCCGCGGGTTCACGGCGTTCGCCGAGGGCCGGCCGGTCGACCAGGTGATCGAGGCGCTCAACCGGTACCTCAGCCTCATGACCGACGCGGTCCTCGACCACAGCGGGACGCTCGTGTCGTTCATGGGCGACGGCGTCATGGCGGCCTTCGGGGCCCCGATCGCGAGGGTGGATCACGCCGACCTGGCGGTCGCGGCGGCGCGCGAGATGGCGGTCGACAAGCTGGACGAGTTCAACGCGTGGCTGCACGACGCCGGTGTGGGGGTCGACACCACGTTCCGGATCGGGATCGGCATCAACTCGGGGCCCGTAGTCTCGGGGAGCGTCGGATCGGCCCGACGGCTCGATTACGCCGTCATCGGCGACACCACCAACACGGCATCGCGGCTCGAGGCCATGACGAAGGAGCTCCCGCACTCCGTCGTGCTGTCGCAGGAGACCGTGGACTCGCTGCGAGAGCCTCGCGACGACGTCGCCTTCGTGGACGAGTTCGACGTGCGCGGCCGCAGTTCCCGGATCAAGCTCTGGACGCTCGATCTGGGTCCCCCAACGCACCGGGGCGGAGGGTCGACATGACCGCGCTCGACGACGAGGTCCGCACCCTCCGCGAGCGCGTGGCCGAGCTGGAGCGCTCGGAGGCGGACCGCGATCGCGCCGGGCGCGTCCAGGACGCCCTCTACCGCATCGCCGAGACGGCGAGCACGGCCGAGGACATGCAGGACTTCTACAAGCGGATCCACATCATCGTCCGCGAGCTGATGTACGCGGACAACCTCTACATCGCGCTCCATGACGCCGAGCGGGGGATGATCAACTTCCCTTACTACGTCGACGATGTCGATACCGACATCCCCGACCCGACGGCGTGGGAGCCGTTCGGGATCGGCAACGCGGCGGGGATGACCGCGTACCTGCTGCGGACGGGTCGCCCGCTGCTCGCGTCGCGCGCCGACCAGCAGCGGCTCGCCGCGCGGGGCGAGGTCGTCATGCTCGGCGTGTGGTCGGAGAGCTGGCTCGGAGCCCCGCTCCGGTCCGAGGGCAAGACCCTCGGCGCGCTCGTCGTCCAGAGCTACCGCGAGGAGTTCCGGCACACGGAGGCGGACAAGGAGGTTCTGGCATTCGTCGGCAGTCACATCGCCTCCGCGCTCGAGCGCACCCGCCTGATCGACGAGACGCGACAGCGCAATGCCGAGCTCGCGCTGATCAACGACGTCCAGCGCGGGCTCGCCATGAACCTCGACATGCAGGCGATGTACGACCTGGTCGGGGACCGGATCCAGGAGATATTCGACGCACAGGTCGTGGACATCGCGATCCTCGACGCGTCGTCGGGCATGCTGAACTTCGCCTACACCATCGAACGCGGCGTTCGCTTCCACGACGACCCGATCGAGGTCATGGGGTGGCGGCGGGTCGTGCTCGAGACTCGTGAGCCGCTCGTCGTCAACGAGGACATCAAGGCGAGGAGCCTCGAGGTCGGCCAGCCGTTCGTCATCTCCGGCGAGCCCGCGAAATCCGTCCTGTTCGTCCCGCTCGTGGTCGGCGACCGGGCGACCGGCGTGATCTCGCTGCAGAACCTCGACCGCGAGCATGCGTTCGGCGAGGCGGACGTGCGCCTGCTGACCACCCTCGCCGGGAGCCTCAGCATCGGGCTGGAGAACGCTCGTCTGTTCGACGAGACGCGGCAGCGCGCGGCCGAGCTCGCGATCGTGAACAACGTCGGGCAGGCCCTGGCGGATCAGCTGGAGCTCGACGCGCTGATCGAGCGGCTCGGAGATCAGCTCCGCGACGTGTTCGCCGCCGACATCGTGTACGTCGCGCTCCACGACCGTGCGACGGACATGATCGAGTTCGCCTACTACAGCGAGGGGGGCGAGCGCCGGGCGAACGCGCCCTTCCGGTACGGCGAGGGCCTGACCTCGAAGATCCTCCAGACCCGCCAGCCCATGCTCCTCAACCGGACCGAGGCGTTCGAGGAGGTCGCCGTCCCGGTCATGGGGACCCCGGCCCGGTCGTACCTCGGCGTGCCGATCGTCGCCGGGACCGAGGCCATCGGCGTGATCAGCGTGCAGAGCATCGAGAAGGCCGGGCGGTTCGGGGAGGCGGACTCCCGCCTCCTGTCCACGATCGCCGCGAACGTCGGCATCGCGATCCAGAACGCCCGCCTATACCGCGAGAGCCAGCGCCGGGCGAGCGAGATGGCGGCCCTCGCCGAGCTCGGCCGGGAGGTCGGTGGCATCCTCGAGCTCGAACCGATCCTGCGGAAGATCACCGAGCGAGCCCGCGAGCTCCTGGAGGTCGACACGAGCGCGGTGTTCCTCGAGGAGGCCGCCGGCGAACGCTTCGTCCCGGTCGTCGCGCTCGGCGAGCTCGGCGAGCTCATCATGTCCGACACGATCAAGCCCGGCGAGGGGATCATCGGCGACCTCGCTGTCCGCGGCACCGCCGAGGCCGTGAACGATGTCGCCGGCGACCGCCGCGCCGTCCACATCCCGGGTTCCGAGGACACGGAGGAGGAGCGGTTGATGGCCGCGCCCCTGCTCGCGCGGGGCCGCGTCATCGGCATGATGGCCGTCTGGCGAAGCGGCCCCGCGGCACTGTTCAGCGACGACGACCTCAATTTCCTCGTGGGGCTCTCGCAGCAGGCGGCGATCGCGATCGAGAACGCCCGGCTGTTCTCCGAGGCAAAGGAGGCGCAGCTGGCGGCGGACGCGGCGAACGAGTCCAAGAGCGCGTTCCTCGCGACGATGAGCCACGAGATCCGGACCCCGATGAACGCGATCATCGGGATGAGCGGGCTCCTCGGCGAGACCGAGCTGGGCGCCGAGCAGCGCGAGTACGCCGCGACGATCTCGCGCAGCGGCGAGGCGCTGCTGTCGATCATCAACGACATCCTGGACTTCTCGAAGATCGAGGCGGGGCGGATGGACCTCGAGCTCGCGCCGTTCGACGTTCGCGAGTGCGTCGAGGCGGTCATCGACCTGATCGGGCCGGTGGCGCAACGCAAGGGCGTCGAGGTCACCTACGGGATCGAGCCCGGGATGCCGGAGACCGCGATCGGCGACGGCAGCCGCCTCAGGCAGGTCCTGCTGAACCTGCTCAACAACGCGGTGAAGTTCACCGAGGAGGGGGAGATCGTCGTCCACGTCGAGCCCTCGAGCACCGAGGCCCCCGACCGCATCGGCTACCACGTGACCGTCCGCGACACGGGGATCGGCATCCCGCCGGACCGGATCGACCGGCTGTTCGAGTCGTTCACCCAGGCCGACGCGTCGACGAGCCGCCGGTACGGAGGGACGGGGTTGGGCCTCGCGATCAGCCGCCGGCTCGCCGAGCTGATGGGAGGAACCGTCCGGGCCGAGAGCACCGGCGTCCCCGGCGCGGGGAGCACGTTCCACCTGACGTTCGAGGCGGGCGTCACCGACATGACGCCGACGGCGCTCCGGCGGGACGGGTCGTTCGGCGGCCGCCGGGCGCTCGTCGTGGACGACAACGCGACGAACCTCCGGCTCATGACCGCGCTCCTCGGGGCCTGGGGCATGGAGACCGTGATCGCCTCCTCACCGCGGGAGGGTCTCGCCGCGCTCGACGGGGGCCGGTTCGATCTGGCCGTGCTCGACATGGTGATGCCGGAGATCGACGGTCTTGACTTGGCGACGCGGATCCACGACCGCCTGGCGTCGCTGCCGATGGTGCTCGCGACCTCGGTTCCGCCGCACGACGTGATGGAAGATCCCCGGTGGGCGGGCGCCGGCATCGGCGCGGTGATCGTGAAGCCGATCAAGGCCTCCAGCTTGCACGGGGCCGTGGCGACCGTGCTCGATCTCCAGCCTCAGCGCGCGGTCGAGGACGCCGGGGCCGAGAACGTGCTCGATCCCGAGCTCGCCGTCCGCCACCCCCTGCGCATCCTGTTGACCGAGGACAACGTCGTGAACCAGCGGCTCGCGCTCCGGCTGCTCGAGAAGATGGGATACCGGGCCGACGTCGCCGCCAACGGGGTCGAGGCGCTGGACGCCCTCGAACGCCAGCGGTACGAGCTCGTGCTGATGGACGTGCAGATGCCCGAGATGGACGGGGTCGAGGCCACCCGCCGCATCATCGAGCGATGGCCAGAGGGGAAGCGCCCGTGGATCGTCGCCATGACCGCGGAAGCCATGCAGGGGGACCGCGAGACGTTCCTCGCGGCGGGGATGAACGACTACGTGATGAAGCCGATCCGCGTCGGGGAGCTCGTCGCCGCGATCAGGCGGACGCCGATGGTCGCGGGCGCCCCGGTCGCGACGCCCGTCGAGGGGAGCTCACCCGAGATCGACCGCAGCGTCCTCGCCAGGCTCGCGGAGAGCATGGGCGGCGACGAGGCGTTCGTCGCGGAGCTGATCGAGCAGTTCGTGGCCGACTCACCATCGTTGATCGCAGCGGCGCGCGAGGGCGTCGAAGCCGGCGACGAGGGGGAAGTGCTTCGCGCGGCGCATACCCTCAAGTCGAACGCGGCGACCTTCGGCGCCAACGAGCTGGCCGATCGCAGCCGCCGGCTCGAGGAGGCGGCGAAGGCGGGGATGCTCGATGACGGACCCGCGCAGCTGGAGGCGATCGCCGCGGAGCTCGCGCGGGTCCACGCGGCGCTCCGCGAAGGCTAAACGCGCCGTCCTCATCCGAGGCCTTCCGCCGGCCAACCCATGTGTTCAGCAACCTTCGCGACGGCGCGGGATGGGTCGAGATGGTGCCACGTGGATGGCGCGTCCGTCCGTGACGTACGGGCTGGTTCCTGCGCCTCGGATTGACCGCATCGGCATCCCCTGGTAAGCCACCGCATACTCAGATCAAGGGGGTGGCCATGCGTCGCGTCCTGGGGATCGCCGCACTCCTCGTCCTGCTCGGTTCCACCGCGCCGTCCACCGCGGCCGCCGGTCCCCGACGGCCCGCGCCGCTTCCCGGGCTGCTCGACGCAGCCAGTGTTGCGAGGGACCGGAACGGCATCGTCCACGTCACCGCCCGCAACGACCACGACCTGTACTTCCTGCAGGGGTGGGTCCATGCCCGGGACCGGCTGTTCCAGATGGACGTCAGCCGCCGGACCCCCAGCGGCACCCTGGCCGAGCTGCTCGGGCCGGGGGCCATCCCCAGCGACGTGCAGCTGCGGACGCTCGGCCTGCGTCGGGCCGCGACGCGTTCCATCCCGGTGCTCTCGGAAGGGACGCGGGCGGCGCTCCAGGCCTACGCCGACGGCGTGAACGCCTGGGTCGCCGGCCATCCGCTGCCTCCCGAGTACGCGACGCTCGGGCTGACCTCGTTCGAGCCGTGGACGCCGCTCGACACCGTGACGATCGGCAAGGCCATCGCCTTCCAGCTGTCGTTCGACGTCGACATCCAGAACACCCTCGACTACCTGAGGTACGTGGGAACCGGAGCGGCCCTCGGTTTCGACGGCAACGCGCTCTTCTACGATGACGCCTTCCGTTTGGCTCCCTTCTCCGACGCCTCGACCGTCCCCGACGCGACGGCGGCCGTCGCATCCGCCCACGCGCCCGCCGCGCTGGGCGGCGCGACTCTCCAGGACTCCCTCGACCCGGATGCCGTTCGCCTGGCCAGGGGATGATTGCAGCGCATCGAGAAGGTGCCGTTCCTCGCGCGCGTGCTCGACGAGGGGAGCCGTGCGGGATCGAACGAATGGGGCATTGCCGGCTCCCGCAGCGCGTCCGGGTTCCCCATGGTCGCCAACGACCCGCACCTGGCGCTCGACATGCCCTCGACCTTCTATCCCATCCACCTCCGCGACGGGTCCATGGACGTCTACGGGGAGGGCTTCGCGGGGGCGCCCGGCGTCATCCTCGGCCACAACCGGTTCGTGGCCTGGGGTGCGACCACGAACCCCATGGACGTCACGGACACCTATCAGGAACAGGTCGTTCCGGACCCGTCGTCGCCAAGTGGCCTCAGCACGATCTATCAGGGGCAGCCGGAACACGTGCTCGCGATCCCGGAGACCTACCGGGCCAACGTCGGCGGCCACCTGGTGGTGGTCCCGCCCAGCGCACAGATCCCGCCGGCCACGCTGATCGTGCCCCGGCGGAACCAGGGGCCGATCGTGTCGCTCGACCAGTCGACCGGGTCCGCGCTCAGCATCCAGTACACGGGGTTCAGCCCGACCAGGGAGCTGGACGCCTTCTTCGTGTGGGACCGGGCCCGGAACCTGTCCGACTTCCAGCGCGGCCTCGAGTTCTTCGACGTCGGCTCCCAGAACTGGTCCTACGCCGACGTCCGGGGGAACCTGGCCTACTTCACCAGCGCCGAGATGCCCCTGCGGGAGGACCTCGAGGCCGGCCACGTGAACGGACTCCCTCCGTGGTTCATCCGCAACGGCACCGGCGGCAACGAATGGCTGCAGGCCACGAACTCCTATCCCGGGCAGGCCCTGCCGTACGAGATCCTCCCGCCACAGGAGATGCCCCACGTGGTGAACCCCCCGGCGGGGTTCTTCGTGAACGCCAACAACGACCCGGCCGGCACGACCCTCGACAACGACCCGCTGAACCAGCTCCGGCCGACGGGCGGGATCTACTACCTGAACCCGGGCTACGACGGGTTCCGGGCGGGGCGAATCACCGAGATGGTGCGGGAGCGTCTCGCGGACGGCGGCCGGATCTCGTTCGCCGGCATGCAGGGCATGCAGTCCGACGTCGCCATGATCGACGCCGAGGCGTTCGTGCCCGCGGTGCAGCGGGCGTTCGACCGTGCCCGCTCCTCGAGCGTCCCGGAGCTGGCCGCGCTGGCGGCCGACCCCCGGGTGGCAGAGGCCGTGGGGCGGCTGGCCGCGTGGGACTTCACCACGCCGACCGGCATCCCGGAGGGCTACGACGCCTCCGACGTCCACGGCCAACTGTCGACGCCCTCGGCTCGGGAGATCGACGACAGCGTCGCCGCGACGATCTACGCGTTGTGGCGGAGCCGGGCCCTGGCGGACACGATCGACGCGACGCTCGGACCCCTCGGCCTCCCGAGCCCCGGGAGCGAGCAGTCCCTGGCCGCCCTGCGCCACCTGCTCGACACGTTCGACCAGCACCACGGCATCGGCGCGTCCGGCGTGGACTTCTTCGCGGTGCCGGGCGTGGCGGATCCGGCGGACCGGCGCGACGTCCTGCTCCTGCGGAGCCTCCAGGAGGGGTTGGACCGGCTTGCCTCCCCGGACTTCGCGCCGGCCTTCGGCGGCTCGGCGAACCAGGCCGACTACCGGTGGGGGAGGCTCCACCGGATCGTATTCGACCATCCGCTGGGCGGGATCTGGAGCGTGCCTCCCGCCGGCGGGGCGTTCCCCCAGCCGCTCTCCGGCCTGCCCGGCGTGCCGACGGACGGGGGGTTCGAGACGGTCGACGTGGGCAACCACGACGTCCGGGCGCTCGACGTGAACGGCTTCATGTTCGGCAGCGGGCCGAACCGCCGGTTCGTGGGGGAGCTCGCCCCCGGCCGCACCCGCGCGGTGTCGGCCCTGCCCGGCGGCACCAGCGGCGAGGTGGGCGACCCGCACTACGTCGACCTGCTCCCGGACTGGCTGACCGACGAGGCCTATCCCCAGCCGCTCCGGTGGAGCGTGCTGCGGAAGACGTTCGTCACGATCGATCGCTTCGTGCCGTACCGAACGGCTCAGCGACATCGGCCGGAAGCAATCGGGCCGCAACGATCCGGTCGCTTCGGTCTGCCGGGTCACTCCCCCAGTGCCGGGCGGCTCGAGGCGCAGCCGCCAGGATGAGCGGGTGTTACCGCCGGGTGTCCCCGGATCTTGGACTGGTCCGCGCGGGGGCGGGGACGGGGTCGTCGTCCGACTGGAACACCACCACCGCGAGGGCGGCCAGCATCAGCAGGGCCACGGGGACCAGCAGCCACATGGAGTCGTTGCCCGCGGGCCTGTTCGATGCGAGCGCGACGTTGATTCCGTTCGCCGTCGAGGGCTGCGGCGCGGGGATCGCCGACCCGCTCGAGGACCCGTTCCCGGAGACGGTGTGCCCTTGCGAGGCGGAGCTCGATCCGAAGATCCCGCCAACCTCGGGGCCGCCCCCCGGACATCACGGTGCCCGGGCCGGCGCCGATCCGGAATGGCGGCTTGAAGTGGAACGGGCCGTGGTAGACGAACAACGGGCCGGACAGCGCGCCGAAGTTGTGCGCGAAACCCGCCTGGATCATCGCGGCCGTCACGGATCCGCCCGAGCCACCGCCACCGCCGGAACCGACCGGGCCGCCGCCGGACCCGCCGCCACCGGACGAGCCGCCGGACCCACCGGAACCTCCCGACCCGCCGGACCCTCCCGACCCGCCGGACCGCCACCACCGCCGCCCCCGCCCGACGTCGGCGCGGGGGCGGTCGTGCTGATGATCGGGCTGGGCTTGGGCGTCGACGTCGTGGTCGTGGTCGATGGAACCGGGACGGGGAGCGACAGTGTGGGCGAGGGCAGGTTCAGCGGAGACAGCGCAGCGAGAGGGGTGGCGCCCGCCGGCGTCCTACCCCCGGGGATGAGCGCCACGGCGCCGGCTGCGGCCAGCACGAGCGCGGTCGTCGTCAGGCAGAGTGCTGCGGTACGGGTTCGTGGCCTGCTCACGACGGGCTCCTCGTTCGGGCGTGCTCAGGTCTGGAAGCGCGAATGGCGTCTCACGGGCCTCAGTTCCTCGCAGCCATCCAGCGAGGAACAATTGGCTCCTACCCCGGGAACGTGCTCACCAAACCAGGCCCAGACCGCTGTCCCGATCGCCTGCGCCACGAGTGGCACACTCCGTTGGAACCCAGTGGACGAGACGAAGTTGAGAGACGACGCTGATCGCTGACAACGGCTGCGGTTCCACGATCGACGCGGCGGGGCGGCATTCGTGTGAGCGGGTCCCGGTTTGACCACCTACCGGACCGAGCGGCTGCTCCTCCGCCCGTTCTCCGCCGACGACTTCGACGCGGTGTTCGCCATCTACTCGCGAGCCGACGTGGCCCGATACCTCTATCAGGCGCCGCGTTCGGAGCCAGAGGCCCGGGACATGCTGCACCGGCGGATCGGCAACCGCGCCGTCCAGCGGCGCGGCGACACGCTCAGCCTGGCCGTCGTGCTCGAGGAGACGGGCCGACTGGTCGGCGATTGCTTCGTCCGCTGGCTCGACGACGAGCACCTCCAGGGCGAGATCGGCTTCGCGTTCCACCCGGACCACCAGGGGCGGGGGTACGCGACCGAGGCCGCGCGGGTGCTGCTGCGGATCGCGTTCGAGGACGTGGTGCTGCACCGGGTCGTGGGGCGACTCGAGGCCCGGAACTCTGCCTCCGAGCGCGTGCTCCAGAAGCTGGGGATGCGACGCGAGGCCCATTTCGTGGAGAACGAGTTCGTCAAGGACGAATGGCAGAGCGAGCTCGTCTACGCGATCCTCCGGACCGAGTGGCTCGCCGCCCAAGGGTAGCCGAGCCGCCCGGCCCCACTGGTCACGCGGCCGCCGGCATCCGCGTCCTGCGCCGAGGACCGCGCTCCCGCGCCGCGATGTGCCTGGCGACGTACTCGGCGTCCCGCCCGACGCCGGGGAGCACGGCCGAGGTCGCCGCGTACAGGAACTCGAGGCCCAGGAAGTACAGGCCCGGCTCGGACTCGACGACCCCGCGATCCTGCAGGGGCTGTCCGTCGTCCGAGAAGACCGGCAGGTCGATCCACGAGAAGTCGAGGCGGAATCCCGTGCACCAGATCACGTTCGCCACCTCGAGGACCCGGTCGTCCTCCAGGACCGGCAGCCCGTCCCGCATCCCCGCGACCCTCGGGCCCCGTTCGACTCCCGCGGCGGCGAGGTCCTTCATCCGGGTTCGGATGAGCGGCGTCGTTCGGGTCAGGAACTTCGGGCGCACCTTCCTGCCGACGGGGGTGCCCGTGGTCAGGACGCGATGGCCGAGGAACCGGATCATAGCGATGGCGAACCGGGAGGGGACGCCTCCGTGACGCACTGGGATCTGCCCGGGCGCCTTCCCGGCCAGCAGGGTCGGATGGGTCCGCGAGAGCTCGAGGGCGATCTCGGCTCCGGAATTGCCGGCGCCGACAACCAGCACGGGTCCCTCCCGCAGCTGGGACGGGCTCACGTACGCGCTCGAGTGCACCTGGACGATCCCCGGGTCCAGCTCGGCGGCGAAGGCGGGGACCCTCGGGATGTGGAAGGCGCCGGAGGCCACGATCACGTTGTCGGCCTCGAACCGCCGCTCGCCGGAGGAGATCACGTACCCGTCACCCTCCCTCCGGAGCCCGTCGGCGGCCACGCCGGACCTGACTGGGAGCTCGAACCGGGCCGCGTAGGCCTGGAGGTAGTCGGCCATGTCGTCCTTCGTCGGAAAGAACCACCCCTTCGCCGGGAACGGGAACCCGTCCAGCCCGTCGTACTTGGCGGGCGTGAACACGCGGAGGGAGTCCCACCGCTTGCGCCACGAGTCGCCGACCCGTTCGTTCGCGTCCAGGATCACGAACGGCCGGCCCTGCCGCTTCAGGTGGTACCCGGCCGACAGCCCAGCCTGGCCGCCGCCGACGATCACGGTCTCGAACCGCTCACTGCCGTCCATCCCGGCCCTCCCTCGCTCGAATGTGCCGGGATGAACGTAGGCGTCCGCGCCGGGAGGCTCATCGCCGGAACGAACCATTTGTGACGAGGAGCGCCGTGGTCAGAATTGACCACGGGTGCTACGCCAGGCCGTGCTCGAAGGCGAACGCGGTGGCGGCCGAGCGTGACGACACGCCGAGCTTGGCGAACATGTTCTGGAGGTGCCGGGCCACGGTGTGCTCGCTGATGACGAGCTCGGCGGCGATGTCACGGTTGGTCTTCCCCGCCGCGACCAGGCGAAGGACCTCGGCCTCCCGCGCGGTGAGCCCGCGCGGGAGCGCCGTCCGTTCCCTCAGGAGCTCGGCCGCCGTGGCCGCGTCGGCGGTGGCTCCCAGCCGCTCGAAGGCCGCCTGCGCCGCACGCAGCTCGAGCCGGGCGTCCTCCTCGTCGCCGGCCGCCCGGAGGGCCATCCCGTGCCGCATCCGGGCCATGGCCGTCTCGTAGGGGAGCCGGAGGTCCTGCCAAACCGCGCAGGCGTGGCGCAGGCGCTCGACCGCCGCGCTCGCGTCCCCCTCCGCGAGCAGCAAGGCCCCGCCTGCCGTCGCCGCGGCCGCATCGAGTGCCAGGGTTCCGTACTCGTGGGCGATCGCGTCCAGCTCGCGGCAGGCCTCCCTCGCCGATTCGAGATCGCCCGCGGCGAGCGCCACGTCCACCAGCGCCGCCAGCAGCCGGGCCCGGGCCAGGCGGTTCCCCTGCTCGCCCGCCACCGCGCGATGCAGCGCCTTCAGCGCCGATTCCGTCTTCCCCTGCGCCAGGCGCAGGAGGGCCATCCCGGGTTGCGGATCGAACCCGAGCTCGTGGGCCCGGGCGAACGCCGCCTCGGCGCCGGCGACGTCTCCGGTTCGACGGCGGATCTCCCCTGACTCGTAGAACCCCCTGGCGGCGGCCGCAGGGTCGAGGCTGAGGTCGTCGGAGACCCTCTTAGCCTCGACCTCGGCCTCGGCCCACGCTCCACGGAGGCTCGCGATCTGGGCGCGATTGATGCGGCAGAGCCGGGTGAACGGGGCATCCGGCGCGAGCGCCTCGCACCATGCCACGGCCGCCTTGTTCCATTCGCCCGCCCGCCGGAGGTCTCCCAGTGCCAGGCACGCGTCGAGGACGCGGCAGTAGATCACGCCGGTGAAGAAGGGGCTGAGCTCGCCGGCGACGACCGAGGTCATGGCCTCGTCGAGCAGCGCCACGCCGTCGGCGGCGCTTCCCCGGGCGATGAGCAGGATCCCCTGCATGTGGATCGACAGCGCGACGAGGTTCGGGTCGCCGAACCGCCGGCCGATCCCGGTGACCTGCTCGGCCAGCGCCATCGCCCCATCGAGGTCGCCGCTGGCCTCCGCGACGGCCGCCCGGCACACGCCCAGGTACCCGTGCTGGACACTCTCATCGTGGTCCGCGAGGTGCCGTCCGGCCCGCATGAGCCAGCCCATGGCGACCGACGGCTCGCTTCGCTCGAAGTGCTCGAACGTCAGGCGTACCGCGACGAACGCCGCCTGGGGATCCTCCCCGGTCGCGGCGTAGCCCGCGTACGCGCGCTGCCACGCGCCGACGGCCTCGTCGGTGTGCGAGAGCCACCACGCCGCTTGGCCGTAGTCCTCGAGGTCCTTGGGGGTCAGGGTGGATGGATCGGCGGACCGGAAGCACGCGACGGCCTCGGCCCAGGCATGGCGCGCAAAGTCGTCCCGGGCCCGCTCGACGCCGGCGACCCGATCGCGCACGCCCCCTCCGAGCCTAGGGGCTTGCGGGTGGAGCGGCATCCGTGGCAGCGACCGCGGGCGTCGCGTCTCCGGTCGCGCCGGGCTCCCGGGCCTCGACCCGCACTCCCATCTTGAACACCATGTTGAAGCCCACGTCGCCGCCGGCGATGATCGCGATCACCCCGAGCGCCCCCAGCACGACCCACAGGGTCTCGGCCTTGTCGACCCGGTGCGCGTGGGGGAACGTGTGCGACCACCGCACGATCAGGTCGACCAGGAAGATGGCCGTCGCGGTCAGCTGGATGATCATGTGGCGCGTGGCCACCCGGCGGATCTGGGAGCCGGGCCGCATGGCGGCGCGGTCGAGCAGCCCCGTGACGATGGCGAACAGGGCGCCGATCAGGCCGCCCGCCAGGAGGTACCCCCCGGTCAGGACGGTTCCCTTGAGCCCGATCACCGAGAGCACGTCGAAGGCGAGGGCTCCGATGAAGAACGCGAGCGGGAAGATCACGAACATCGGATGGGTCGGCCGACCCACAGAGCGGCCCCGGACGATGTCCTTCAGAGGCCAGAACTTGCGCTCGCCAGTCTCCGTCCGGTAGCGGAAAAAGCCCACGTCATCCTCCTCCCCGCGTTGCCAGCCTGGATTGTTGCATACCGCCCGCCGGGGCCAAAGGCCTACGACATCTCGGCGGGGTTGAGGTCCCGGGCAGCCGGCCCCTGGATCACCTTTCCGTGGGCGTCGTAGCGCGAGCCATGGCAGGGACAGTCCCACGTGTTGGCGACCTCGTTCCACCCCACGGTGCAGCCCCGGTGCCGGCACCGCGGCGAGAGCCCGACGACGGTCCCGTCGGGTTCCCGGTACGCCGCAACCTTCTTCCCGTCGATCGCCACCACGGCCCCTTCCCCGGGAAGGATGTCCTCCAGCGACCGGTCGACCGTGTTCACGATGAGGACGTCGCAGGGGGCGACGTGGGAGACCATGTCGGGGACCTTGCCGATCCGGATGCGGACCGAGCCGCTCATGCCCTTGTTCCCGACCACCACCAGGTCGTGGCCGTGCTCCCGGGCGACCTCCCCGATCCCGACCCCGGGCTCGCTCCGGAGCGGGTATCCCGGGGTGGCGGGGTCGCCCAGCATCGCGGCGGCCTCCTTCAGGATCGCCGAGCCCATGATCTCGTCCCGGACGTGGACGATCTCGATGGCGGCTCCCAGGCCCCGGGCCAGCTCGCCGCCGATGCGTACTGCGTGACTCGCGGTCGAGGAGCCGTCGGTGGCGAGCAGCACCTTGCGGTACGGCTCGTGGGCGCCGTCGCGGGCCGTCCGGACGATCAGCGTGTCGCAGGGCATGGCGTGCGAGACCCGGTCCGCCGTGCCTCCCAGGCCGACCCGCTTGCGCTTCCCCATCGCGTCGTCCCCCACCACGACGAGCTTGGCGCCGTTGCGGTCGGCGACCTCGACGATGGCGGCGGCCGGCTCTCCCTGGACGACTTCGGAACGGGCCGTGGCACCCGACTCGGCGGCGCGGGCAACGGCGTCGCGCACGGCCTCCTCGGCGGCGGCCCGGCCCCCCTCCTCCCGGTAGCTCCCGACGACGAGCACTTCTGCCCCGGCCGCCTTCGCCACGTTCACCGCCACGTCCTCGGTCACCCGCCCGCCGGCGGAGCCGTCCGTTTCCACGACGATCAGGTCGTACCGCATCCAACCTCCCGCGTCGGACTGTACGGGGTGGAGTCGCGGGAACGGAAGTCCCGCGAGCGACGCGAATGAAAGACGAGGCCGAGGCTAGGCGGGCGGCGTCAGGACGCCAGTTCCTCGGCCCGGGCCGAGGAGAAGTCAAGGGAATTGGCCGTTGGGCTCGGAAGCAACCTCCATTCTGGGGATGGGCGGCGTGGGTGCGGTCCGGGGCCATTGGGAACCGCCGGCGCCGCTCCGGGTTGTTCCTGAGGAATTCCGGCCGGCGGCAAGACGGCGTTACGAGGCCTTCGAGCGGCGGCTCCGAACCCGCTTGATGGCGTCCTTGCCGGCGTCGAGCACGGCGGCCACCGGTCCGGCGACGAGGTTCCCCGGCGGCTCGTCCGGCGACCGTGGGTGGGGCCGGGTCGGCGCGGCCAGCTTCGCGCGCTCCATCAACTCCCCGAGGTCGCTCAGCTGCGAGCGCGAGAGGGCCCGGCGGACCTTCGGGAACATCTCGCCTTCCTCCTCCTGGATGTGGTGGCGCACCGACTCGATCAGCACGGTGACCTTCGCGTCGAACCGCTCGTCCTGGGGATCCATCTTCTCCAGCTCGGAGAGCGTCCACTTCACGATGTGGTGCTCCTCGAGAGACTCGAGCACCTCGTCCTCGGCCGTCTCCACGGCCTCCCGGACCGCGGGGTAGAACACCTGCTCCTCGATCGCCGAGTGGACCGAGAGCTCTTCGGTGATCTTGTCGACCAGCGTCCGCTTGGTCTTGTGGGCGCGCTCCCCGGCCTTCTCGAACTTCCGGAACAGCTCCTTGACGGTCCGGTGGTCGTCCTTGAGCAGCGTGATCGCGTCCATTCAGGCTCCTTCCGGTCGTTGCCCTCGTCTCTGGGCTTGACCTACCCTGCGGCAGAAATGCCAATCGCGGGGGTGGACCCGGCCGGCGCTTCCGCCTAGCATCGGGCGGTCCCGAGCCCGAGAGAAGCGCCCATGCCCCTCCGCCGACTCCTCGTCCCCGTCCTGCTCGTCGTCCTGGCGTTCGTCTCGACCGCGCAGGTCCGGCCGGTCCGGCAGCCCCCCGCGGCCCCCGCCGCCACCGGCTCGCCGGACCTCGGCCCGTACCGCGGCCCGGGCATGTGGGTGGACATCTACGACAAGAAGGCCCTGTCGGACCCCGTGCGCGCTGCCGCGGCCATGGCGTCGCACGGCATCCGCACGCTGTACCTGGAGACCGGGAACTGGAAGCGGCCGTTCGCCGTCGTGCACCCCGGGCCGGACGCCGCGCTGATCGAGGCCGCGCACGCCCGCGGGCTGAAGGTCGTGACGTGGTACCTGCCGAAGTTCGAGGACGTCGACGCCGACCTCCGGCGGGTGATGCGCTCGATCGACTTCGAGACGCCGAACGGCCAGCGGGCGGACTCGTTCGCGCTGGACATCGAGGCGCCGGAGGTGGAGCCCACCACCAGGATCCAGAACCTGCTGACGCTGTCAGCGAGGATCCGGGCGAGGGTGGGCCCGGGCTACGCGCTGGGGGCGATCATCCCCTCGCCGCGCGGGATGATCCGGGTCCCCGACTACTGGCCGGGGTTCCCCTACCGGGAGATCCCGGACTCCTACGACGTGATCCTCCCCATGTCGTACTACACGTTCCACTACGACGGGGCGAGGGCGGCCCATCGCTACATCTCCGACAACGTCCGGATCATCCGGAAGGAGACCGGCCGGGACGACGTGCCCATCCACCCGATCGGCGGCCTCACGGCGGACACCTCGAAGGAGGAGGCGCGGGCCGTGGTCCGGGCCGCCCGGGAGCGCGGCGTCACCGGCGTGAGCCTGTACGAGTACGGCGACATGACTCCCGCTCAGTGGGCGGAGCTCGCGCGGATGCCCGTTCAGCCCGGCGTGCGGACGGCGTCGCCGGCGTCGCTGCCGTCCCCGGCCGCGGTCGGGAACCTGCCGAACCGCGACCACCGCCATCCCAAGGAGGCCTTCTTCACGACAGGGCGGTCGTCGTCGCCGCTCACCCTGCGGTTCCAGGTCTTCGACGCGCAGGCGCGGGAGTTGCAGATCTACGTGAACTGGCGGTCGGCCGGCTTCGTCATGCAGGGGCGGAGGCACGCTTGGAGCGCGACGCGCTGGCGGACCATCCCGGCCTTCATGCTCGACGACACGAAAACCAACGTGATCGCGTTCGTCGCCCGGGGCGATTTCCCGCACTGGAGCACCTGGGGCGTCCGCGCGGTCTCGGCCGGCGCGTCGTGATCGAAAAAACGGGGTTCCCCGGGAGGCCGCGGTCGGCCACAATGACCTCAGCCGAGAGGCCCGCCCCTTCACCAGCTGAGAGGAAGCAGAGATGAACCACGACCCCGAACAGCCCGAGGGCACGCCGTGGGCGCCCCCTCCGCCACCGCCCCCTCCGGGCGGCCCGATGGCCCCGCCGCCCGAAGGCGGCGGTCCCGGGCCCGGGGGCGGGTCCGGCTGGACGTTCGGCCCTCCGCCGGCGAAGCGGTGGAGCCGGGGGAAGATCGCCGCGCTGGTGGTCGCCGCCGTGGTGGTGCTCGGAGGGGTCGCGTTCGCCGGGATCATGGTGGTGAGCTCGCTGGCGGCCTCGCCCGACGTGCTGGCGAAGATGGTGCCGGCCTCCGACCAGGCCTACGTGACGGCGTACCTGGACCCGGGCACCGGGCAGAAGCTCCATCTGCGTGACCTGCTCGGCCGGTTCCCCGCCTTCCAGGGCAAGGACCCCGTCAAGACGCTCGACGAGTTCCTGGAGGAGCAGCTCCGGCCGACCGGCCTCTCCTACGTCCGCGACGTGAAGCCGTGGCTGGGTTCGCAGATCGGGGTGGCCGGGAGGATGGACGACTCGGGGCAGCCCGACGCGGCGGTCATGATCGTGACGAAGGACGACGACCAGGCCCTCACCGCGCTGGGCCGGCTGGAACGGCTGTCCGACAACGCCGGGATGCAGTGGCGGACCGAGCGCTACGAGGGGATCGACATCCGCGTGGGCGAACAGCCCGATGTGAGCGAGCTCGGGAGCTCGGCCGCGTACGCGATCGTCGACCACGTGGCGGTGGTGGGGACGAGCCTGGCCCGCGTCAAGGACGTCATCGACGCCGACCAGGGCCGCAAGGACGTGCTCGCCGACGACGCGACCTTCCAGAAGTCCCGCGACGCGCTTCCCGACGACGTGCTGGGCATGGCCTACCTCAACGTCGGCGACCTCCTCGACAAGGCCATCCCATCGCTCGAGGCGGGCCTGGGGTTCTCCGACCTGCCGGCGGGGTGCGGTTCCGACCAGATCGGCCGTTCGCTCGACGAGGTGCGCGCGTTCCGGGGCCTCTCGCTGTCGATCACGGCCGAGGCCGACGGGGCGGCGCTGGACATGGGGCTGGCCGTCGACCGTTCGCTCCTGCCGGGCGGCGACCAGGCGCTGATCGGCGGCGAGAACCACCGGAACGCCGTCCTGTCGTTCACTCCGAGCGATGCGATGGCCATGTTCGGCATCACCGGCGCCCAGGGTCTCGAGGCCGGGGTCGAGCAGCTCGAGAAGTGCCAGCCGGAGGTCCAGCAGCAGCTGGAGAAGTACGGCGTGAAGGACATCCTGCAGAACCTCTCCGGCGACATCGGCGTCGAGCTGCATTCGGTCTCGTCGGAGGCCACCAACGCCGCCCTGGTTGCCGGGGTGAAGGACGAGGGGAAAATGCGGGCCTCCCTGGACCACCTGGCCCAGCAGCTGGCGCAGGAAGCCGGATCGTCGGCCTCGCCCACCTCGGAGGACTACCACGGGGTCACGATCAAGTCTGTGGAGGTGGATCCGAGCATCGGCATGGAGCCGGCGTGGGCCGTGACGAACGGCGTCGCCATCCTCGCCACCACGCCGGACGAGGTGCGGGCCGTGATCGACGCGCACTCCGGAGACGACGTGACCACGGCCTCGAACTTCCAGGCGGCCGCGGCACACGTCCAGATCGCCAACCAGGAAGTCGTGTACGTCGACGTCGGCGCCGTGCTCGACTCGGTCGAGGCGCAGACCTCGCCGGACTCCCTGGGAGAGTTCCGGCAGATGACCGAGAACGTCCGGCCGGTGAAGTCGACCATCCTGACGGCGGCGACTGACGGCGACGTGCTCGAGATTCGCTGGTTCTTCCTGATTCCGTGACCCCCGGCGTCGCGGCGGCCTCGCCGGTCTCGCCGGACGACGACCGCTGGATGCGCCGGGCGCTCGAGGAGGCCAGGGCCTGCCTCGCGTGGGACGACGTCCCGATCGGGGCGGTGGTCGTGCGAGATGACGCGGCCGTCGGCGCCGCGGGGAACCAGCGGGAGCGGCTGGCCGACCCGACCGCGCACGCCGAGGTGCTCGCGCTGCGGCAGGCCGCCGCGGCCACGGGGCAGTGGCGGCTGGACGGCTGCACGTTGTACGTGACCCTGGAGCCCTGCGCGATGTGCGCGGGCGCCACCGTGCTGGCTCGCGTTCCCCGTGTGGTGTTCGGGGCGGCCGACCCGAAGGCGGGGTTCGCCGGGTCGCTCGGGGACCTCCTGCGGGACCCACGGCTGAACCACCGGGCCGAGGTGACGGCCGGCGTGCTGGCCGAAGAGTGCGGCGAGGTCTTGCGGGAGTTCTTCCGCGGGCGGCGCGACGGGTCCGCGGCGACGTGACCGGTCCGGCCGGCCGGGCGCCCGAATTTCCGCTGCTACACTCGCCCCGGAGGCGTGCCGGAGCGGACGAACGGGACCGCCTCGAAAGCGGTTAGGGGCTTGATCGCCCCTCACAGGTTCGAATCCTGTCGCCTCCGCCGCCGGTCAAAGCATGTAGACGCAACCTTCCCCCGGCAGGAGACCCCCTTCCCGGGTAACGGACGGCAGACCGGAGGGGCAGGCCATGGCGGAGCAACGAGTCGATCACCGACCGAGAGGAGAGGGTGGCTCGTTCGCATCTCGTCCGCATATCGTCTGGGAGCAGGTACGCGCCATTCGAACCGGGAAGGAGCAGCTGGGGTGGAGCCACAGGAAATGAAGCGCTTGTATCTCGAGCACCGCGAAGTGGAAGGGGCGCGGGACCTGGACGCGGTCGTGGCGACGTTCGATGAGGAATGCTTTCTCGAGAACGTCGCGCTCGGTTCCCGGGCGGAGGGTCGCGCAGAGGTGCGCCAATCCTACGAGGCACTGTTCACTGCCTTCCCCGACCTTTCTCCCGATTCCGAGGGCGAGGCCTTCGGCGACGACGTCTTCGTCACCTGGGGAACGGTGCATGGGACGATGGAAGGGCCCTGGCTGGGGCTTCCCCCCACAGGGAGGAGCTTTCGCTGTCTCTTCGTCAACGTGGTTCCGTTCCGGAACGGAAAGATGCAGGGAGAGCGGCTCTTCTTCGATCTGCCGGCGCTCTGTGCGGGGGCAGGTATCGACGTCACAGAGGTCCTCGCGGCAGCCGCCAAGCGTCGCGAGGCATAGCAAGCCGACACATCACTTGCTCGACGGCGTCCCCTTCGTTCTCCCGATGGCATCCAGGCGCTGGGATGGCTCCGGCGCCGGACGGGCTGGGCGTGTCCGCGGCCCGCGCTTCCGTACAATCCACCCGGTGGCTTGCCCGAGCGGACGAAGGGGCACGCCTGGAGAGCGTGTAGGGGGGCAACTCCCTCCCGGGTTCGAATCCCGGAGCCACCGCCGGACGGCGGCCGAGCCGCTCCAGGACTGCCCGCACCGCTCCCGGCCCGGCCGGTAGCGCTCGGGCCCCGAGAGGACTACGCGAAGCTTGGCCGGTCCCCTCTCATGAAGCCGGTCGACGACCGACCGGTGTGGTCCATCGTGTGTTTCTTCGTCGACCGGGAGGCCCGTGGCCGGGGCCTGTCGGCGCGGATGCTTCGGCGGCCGTGGACTACGCACGGTCGAATGGCGCACGCCTGGTGGAGGCCTATCCGGTGGACAGGGACGAACGAAGCCACCCGGATGTCATGTTCTTCGGCGCGAAGTCCATGTACGACCGCGCCGGGTTTCGGGAAGTGGCCCGCCGGAAGCCCACCCGGCCGGTGGTGCGCAAGGCGCTTCGGCCCGGAAGCTCAGCTACGGGACCGTGAGCCCGAGGGGTTCTCGCGGCCCCTGAGTTTGGCGTCCTCTTGGCGTGTCGCCGGCAAGCGTGATCCTGCATCTGACGGTCGCGATGAGGCGAACCCGCCGGCTCGAGCACCGGACCTTCCCCGGGAATGCGTACGGCCGGCGGGGTCAGCGGCCGGCGCGACGACCGCCACCGCGGTGGGGTGGGGGGGCGGTGGTCCCCCGAACGACCAAGCTCGGGGGCACGACGACGTGCCGGGCGCGGCGCCGGCCCCCGTCGAGGCGTTCCAGCAGGAGCCGGACGGCCGTGGCTCCGATCTGGCGCCTGGGCTGGTCGATGGTGGTCAGGTCGATGTGGCCGAGCGCCGCGAGGGACGTGTTGTCGTACCCCACGACGGACACATCCTCGGGCACCCGGAGACCGTGCTGCTCCAGGGCGTGGAGGGCCCCGATGGCCGCGAGATCGTTGGCCACGAACACGGCGGTCGGGCTTCGCCTCTCGGCGAGGAGCCGATCGATGCCGGAGGCCCCGCCCTCCTCGGTGAAGGCGCCCGGGGCGACCACCGCCCTGTCCGCGAGCCCGTGATCCCCCATCGCGGCCAGGTAGCCGGACCGCCGGGCGGTCGCCCCCGCCCCCAGGCCGCCGTCCACGTGCGCGATGTCACGGTGCCCGAGGGAGACGAGGTGGTCGACGGCTAGCCGGGCCCCGGCGCGGTCGTCGTTGGTCACCGAATCCACCGACGACCACCGGGATGACCGGGCGACGAGCACGATCGGCACCGCCGAGGCCACGGCCAGGATGCGCGAAGCGGGAAGGACCGGGCCGGCCAGGATCACGCCCTCGGTCCTGAGCTGGAGCAGGGTCTCGATGGCCTCCCACTCGCGCGCCGGCAGCCGGCCACCCGTGTTGATGAGCGCCTGATAGTCCGCGGAGAGAGCCTCGGCCTCGATCCCGTCCACGACCTCCACGAAGTACAGGTTGTGGAGGTCGGAGAGCATCACGCCGATCACGTTGGTCCGCCTGCGGACCAGGGAGCGGGCCATCGCGTTGGGTCGGTATCCGAGCTGCTCGGCCGCCCGCAAGACGGCCTTCCGCTTCTCCTCGCGGACGCGGGGGGAACCGCGAAGCGCGAGCGATACCAGGGACTTCGAGACCCCCGCCCGCTCGGCGACGTCGAGGATGGTCGGATGAGCTCCGCGGCTCCGGGCGGCGCTCCGGGAGGACCGCCCGTCCGCCGACCGGGGGCTCACACGCCCGTCCGCTGGTGCTTGCGCTCCGCCTCGTGCTGCGCCCGGGCCAGCAGGACCTCGTCGTGCTCGGATACCTCGGGGACGCCCACGTCCCACCACGCATCCCCGCCGGTCCAGGCCTCGGGGTCGGTCCGGATCACGATGACGGCGGTGCGATCGGCCGCCCGGGCGCGGCCGAACGCCTCCTCCAGGTCCTCGAGGGTCGATGCCTCCAGCACGACGGCCCCCATCGACCGGGCGTGCGCGGCGAAGTCGACGTACGCGATGTCCTTCGAACGCACGTGCTCGATGAGGTTGTTGAAGTGGGCCGCGCCCTTCGACACCTGCAGCCGGTCGATCACGGCGTACCCGCCGTTGTCGCACAGGACGAGCACGAACGGGTGGCCCGACAGCACCGAGCTGTACACGTCCGAGTTGGCCATGAGGTAGGAGCCGTCCCCGCAGAACGAGATCACCGTCCGGTCGGGGAGCGCCATGGCTGCGCCCCACGCGCCGCCGATCTCGTACCCCATGCAGCTGAACCCGTACTCGCAGTCGAAGTTCCCGACACCGCGGGCCTGCCAGTGCTTGTTCAGCTCCCCGGGGAGGCCGCCGGCGGCCGACACGACGTAGTCGTCGTCCGAGGCCAATCGGTTGACCGTCCTGATGACTGCCGCGTACGAGGGAGGTCGGCCGGCCCCCGGCGCGGTCGCGGCTTCGTCCAGCTCCCTGTTCCAAGCCGAGTACTCGTCCCGCGCCCTGGTCGTCCAGGAGTCACTGGAGCGCCAGCGCCCCAGCGCCCGGGAGAGCTCCTCCAGGCCCCGGCGGGCGTCGGCCACCAGCGGCACGGCGCGGTGCTTCGTCGCGTCCCACCGGCCGACGTTGAGCGAGATCAGCCGGAGGTCCTCGTTCCGGAAGACGCTCCACGAGCCCGTGGTGAAGTCCTGGAGTCGGGTCCCCACGGCGAACACCACGTCGGCGTCGGCCGCCAGCGCGTTGGCCGACGAGCTGCCGGTGACCCCGATCGGCCCGGCGAAGCTCGGGTGGTCCCATCGGAGCGACGACTTGCCGGCCACCGTCTCCACCACGGGGACGCCATGCCGCTCGGCGAACCCGGCCAGTTCCTCCTCCGCCAGCGAGTACCGGACGCCGCCGCCGGCGATGACCAGCGGCCGCTCCGCCGAGCGGAGCACCGCCGCCGCATCGCGGACCTCGGCCGGGTCCGGCCCCGGACGGCGGATCCGGTGGACGCGCGGCTCGAAGAACACGGCCGGGTAGTGGAACGCCATGGCCTGCACGTCCTGGGGGAGCCCGAGGAACGCCGGGCCGCAGTCTGCCGGGTCCAGCATGGTGGCCACGGCCTGGGGGAGGGACTGCAGGACTTGCTCCGGACGCGTGATCCGGTCCCAGTACCGCGTGACGGCGCGGAACGCGTCGTTCACGGTGATGGTCGGGTCGTGGAAGTGCTCCACCTGCTGGAGCACCGGGTCGTTGAGGCGGCTGGCGAAGGTGTCGCCGGAGAGGAGCAGGAGCGGGAGCCGGTCCGCGTGCGCGATCCCGGCCGCCGTGACCATGTTGAGCGCCCCCGGCCCCACCGAGCTCGTGGCCACCATGATCTGGCGCCGCCGCATGGCCTTGGCGAAGGCGGCGGCGGCCATCGCCATCGTCTGCTCGTTCTGGCCCCGCCACGTCGGGAGCCGGTCGCCGGCGGCCTCCAGGGCGTCGCCCAGCGAGGTCACGTTCCCGTGGCCGAAGATCGCGAAGACGCCGGCGAAGAGCGGAGCCTCCCGGCCGTCGATGACCGTCCGCTGGGCCACGAGGAACCGCACGATGGCCTGGGCCACGGTGAGTCTCGTCGTCTCCATGGTCGCCCCCCCGGTCGTGATAGCGCGCCCGGCGGCCGGGATTTGACATGCCGCCGGGTGGTCCGTATGGTACGCCCACTTCTTGGAACGTTCCAATCAGGCACGAATGACGCGGCAGTTGTGCCCGAGCTGCCCCCGTCCCGGTTGGAACGCTCCAACGGTGCGAGGAGCAGGCGGGGAGGGCTCGCCGGGTGCGGATCGGCGTGATCGGGGTGGGACGGATGGGCAGGGTCCACGCGACGACGCTCGCCTCGATCCCGGGCGCGGAGGTGCTCGTGGCCGACGCGGACCAGGGCCGGGCGGAGGAGCTCGGCCGCGAGCTCGGGGTCGAAGTGGCGCCCGGGGTCGAGGAACTGCTGAAGTCCTCCGAGGCCGTCGTCGTGGCCGCGGCCACCGACGCGCACGCGGACTTGGTCCACGCCGCGGCCGACGCCTCGCTCCCGACCTTCTGCGAGAAGCCGATCTCCCTGGACCTCGAGTCGACCGGGGACGTCGTCGCCCACGTGGAGAAGTCGGGGATCCCGTTCATGATGGGGTTCCAGCGAAGGTTCGACCCCGGGTACGTCGCAGCCCGCGATCTCGCCCACGCGGGCGACCTCGGGACCATGTATGTGGTTCGCATGGCGGGACACGATCCGGAGCCCCCGTCCGAGGTGTACATCGCGAGCTCCGGCGGCCTGTTCCGGGACTTCAGCGTCCACGACTTCGACGCGCTCCGGTTCGTGACGGGGCAGGAGGTCGAGAGCGTCTACGCCGAGGGCGGGGTGCTCGAGTTCCCCATCTTCGCCAAGTACGACGACGTGGACACTGCGGCCGTGATGCTCCGGCTCACGGGGGGGACGCTCGGGATTCTCTCGGTCACGAGGCACGACCCGCTTGGCTACGACATCCGCATGGAGATCGTCGGATCGAAGGACAGCGTGGCCGTCGGATGGGACGAGCGCTCGCCGCTGCGCTCGCTGGAACCGGGGGCGACCCCGCCAGCCGATCCCTACCGCGACTTCCAGGACCGGTTCCGGGACGCATACCGGGCCGAGATGGCGTGGTTCGTGCACGTCGTCGCCGGCGAGAAGCGGAGCGCGTGCACTGCGCAGGATGCGCTCGAGGCGCTCCGGATCGCCGTGGCGTGCGACCGGTCGCGGGCCGAGGGCCGTCCGGTGGCGCTGGAGGAGGTGGCGTGACCCCGCTGAAGGTGGCCGGCGCGCCCATCACGTGGGGGGTGTGCGAGGTGCCCGGGTGGGGACCTCAACTCGATCCCGACCGCGTGCTGGGCGAGATGGCGGGAATCGGGCTCGAGGCCACGGAGCTGGGACCCAAGGGGTTCCTCCCGTTCGACGCGACGCGGCTCAGGGAGCTGCTCGACGCCCACGGGCTCCGGTTGGTGGGCGGATTCGTGCCGGTCGTGCTCCACGAGCGGGACCGCCTCGAGGAGCGGCTCGGCCGGGTCGCTGCCGCGGCGGACCTCTTGGCGGGCGGCGGCTCGGACGTCCTGGTGCTCGCGGCCGCGTTCCCGAAGCGAGGCTACGACACCTCCCCGGAGCTCGACGAGGACGAGTGGGGCCGGCTGCTCGGCGGGATCGACCGGGTCGTTGAGAGTGCCGGGGAGCGCGGGCTCACCGTGGCCCTCCACCCCCACTACGGGACCGCGATCGAGCGGCCCGGGCAGGTCGACCGGCTCCTGCAGGACTCTGATGTCCCCTTGTGCCTGGACACGGGACACCTCATGGTAGGCGGCGCCGACCCCCTGGATGTCGCGAGGAGGGCCGGGGAGCGGGTGGTGCACGTACACATGAAGGACGTGGCCGCCGGACTGGCCGAGCGGGTGCGGGCGGGCGTGCTCGGATACCAGGAGGCGGTGGCAGAAGGCATGTACCGGCCGCTCGGGGAGGGAGACCTCGACGTCCCCGCGATCGTGCGAGCGCTGCGCGACGTGGGGTTCGACGGATGGTTCGTCCTCGAGCAGGACACGGTACTGAAGGAGGTTCCCGCAGAGGGAACTGGTCCGGTGCGCGATGCGGCGGCGAGCCTCGAGCTCCTCCGCAGGGTCGCGGAGGAGCTGGACCACGGCAACCCGGCCAGCGGAGGCCGGAGGGGTGCGGGCGCACGCGATGCGGCGTCCCGAGTGAGGAGGGTGGGGTGAAGAGACGACGCACTTGGGCCGTCCTGCCGCTTGTGCTGGTAGCGGCGGTCGCGTGCACCTCGGGTGGCAACAAGAATCCGTCACCCGGGACGACCGCGACGAGCGGAGGAGCCGTCAAGCAGACGAGCTTCCGCATCGCCGTGGTGACCCACGGCCAGGCGTCCGACCCGTTCTGGTCGATCGTGTCGAACGGGGTCAAGGCGGCCGCCCAGGACGAGGGCGTGTCGGTCACGTACAACGCGCCGCCGACCTTCGACATGGTGGCCATGAGCCACCTGATCGACGGCGCCGTGGCCTCGAAGCCCGACGGCCTGATCGTGAGCATCCCGGACGCGGACGCGCTCGGGCCGTCGATCAAGAAGGCCGTCGACGCGGGGATCCCGGTGATCTCGATCAACTCCGGGAGCGACGTGTTCTCCGATCTCGGGGTCCTGGCGCACATCGGGCAGAACGAGGAGGTGGCGGGACAGCTCGCCGGCGAGCGGATGAAGGACGCCGGGGTTACCCACGCGATCTGCGTGAACCAGGAGGTCGGCAACGTCGGACTCGACCTGCGGTGCAAGGGCTTCAACGAGGGGCTCGGGTTCGACGCCGAGGTGGTGCCGGTCGACCTGAACGATCCGGGCGGCATCACCCAGACGATCGGGAACAAGCTGTCGTCGGATCCCGACATCGACGGGATCCTCACGCTCGGGCCCACGGCCTCGACGCCGGTCCTGCAGGCCCTGCAGCAGGCGAACAAGGTCGGCCAGATCACGTTCAGCACGTTCGACCTGTCGACCGACGTGCTCCACGCTGTTGCCGACGGGGACATGCTGTTCGCGATCGACCAGGAGCAATACCTCCAGGGCTACCTGTCGATTGTCTACATGACGCAGTTCCTGAAGACGGGCGCGGTTCCGGCGGGAAGCGCCAGCCCGGTCGGCGCGACTCTGACCGGTCCCCAGTTCGTGACGAAGGACACGGCTGAGGCCACCATCAAGTTCACCGACGAGGGAGTACGGTAGCGACACACAGCTGGCGGGGGGCCCGCGCCGGCTGGCCCCCCGCCGCTCCCGTTGCTCGGACGACGACGAGGAGGGGCGCATGGCGATCCAGACCGCTCCGCCGATAGCGGCTCCCGCCGACGAGCGGGTCCGCCGGAAGGGCCTCCTGACGAGGCTGCTGACACGCCCCGAGATCGGCGCGCTGATCGCGCTGATCCTGATCTGGGTCTTCTTTGCGATCGTCGCCCATCAGCACAACTTCATCAGCTGGGCCACGGTCGCCTCCGTGTTGAACCTCGCTGCCCCGCTCGGCATCCTGGCGGTCGCGGTCGCCCTGCTGATGATCGCCGGGGAGTTCGACCTGTCGATCGGATCGGTCCTCGGCTTGTCCGGGATGGTGATGATGGTTCTCGTGACCCCGTCGAGCGGCGGGGGGTTCGGATGGACCCTGTGGCCGGCGGTCGGGGTCTCGCTCGCGCTGGCGCTCCTCATCGGTGCCTTCAACGGCGGCATCGTGCTGGCCACGAAGCTCCCGTCGTTCATCGTCACGCTCGGCACGCTGTACATCTTCCGGGGCCTGACCATCGCGCTGACCAGGATCCGGACCGACCGGACGCAGCTGGGGGGCCTGGACCAGGTGTCCGGCTACTCCCTGGCCAGGAAGCTGTTCGGAAGCAGCCTGACCCTCTTCGGGGCGAATTGGAGCGTCGCCATCGTGTGGTGGGCTGGCATCACGATCCTGGCCACGTGGATCCTGCTGCGGACCAAGGCCGGCAACTGGATCTTCGGGACCGGCGGGGCGGTGGACGCGGCGCGGAACGTCGGGGTGCCGACCCGGCGGGTCAAGGTCGCGCTCTTCATGACCACCGCGTTCGCCGCGTGGCTGGTCGCCGTGATCGAGGCGGTGCAGTTCACCGGGTCCGACGTCCTGCGGGGGACCCAACAGGAATTCCAGGCCATCATCGCGGCGGTCGTCGGCGGGTGCCTGCTGACCGGGGGCTACGGCTCCGCGGTCGGCGCGTCGGTGGGCGCGCTCATCTTCGCGCTGGTGCAGCAGGGGATCGTCATCACCGGCGTCGACGCCAACTGGTTCCAGGTGTTCATCGGCGGAATCCTCCTGGCCGCGGTGATCTTCAACAACTTCATCCGGACAAGGGCGGCGGCGCGATGAGCACCAACGGACAGGCACTGCTGGACGTCAAGAACATCTCGAAGTTCTTCGGGAGCGTCATCGCGATCAAGGACGTCTCGATGTTCTGCCGGGCCGGCGAGGTGACGTGCCTCCTCGGCGACAACGGCGCCGGCAAGTCGACGCTCATCAAGACGCTGTCGGGCGTGTACCGGCCCGACGAGGGCGAATACCTGTTCGAGGGCAAGCGCCGCGAGTTCTCGTCGCCTCGGGACGCCCTCGAACTCGGGATCGCCACGGTGTACCAGGACCTGGCGATGATCCCGCTGATGTCGATCTGGCGGAACTTCTTCCTGGGCTCGGAGCCGACCAAGGGGTTCTGGCCGTTCCGCCGGTACGACGTCCGTTTGGCGAAGACGAAAACGCGCGAGGAGCTCGGGAAGATGGGGATCGACATCCGCGACCCCGAGCAGCCGGTGGGGACGCTGTCCGGGGGCGAACGCCAGTCCGTGGCCATCGCCAGGGCGGTGTACTTCGGTGCCCGGGTCCTGATCCTCGACGAGCCCACCGCGGCGCTCGGCGTCAAGCAGGCCGGCGTGGTGCTCCGGTACATCGTGCAGGCCAAGCAGCGCGGCGTCGGAGTCATCTTCATCACCCACAACCCGCACCACGCCTATCCGGTCGGCGACCACTTCGTGATCCTGCGCCGCGGACAGGTGTACGGCGACTTCTCCAGGAAGGAGCTCAGCCTGGACAAGCTGGTGCAGATGATGGCCGGCGGGGCCGAGCTGGAGACCCTGGCCCACGAGCTGGAGCGGGCCGCCGACAAGGAAGGTGACGAGACGGCCGAGGAACTGGCCCGCGCCGCCCAGGCGCTCGGGGAGGAGGCGAAAGTATCCGGCGCCGAACGACCCGTCGCGGACGAGCCAGTCGCGAACGAGCCAGTCGCGAGCGCACCAGTCGCGAGCACACCAGTCGCCGAGGAACCCGTCGCGAACGAATCCGCCGCGAGCACACCCGCGGCAGAGGAGCCCCGCCCCAAGGAACCCGGCAACAGAGAACCCGGCTCCTGATCGTGGGCGCCCGCCCGTACGACGTCCTGACCATGGGGCGGGTCGGGGTGGATCTCTATCCGCTGCAGAGCGGGGTCCGGCTGGCCGACGTCCGCACGTTCGCCAAGTTCCTCGGCGGGACCGCCACGAACGTGGCCGTGGGCGCTGCGAGGCTGGGGCACAGGGCCGCCGTGATCACGAAGGTGGGCGACGATTCGTTCGGGCCCTACGTCCGAGAGGCCCTCCGGGGGTTCGGCGTCGACGACCGGTTCGTGGGCACGGACCCGGAGCTCCGCACCCCGATCGTGTTCACTGAGCTGCACCCGCCGGACTCGTTCCCCATCCTCTTCTACCGGGAGCCGAAGGCGCCGGACATGAACCTCACCCTCGACGAGCTCGACGTGGACGCGATCCGCTCCGCGCGGATCTTCTGGACCACGGGGACCGGGCTGTCGGACGAGCCCAGCCGCACGGCGACGCTCGGCGCGCTGGACGCCCGGGCGCGGTCCGGGATCACCGTCCACGACCTGGACTACCGGGAGATGTTCTGGCCGTCTCCCGAGGAGGCGGGGTCGTACCAGCGGCGGGCCCTCGCCCAGGCCACCGTGGCGGTGGGCAACCGGGAGGAGGCGTCGGTGGCCGTCGGGGAGGACGAGCCCGAGGGCCTGGCGAAGCGCCTGCTGGACCTGGGGCTCGACCTCGCCGTGGTCAAGCTGGGGCCGGAGGGGGTGCTGGTGGCGTCGAGCGACGGCATGGAGCGGGTCCCTCCGGTGTCGGTCGAGGTCGTGAACGGCCTCGGAGCCGGGGACGCGTTCGGCGCGGCCCTGTGCCACGGGCTGTTGGAGGGGTGGGAGATCGGGCGGACCATCCGGTTCGCCAACGCTGCGGGCGCCTACGTGGCCGGCCAGCTGGCGTGCGCCGACGCGATGCCGACCGAGGCGCAGGTGGAGGAGCTGCTGGCGCGTGCGTGAATCATCGTCCGAGGCCCCACCGGCGGATGACCTCGATTGCCCGCGGCCGCACGTAGACCAGCTGGAGCGAGGGGCGGCCGAGCACGAGCTGCACCGTGGCCTCGGCGAACTGCTCCGACGGGATCCGGGCCCAGGTCGCGCCGGCCCGCCATCGGGTCCCCGGCGGGAACCCCTGCGCCGCAAGGAATCCCGGCCGAAGGAGCCGCTGCCCGGGACAGGTGAAGTCGAGATGGTGGGTGAACTCGTGGACCAGCGTGGCCCGCAGGCCGGCGGTCGGGCCGGGGATCCGCACGGTCGCCACTCCGGTTTCCGGGTCGTAGCGACCGCGGTTCGCCAGGTGCCATGCGCCCGCAACGGTCACGTCCCCGACGCACCCGACCCGGGCCGGAAACGCATCGAGGAACCGGTCCCAGGTGGCCGCGGCCAGGGCCTGGAGGTCCTCCGGTGTCCCGTCCGCGAACGCGACGGCGGGCCGGTGCTGGAGCGGCTGGTCGGCGGTCGCCCCCACGGCGAGCAGCACGGTCGTCCCGACCGCCACGAGCGTCGCCGCCACGCGCCTCCCCGCCATGGTGGACGTCACGTTAGTGCACCGGTTGGCGTTCCGATCGGCCCAACCGGTCGCCGCCCGTGATCGACCTGTTCCGGCCGGCCGGGTCCCTGGCGGAAGCGCCCGACACGGTGGTCGTCACGCCGGAGGTGGCGGGGTGGGAGTTCTCCGCCCTGCGGGTGATGGCCCTGCCTCCCGGAGGGCGACGGGTTCTCCGTCTCGACGGGTTCGAGGGGGCGGTCCTCCCGCTCTCGGGATCCTGCACGGTGGAGGCCGGGGGCCGCTCGTTCGAGCTCGAGGGGCGCGCCGACGTGTTCTCGAAGGTGAGCGACTTCTGCTACCTGCCCGCCGGGTGCGAGGCGCTCGTGTCCACGGCCGCCGGCGGGGAGTTCGCCATTCCATCCGCCAGGGCAGAACGCGCGCTGGAACCCGCCTACGTCCCCGCGCGGGCCGTGTCCGTGGAGGTCCGGGGCGGCGGAGCAGCGACTCGGCAGGTCAACAACTTCCTCGCCGCCGACGCGTTCGAGGCGGAGCGGCTGATCGCCGTCGAGGTGCTCACGCCCGACGGCAACTGGTCGTCGTTCCCGCCGCACAAGCACGACGAGCACTCCGAGCGCGAGGTTCCGCTCGAGGAGATCTACTACTTCCGGATCCGCGGGGATGGCGGGTTCGGGTTCCATCGCACGTACACCACCGACGGCGAGATCGACGCCACGGTCACCGTACGGGACGGGGACGTGTTCCTGATCCCCCGGGGATACCACGGGCCGTGCGTGGCCCCCCCCGGCTACCCCATGTACTACCTGAACGTGATGGCCGGCCCGGCGGAGCGGGCCTGGCGAGCGTGTACCGATCCCACGCACGAGTGGCTGTGGGAACTGTTTGCCCGGCTGGGGCCCGACCCCCGGTGCCCCCTGACCTCGGCCGACGGCCCGCTGTCCAGCGAGTCGACGAGGTAAGGGACGTGGAACGGAATCGTGGTTCTCACGCTGCTGGTCCTCGCCGTCCTTGCGATGGCGACGGCCAGGTACTGGTAGCTCGCCGGCGGGGGTTCCGGGAGTGTCGGCCCCCCGCGTATACTCGGTAGCGGTGACCGCGCTAGGCGGGGAGCTAGCGGTGCCCTGAACCCGCAATCCGCTCTAGCGGGGCTGAATACCGTCCGAGGCCCGGAGGGTCCGTGGCCGCCCCGGGTACGGGGCGTCGATGGCTGGGTCCTGCGCGACGCCAACTTGCGAAACCCGTCAGGTCCGGAAGGAAGCAGCGGTAAGCAGGCGCTGGCGGGTGCCGCAGGGATGCCTGGCCGGAGCCGCCGGCCCGGTGAGCGCCCGAGTTCTCTGTGCGGTCGACGGCGGTTGCGCGGTCACCACTGTTCGACGTGCGAGATTCCTTCCCCGGGAAGGCCGAGACCGTGGCCGACGAGAAGCAGTACCAGTCGCTGTACCGGAAGTACCGCCCGCAGACCCCCGAGGAGGTCCGCGGCCAGGAGCACGTCGTCCGCGCGCTGGTGGGCGCGGTGCGCGAGGGGCGCATGGCGCACGCCTACCTGTTCTGCGGGCCGCGGGGGACGGGGAAGACCTCGACCGCCCGGATCCTGGCCAAGATGGTCAACTGCGAGCAGGGTCCGACGGCCGAGCCCTGTGGCAAGTGCGAGCAGTGCCTGCGCATCGCGGCGGGCTCGCACCTGGACGTGGTCGAGATCGACGCCGCCTCCCACGGCGGGGTGGACGACGCCCGTGAGCTGCGGGAGCGGGCGCCGACCGCGCCGGCCATGGGCCGGGAGAAGATCTACATCCTCGACGAGGCCCAGCGGCTGTCTCGCGAGGCGTTCGACGCCCTGCTGAAGCTGTTCGAGGAGCCGCCGGACGGGGTCCGGTTCGTGCTGTGCACCACCGAACCGCACAAGATGCCGGCCACGATCGTCGGCCGGTGCCAGCGGTTCGACTTCCGCCGGATCGGGGGCGGCGTGCTGGCCGCGCATCTCATGTCGGTGGCGGCGAGCGAGGGCGTGAAGCTCGACGAGGCCGCCGCCCACGCCATCGCCCGGCTGTCCGAGGGGTCGGCGCGGGACGCGCTGTCGCTGCTCGACCAGGCCACCGTGCTGGGCGGCGCCGAGATCGGCGAGGACGTCCTGGAGCAGCTGCTGGGATCGCCGCGCCAGGACGTCCAGTACGCCATCGCCGACGCGGTGGCCGTGGGGGACACGAGCGGGGTGTTCGAGCAGGTCCACGCGCTGGTCCAGGAGGGCCATGACTTCCGCCACGTGACCAGCGAGTGCCTGCAGCACTTCCGGAACCTGCTCCTGGCGAACACCGCGCCCGGGCAGGCCGATCTGGTCGACGTGACACCCGACGAGTACGAACGGGTCCGGGCGCAGGCGGCGAAGTTCACGCCGGCGGAGCTGTCGCGGGCCATCGGGCTGCTGCTGGCCGCGCAGACCGACATGCGATGGACGACCTCGCCCCGGCTGACGCTGGAGCTGGCGCTGGTCCGGGCCACCATGCCCGACACGGACCCCACCCCCGAGGCGCTGATCGCCCGCCTGGAGCGCCTGGAGCGCCTGGCCGGGGTGCACGACGGCTCACGGCCCCCGGCGCCGGAGCGGCGGGTCGAGATCCCCGAGGCCGCCGATCCCGTGCGGGCTGCGGCCGAGGAGGAACGAGCCGTGCCGGCCCCGGCTCCCGCTCCGGCTTCAGCTTCGCCGAAGGCCGAGGCGAAGGAGGAGCCGGCCCCGGTCGAGACCACGGAGGGCCCGGCTGACGCGCCCGACCGAGCCGCGCCCGTCCCCGCGGCCCGCATGCCGGCCGTCGCGACCGGAACCGGCCCGGCGGTCGACGTGGACATGCTCCGCCGCTCGTGGCCGGACGTGCTCGAGCGGGTGAAGGCCGTGCTGAAGGCCGTGCTCGAGTCGGCCACGCCGGTCTCGTACGACGGCACGTTGCTCGAGCTCGCGTTCCCGCCGAACCGCACGTTCGGCGTGGCGAAGGTTGAGGAGCGTGAGCCGGAGCTCCGCGCGGCGCTGCAGGAGGTGTTCGGAATCTCGCCGCGGATCCGGTGCGTGGTTCGGGAGGCGGTGGCCGGCCCGGCCGCAATGGAGATGGTCGAGGAGTCGCCGCCGCTGTCCGAGGAGGCCGTGCTGGCCCGCCTGAAGTCCGAGTTCGACGCCACCGAGGCGCCCGAACCCGAGGGCTGGTCGTGAGCGTGTCCGGCAGGGGTGCCTGAGCCATGTACGAGGGGCCGATCCAGGACCTCATCGACGAGCTGGCCCGGCTTCCGGGCATCGGGCCGAAGTCCGCGCAGCGCCTGGCGTTCCACCTGGTGAAGGCGCCGCCGGACGAGGCCCGCCGGCTGTCGGAGGTCATCCAGCGGGCCAAGGACCTCATGCGCTTCTGCGACGAGTGCGGCAACGTCGCGGAGGCCGAGCTGTGCCGGATCTGCCGCGACGCCGGCCGCGACGTCACCACGATCTGCGTTGTCGAGGAACCGAAAGACGTCGCCGCGATCGAGAAGGCCGGTGTGATCAAGGGCAGGTACCACGTGCTGGGCGGCGCGATCAGCCCGCTCGACGGCATCGGCCCCGAGGACCTCCGCGTCCAGCAGCTCCTCGACCGCGTCCAGCGCGACGGCGTGGTCGAGGTCATCCTGGCCACGAACCCGAACCTGGAGGGCAACGCGACGGCGATGTACGTGGCCGCGCTGCTGAAGCCCGCCGGCATCCGGGTGACCCGCCTGGCCAGCGGCCTCCCGGTCGGAGGCGACCTCGAGTACGCCGACGAGATCACCCTGGGCCAGGCCCTCGAGGGCCGCCGCGAGATGTAGCCGGGAATCCCGTCAGGGCGCCGCCGACGGGGCGGCCGTCCGGGCGGCGTGTTCGGACTCCTCCTGCATCGCCTTCGCGTGCTTGAGGACACCGGCACTGGCGAACGCGCCGAGGAGGATCAGCGCCCCGCCGGCGAGCAGGCCGACCTGGTTGCCGTCCAGCGTGATGATCAGGTGCACGCGGCCGATCGAGTGGGCGAGCGCACCGATGCCGAGCGCGCCGGCGCCCAGGCCGACACGGAACAGCATCTGGACGCCGCCCATGATCCTGCCGCGGATGCGGTCCTCGGTGACCCGCTGGGTCATGGACAGCGCGACCATGATCGCCACGGAGAACGCCATGCCGAAGGCCACCGCGATGGCGAACGCCAGCCACAGGTACGGCAGCAGCGCCATGACCACGAGGACCCCGCCGCACGCGGTCACCGCGGCGAGGAACACCCACCGCTCGCCGCGTTCGCGAACCAGGAACCGGACGACGCCGAGCCCCAGCGCCATCCCCAGCCCCCACAGAGCCGCGAGCCATCCGAAGTCGATGTCGGTCCCGTGCAGCGTGGTGTGGATGTACGCGATGCCGACGGCAAACAGCACGCCGCCGCCGAACATCGACACCACCAGCCCGGCCGACAGCGACCGCAAGACTGGCGTGTTCCACAGGTAGCGGAATGCCTCCGCCAGTCCCTTGAACGCCGGTTGGTCCGACGGCCGGGTCCCGCGCGGGATCCGGCTGATGCGCACGATCATGGCCGCGGAGAACAGGAACGTCGCGGCGTCGAACAGAAACGCCGTCGCCGTGGGGTGGGACCGAAGCGCGTTGCCGAACGGAACCCACGACGGGATGTGACGGGCGGCCAGCCGGAGGCCGCCGAAGGCCCCGGCCGCGAGGGGGATCGAGCCGAACGACGACGCCAGGATCAGCCCGTTGGCCAGCGGGAGCTGCTCGTCGTCGTCCACCAGCAGCGGGACGCTGGAGTCGCGCGCCGGCAGGAACACCAGCGAGACGCACTCGTGGGCGAACGCGATGGCGTACACACCGCCGATCGGCAGGAACGGCACCAGCACGATCAGCGAGGCCCGGACCAGGTCGCACGTGACCATCACCAGCCGCCGGTCCAACCGGTCGGCCAGGACGCCGCCCACGGGGGCCGCGAAGATCGGCGGGACCAGCCGCAGGATGAGCACGATGGCGACCGCGGTCTGACTCCGGGTGATGTCGAACGCCAGCGCGATGAACGCCAGCGTCGCCACCCAGTCGCCCAGGCCGGACACCGCCTGCCCGGCGAACAGGCGGCGGAAGCCCTGGACCCGAAACAGGCTCCGGAGGCCTCCCCGGCCGTCGTTCGCCATCGTGGACAATCCTACGGGCGCGTGGGCAAGGTCCAGCGCCGAGAGCGAGGCCCGGCGAAGGCGCGAGGCCCGGCGCACGTGCGAGGCCCGGCGCATGTGCGAGGCCCGGGGAGGGTTCGACGTGGTGGCGGTGGTGACGGACAGCGCGGCGAACGTGCCGGCGGAGCTGGCGCGCGAGCTGGGGATCATCGTGGTGCCGCTGCAGATCCGGTTCGGCGACGAGACCTACCGCGACGGCGAGGACCTGGATGTCGCGCGGTTCTACCAGCGGCTGCGGGCCGGGGAGGTCGCCGCGACCGCGGCGCCGTCGGTGGGGGACTGGCTGGACGGGTTCGAGCGAGCCGGCGGCGGCGAGGTGGTGTGCGTCACGCTCGCGGCCAGCCTGTCCGCGACGCATCACGAGGCCCGGCTCGCCGCCGAGCGATTCGACGGCCGCGTGGAGGTCGTCGACTCCGGGAGCGCGAGCATGGGCGAGGGGTTCGTGGCGATCGAATCGGCCCGCGCCGCCAGTGAGGGCCTCGACCGGGTGATCGAGCGCGCCCGGGAGATGGCCGGGCGGGTCCGGCTGCTCGGGGCCATCGAGTCGTTCGAGCACCTCAAACGCTCAGGCCGGGTGAGCAAGCTGCAGGCCTACGCGGCGACCGCGCTGTCGATCCGGCCGGTGTTCCGCCTGGTCGCCGGCGAGATCGAGGCGGTGGGCCGCCCCAGGACGAGGTCCAAGGCGCTGGCCATGGTGGCCGACGAGGCCCTGCGGACCGCCGGCGGGTCGAGGGTGCACGTCGCGGCGCTCCACGCGGACGCCGCCGGCGACGCCGCGGCGCTCCTGGACCTCGTGCGGAACCGGGCCGACGTCGTCGAGGAGTACCTCGTGGAGTCCACCCCGGCGATCGGCGGAAACGCGGGCCCCGGCCTGGTCGGGCTCGCGTACCATGCCGAGACTCCCGCGCGATGAGCCGCGGGCGATGGGCATGGGTGGCGGCCGGGTACCTGGGCGGGACCGTCCCCTCGGCGTACGTCGTCGCCCGGACCCTCCGGGCCCGGCGCGTCATCGACGAGGCGTACGGCTCGGCGTCGGAGGGAGACGCGCACATCCTGCTGGCCGCGCACGCGGGCTCGGGTGCGGCCGCCGCCGCGATCCTGGCCGATCTCGGCAAGGCGGCGCTGGTCGCGCTGGCCGCCGACCGGGCCGGGCTGGACCCGGCGTGGAAGGCGGCCACCGGCGTCGCGATCGTGGCCGGGCACACGTTCCCGTTCTACGCGCGGCCGTTCGCGGCGCGCGGCCTCACCGCCGCCTCCGGCGTGACGCTGGTCTTCCTCCCCGAGCCGATGGTCGTCGCGGGCTCGATCCTGCTGGCGGGCAAGGCGCTCGGACACACGGGCCCGGCGAGCACGCTCGGCTTCGCCGCCGTTCCCGTGGTGACGGCGCTCCAGGGCAAGCCCCGCGCGTTGGTGGCCATGGGCGGCGCGGTGTTCGGCCTGATCCTGGCCCGCCGCCTGGTCGGCATCCGTCCTGTCGCCGCCCGCGAGGGCTGGCCGCGGGCGCTCCTTCGCCGCCTGCTGTTCGACGCCGACCGCGACGCCGCACGGGTCGAGGCCTGAGCGGCCGTAGCGTTACCGACTCTTTGGCAAGACGCTGACCAGCGTAGATGGCCCCAGATGGCGCCGCCCGGCGGCTACTCGCCGGTGAGCCCGTCCACCGACTCCCGGAGGAGGTCGGCATGTCCGTTGTGCCGCGCGTACTCCTCGACCATGTGGAACAGGATCCATCGCAGGCTGGGTGCCCGATCGTCGGGCCAGATGCGCCGGGCCGGCCGCTCCAGGCCGCCGTCGGCCAGCGCCTCCGAGACCAGGGAGCGGGAGCGGGCCACGGAGTCCTGCCAGAGCGTCGGTCATGGGTGGTGAATCTACCGGGGGCGGCACGATCGTGAGAGCGGCCATGCCGTCCGCCGCGTGGCAGGTGGGCCTGACGCGGCTGTTACGCTCTTGCCTCCGGCCCCAGGAGGCGCTGTCGCGTGCCGGTGATCGTGCAGAAGTACGGCGGGACGTCCGTCGGCGACGCCGGGCGCATCCGGGCCGTCGCCGAGCGGGTGGCCCGGGCCCGGGAGGGCGGCTACGACGTCGTCGTGGTGGTCTCCGCCATGGGGGATTCCACCGACGACCTCATGCGGATGGCGCACGACATCGCGCCGATCCCGAACCCCCGCGAGCTCGACATGCTGCTCACCGCCGGCGAGCGCATCGCGATGTCGCTCCTGGCCATCGCCATCAACGAGCGCGGGCACCGGGCCGCCTCGTACACGGGGTCGCAGGCCGGGATCATCACCGACACCCGGCACGGGAACGCGAAGATCATCGACGTCCGGCCGGGCCGGATCCTCCAGGCTGTCGAGCAGGGGAACATCGTGATCGTCGCGGGGTTCCAGGGCGTATCGGCGACCGCCGACGTCACGACGCTCGGGCGGGGCGGGTCGGACACCACGGCGGTCGCGCTGGCGGCGGCGCTTGGCGCGGAGTTCTGCGAGATCTACACGGACGTGCCGGGGGTCTTCACGGCCGATCCCCGCGTGGAGCCGGGCGCCCGAAAGCTCCACGCGGTCTCGTTCGAGGAGATGCTCGAGCTCGCCGCCTCGGGCGCGAACGTCCTCCAGAGCAGGGCCGTCGAGTACGCTCGGCGGAACAACGTGCTGCTCCACGTGCGTTCGTCGTTCTCGGGCGAGGACGGCACGTGGGTCACGGAGGAAGACGAGCGTATGGAACAGGCCCTGATCAGCGGCGTGACGAGCGACGACGGCGAGGCGAAGGTCACGCTGGTGGACGTCCCCGACCGGCCCGGCGTGGCCGCGACGATCTTCCGCGCGGTGGCGGACGAGGGCGTGAACATCGACATGATCGTGCAGAACGTCTCTCACCATGGGCGAACCGACGTCTCGTTCACGGCGCCGAAGGTGGACCTCCCACGGCTGAAGGCCGTCATGGACCGCGTGACCCAGGAGGTCGGCTCGGTCGGCTTCGAGATGGACGACGGCGTGGCCAAGGTCTCGCTGGTGGGCGCCGGCATGAAGAGCCACCCCGGCGTGGCCGCGGACATGTTCGCCGCGCTCGCCGAGGAGGGCATCAACATCGAGATGATCTCCACCTCGTCGATCCGGGTGTCGTGCGTGGTCCGCGCCGCGGACGCCGACCGCGCGGTGCGCGCCATCCACGCGAAGTTCGACCTGGCCCACGAAGTGGTCGCCAGGGAGGAGCACTGATGCGCGTCGCTGTGGTCGGGGCGACGGGCGCGGTCGGCCGGGAGATGACCCGGACGCTCGAGCAGCGGGCCTTCCCGGTGGACGAGTTCGTTCCGCTGGCCTCGTCGCGGTCGGCGGGCGCTCGCGTGCGCTTCCGGGACGACGAGGTTACGGTCCGCGAGGCGTCGGTCGACGCCCTTCGCGGGTGCGACCTGGCGCTGCTGTCGGCCGGGGCGACGGTGTCCCGGGCGATCTGCCGCGACGCCGCGGCCGCCGGCCTGGTGTGCGTGGACAACTCCAGCGCGTGGCGGATGGCCCCGGACGTCCCGCTGGTCGTCCCCGAGGTCAACGCCCACGCGCTGGCCGGGCACCACGGGATCGTGGCCAACCCCAACTGCACCGCGATCACGGCGTTGATGGCCGTCGGCCCCCTCCATCGGAAGTTCGGGCTGACCGGGCTGGTGCTGTCGTCGTACCAATCGGTGTCGGGCAGCGGGATGAAGGGGATCCGCGAGCTGGCCGAGCAGGTCGGCAAGCTGGGCGCCGACGTGGAGTCCCTCATGTCACCCGACCACGACGCCCTGCCCGCCGGGGACGTCTACGGGAAGACCGTGGCATTCAACGTCCTCGCGCTGCAGGGGGGGATGGACGAGGAGGACTGGACCGGCGAGGAGCGCAAGCTGCTGAACGAGGCCCGGAAGATCCTCGACCTGCCGGACCTGGAGGTCCAGGCGACCGTGGTCCGCGTCCCGGTGGTGACCGGCCACTCGGTGTCGATCTACGCGACGTTCGGCCGGTCGGTGACGCCGGAGGAGGCCCGCGGGCTGCTCGGACGCTCCCCCGGTGTGCGGCTGGTCGACGATCCGCACCACGGCGAGTACCCGACGCCGCTCGACGCCGCGGGCATCGACGACGTGCTGGTGGGCCGGGTCCGCCGGGCGGCCGGCCGCGACGACGGCCTGCTGCTGTTCGCGTGCGGGGACAACCTCCGCAAGGGCGCGGCGCTCAACGCCGTGCAGATCGCCGAGGCCCTCTTCACCGGGAACTGAGGATGGAGCTGCGCTCCCGGCGCCTGGTCGGGGCGACGATCCCGCCGGGAGCGAACGACCCCGTCCCCACGGAGGTCGAGGTGCGGTGGGACCCGCTCACGGGCCACTCCTCGCGGATCCTGACCGCGGCCGTCCAGCTGATTCCGCCCCAGGACTTCGACCTCGCGGCCGTGGCCGAGGAGACCCGCGCGGGGTGTCCGTTCTGCGGGGAGCGGGTCGACGAGCTGACCCCCCGCCTCCCGCCGGAGGTGTGGCCCGAGGGCCGCATCCGCCGGGGCGAGGCGGTGCTGTTCCCGAACATCCTGACGTACGCGCAGCACGCCGCGGTCTCGGTGTACTCGCCACACGAGCACTTCCTTCCGCTCGACCGGATGACCCACCGCCTGGTCGCCGACAACCTTTGGACGCAGGTGACGTTCGTCCGGGCGGTGAGCGAACGGCTTCCTGAGCCCGCCTGGGGGTCGGTGAACGCCAACCACATGCTGCCGTCGGGCAGCTCGCTGTTCCATCCCCACCTGCAGGGCAGCGTGGACCCGGTGCCGACCACGATGCAGGCGCTCCTTGCCCGCGGGGCCGACGGGCGGTTCGATAAGTACCTCGAGGCCGAACGGCTGGCCGGCCCGCGGTACCTGGGATCCACCGGCCGGATCGAGTGGCTGGCCTCGTTCGCCCCGATCGCCCCGGGCGAGCTCCGCGCGCTGGTGCCGGGGGCCTGCTCGCCGGCCGACCTCGACGACGACGCGGTCGAGGAGCTCGGAGCGGGCATCGCGACCGCGCTGGGGCTCTACGCCGAGCTCGGCCTGCAGAGCTGCAACATGGCGCTGTACGGCGCGCCAAGCGGCACCGCGGGGTACTGGCTCAACCTGCGAATCGCCTGCCGGTCGAACCTGCGTCCGCTGTACCGCTCCGACGCCACCTACTTCGAGCGGCTGCACTGGGAGGGGGCTGTGGACCTGTCGCCCGAGGACCTCGCCGAGCGGGCGGGAGACCGGTTCCGGCGCTGAGGCTCACTGACGGAAGCTCCTCCCGGCCGCACTAGCGGGGAGACGGTGGCCAGTGCATGCCCTGGCCGGAGAGGCTCTTGGTGAAGGATTTCGCGTTGTCCTCCAACCCCTCCCGCAGGTAGAACGCGTGCGCCCGCTGGCGCCAGTTCGCCGATTCCAGGGACAGGGCCCAGCAGTCGTGGGCCCGGGCCAGCTCCTCGCACCGGGCCAGGAGCGCGGCGCCGGCACCGCGGCTGCGCCCCGCCTCGGTCACGATGAGGTCCGGGATCCACGCCTGGGGCGTCGTGAAGTTCAGCCGGGTCCGGTACTCCATGTCGACGAACCCAACAACGCGGCCGTCCTCCTCCGCCACCAGCGCCTCCGTGTCCTCCCGCGCCAGGTACCGGAGGAACACCTGCCGGGCGGGTTCCTCCTCGGGCCCGCCGAGCACGTCCGGGCGGCCGAGCTCCGCGAGCAGCGCCGCCACCGCGGGCCAGTCGTCCGCGGTTGCCGGCCGGACCTCGGGCATCAGAAGAAGTCCGGGCTCCACGGCGGGGACCCGGCGAACAGCCGGCCCAGGACGGGGAGCGCCGGGTCGTCGGGCGCGGCCGCGCCCAGGCGCACGAGGTCGGCGGGGGAGAGGTGCCCGGTGAACATCGCGCTGAGGAGCCCGATTGAGATCGGGCGGCCCGCCGGCCCGTCGGCCCGGGACACGGCGACCTTCCCGGCGTTCGCCTCGATGCGGAAGGGGCCCGCGTTCTCGGGGAGGAGCGGGTCGTCGACCGCGATCACACACTCGCCGTCGACGTCCGGGTAGCCGCGGGCCTCCAGCGCCCCCGGCACGTCGAGGAGCCGGGTCATCCAGGGGAACTCGAACGTCCGCTCCACCGACCGGGACTCGGCCACCAGGAGCGCCAGCGGCTCGTTCGGCGGCCCGTGCCAGGTCATCTTGTCTCCGACGCTGTGGTAACCGCCGAAATAGCCGAAGAGCGCGGCCGCCGCCCGCCGGGTGCGGGCGACGAAGTGTGTGCACGACGGATCGATCCCGAACCCGGGGCGGTCGCCCCGCTGGTAGCAGGCGTAGCCCTCGAGGCCGTCGTCGCCATGCGCCAGAACGATCTGGGGGACGACGTCCGGTTCCGTCAGCCGGAGCACCCGGAACTTCCACCACATGTCGTCCTCGAACCACACCGGGCCGTTGTGGCCCGGCGCCCATCTGCGGAAGCATTCCCGCATGTCGTCCAGTCGGGAGTCGTCGCTCAGCGTCTGGAGCTCGATGCCCTCGCCGCCGGTACGCGGCAGGGCGCGCAGAGAGGCCGAGAACTCGGTGAACACGCCTGCCACCTCGTAGCCGAGCTTGCGGTACACGGCGACGGTGGCGGGATAGAGCGAGCTGACCACGTCGCCGGCCTCGCGGCGCCGCCGGAGCAGCTCGGCCACCAGCGCGCCGCCGATGCCGCTGCCCCGGGTGTCCGGCATCGCGGCCACGGCGGCGATGCCGGCGCAGGAGACCTCGCGGCCGCCGAAGTACTGCTGCAAGGGATGGGACAGGGAGGTCGCCACCAGGCGGTCGCCGTCGTAGGCGCAGATGTACCGGTCCAGGACGATGTGCGGCCCGACCCGGTTCCTCCAGGCGGGCGGGGTGCCGAACGACGCCTGCTGCACGTCCAGGACGCGTTCGCGGTCGTCCTCGGATGGGACACGGAACTCGAGGGTCACGGCCGCACCTCGCAGCCGCAGGGGATCAGGCCGCACTTCGGGCAGCCGTTCGCGTACCGGGCCGCCGCTCGCTCCAGGTCGACGTCGAGGAGGTTGGCCAGGGACCCCAGCCAGGCCAGGACGTCGGACATCTCGTGTTCCAGGGCGGCGGGGTCCCTGTTCCGCATGGCCCGCGCGACCTCGCCGACCTCCTCGACCATCCACCGGAACACGCCGTCCGGCCCCCGAGCCGCATCACGGTCGAGGTAGGTCCTGCGAAGCACGTCCTGGAGCTCGGCGATCCGCATCAGTCGGCGAGTGTACCGGCCACCCGGGTCGCGCCGGTTGCCCCGCTCTCGCGCCCTCCCTACAGTGACGACCCCATCGTCTTTCCGGCCGGGCGGCTCCCGGCAACCGTTCCATCGAATGGAGGAGGACGTCATCGGACCGGATTGTCGGCGCCGGACACGAGTGGCCGCCCTCGCCGGCCTTGCCTTCCTCCTCGCGTCATTCGTCGCCCCCTCCTGGGCAACCGCCAAGGCCCAGGGGCCCGGGGTGCACGGGACGGAGTTCGTCGACGTGGTGCCGAGCGACGACCTTCAGGGCGCGCGAGCCGTCATGGTCTCGGGTACCGGATTCCCCGGAGGCGCTTCGCTGGCTGTAACCCAGTGCCTGCTTGCCGCGACGGGACAGGACGACTGCGACCTGTCGACGCTGGACCTCGGTGTGACGGCTCGAGCCGACGGCTCGTTCGGCCCGGTCCGGTTCGTCGTGCACCCGGTCATCCGAGTCGGGAGCCGAACCGGGCCCGTCCGGTGCGGCGCAGATGGGTGTTCCGTGGGGGTCGGGACCCTGGACGCGACGTACGGAGGGAGCCATTGCGTGGGGTTCGGCGGCGGCTGTAAGCCGCCGCCTCCCTCCGCTCCACGGACGCCGACCGCTTCCCCCCTCCCGTCGACGGCGGCCTCGAGTCCCTCATCCCAGGCGCCGACCGCCGCGGCCAGCGGATCGGGTAATGCCGTGCTGATCGGAGGCATCGTCGCCGCATTGGTGGTCGTCGCCCTGGTCACCCTGGGGCTCGTCCGACGCCGTTCGGGGACCTGAGCATCCGATCGGCCGGTTGGCTCCACGCGTCCCGGCTCTCATAATGCTGGCGGGCGGCATCTCGACCGCCCCGAGTCGCAGGGGGTGAGGCATCGAGGGTTCGGTCGAGGCACGCGCGCTTCCGCCCGCTTCCCGGGTGACGTCCGCCTGGCGTGAGGTCGCCCTGCTGGTGCCGGCTGCGCTCGTGATGCTCGTTCCCCTGGCGCTCGCGGGTGCCCTGGGGCGATCGCTGGACGAGCGGTCGTTCGTCGGATTTGCCTTGATCCTCGGCCTCTCGCTCGCCGTCCCGCTGTACTGGCTGCTGGCGGTCGGAGACGCCCGCCCCGTCTGGTGGGTGGGGGCCGGGCTGGCGTGCCTGGTGACGCTACAGGTGGTCGATGTGGCGGCCGTGTGGTGGCGAGGGCCGGACGCCGAGGGTTCGTACGCCGCGGCCTCCTCCCTGGCCAGGCTGGTCTTTCTCTTCGAGATCCTGGCCGTCGCGGGGTCCGGGTTCCGTCGCGAGAGCGTCCGGCGAGGTCTCGGGGGCCTGGTCCTCCGATCGATGCCGGCGATCGCGCTCGTCCTTGCGGCCGAGGCCGCACCCGCCCGATTGCTGTCCCTCACATACGGCTCGTCCTACCCGGAGGCGGCGTCCATCCTGCGGCTGCTGGCGCCCACGATGCTCCTGGCGGGAACGACCCTGGTGCTCGTCCAGCTCCTGCTGCATGCCGACCGGATCTCGTGGGTGTCATGGGTGTTCCCCGCGGCTGCTGTTGCGGTCCTCGGCGCGGCGGCGATTGCCGGGAGCCCGGTCGCCCTGGCCACATGGTTACTCGTCGTGAACGCCGTCGTCCTCTTCGCCATGGCCGTCCACGCCCGGCGGCTGCTGGTACCGCATCGGAGCGACGGGCGAGTGCTGTTCCTGGCTTGGAGAGACCGACGGCACCCCGAGGGAGGCGGCTCCGAGGTCTTCGTCGAGGAGATCGCTCGGCGTCTCGCCGCAGGGGGACGCCAGGTGACGATCTTCTGCGCTGCACACGACCGGGCACCACGAGACGAGATGTCGGACGGTGTGCGCTTCGTTCGTCGAGGCGGCCGGATCACCGTGTATCTGTGGGCGGCGTTCCATCACCTCGCGGGCCGGTTCAATGACCACGACGTCGTCGTGGACGTGCAGAACGGCGTGCCGTTCTTCTCCCCCCTGTACTGCAGCCGACGGGTGGTGGTGCTCGTCCACCACGTCCACCGGGAGCAATGGCCGGTAGTGTTCCGCGCGAGGATGGCCCGGGTGGGATGGTGGGTGGAGTCCCGCCTGGCCCCATCGCTGTATGCGAGGGCGACCTACGTGGCGGTGTCCGAGGCAACGAAGGCGGAGCTGGCGGGGCTGAGGATCGCGCGCGAGCGCATCCGGGTGGTCCACAACGGCGTGGACCTGCCGACCTCGGCGGCGCCGGCCGGACGGTCGCCGCT
>WNFU01000634.1_pt1 | contig 58892 bp, 52 predicted proteins | sample 5400121 | NCBI WGS metagenome assembly WNFU01 (sample SAMN13153360, study PRJNA577476) | soil metagenome | isolation source: 100 cm soil or saprolite under grassland replicate 1 | place: USA:California | collected 2016-06-15 | reverse complement strand
GCGCGGCAGCTACACCTCGGTGCCGGTGGCCACCATCGGGCGGGGGGTCAAGCGCGTCGACGTCGACGCCCTCTACGACGAGAAGGCCTACCGGCCGCTGGTGCGCCAGGTCGACGGCAAGCCCATGTTCCTCTACTGAACCGACCGCGAAGGAGCCCGACGGTGCAGCCTCCGGACCCCGATCCCGCCACCTCAGCCCCTGACGTGCGCAAGGACCTCAACGGCGCCGGCACGCTGGTAACGGGGGGAGCCTCCGGTCTCGGCGCGGCCACCTGCCGGGCCCTGGCCGCCAGGGGGGCGATGGTGGCGGTGGTCGACCGGGACGGCGACCGCGCGGCCGCGCTGGCCGGCTCCATCGGCGGCAAGGCGCGCGCCTTCACCGCCGACGTCACCGTCGGCGACCAGCTCGGCGAGGCCGTCACCGGGGCCGTCGCGGCCTTCGGCGAGCTGCGTGTCGCGGTGCTCTGCGCCGGCGTCGGCTGGGCGGAGCGGGTGGTCGGCCGCGAGGGGCCGGCCGCGCTGGAGCCGTTCGAGATGGTGGTGCGGATCAACCTGGTCGGCACCTACAACGCCCTGCGCCTGGCCGCCGGGGCCATGACGGCCAACCAGCCGGACGGCGACGGCCAGCGCGGCGTGGTGGTGATGACGGCCTCGGTGGCCGCCTTCGACGGCCAGATCGGACAGACCGCCTACGCGGCCTCCAAGGGAGGTGTGGTCGGGCTCACCCTCCCCGCCGCCCGCGACCTGTCTCGGATCGGCGTCCGGGTCTGCACCATCGCGCCGGGCATCTTCGACACCCCCCTGCTCGGCCAGTTGCCCGACCAGGTGCGCGAGAGCCTCGGTGCCAGCGTGCCCTTCCCAGCCCGCCTCGGCAGCCCCGAGGAGTACGCCCTGCTCGCCTGCCAGATCGCCGAGCACCCCTACCTCAACGGCGAGGTCGTCCGCCTCGACGGCGCGCTGCGCATGGCCCCGAAGTAGGGGAGCCCATTCCAGCTTCCCGTACGGTGGTCCTTCGGGGTGCGCGCTGCCGGGGACCCGGCGGGCGCACCCCGTCGTACGGGCGGCGGGGCCCGAGCGTAGACCCAGCTCGTCGCCGTCCTCGCTGGAGGAGGGCGGCCATGGGGCAGGGAGCACAGGGTTCCAGGGCGTCCAAGCGGCCGGGGCCGACGGCCGCGAGGAGGGAGCCGCGCGGCTGGCAGGCGCGCTGGCTCGAGGTCAACGCCGACCTGGTCCGGCTGCAGGCGTCACACCCGCTGATCGACGCGGTCGTCGAGGAGGTCGACGGGCGCCGCATCCGCATCGGCGACCGCTGGCTCGACGACTTCGCCTCCTGCAACTACCTCGGCTTCGACCTCGACCCCGAGATCATCGAGGGCATCCCCGCCTACCTGCACCGCTGGGGCACCCACCCGAGCTGGTCGCGGATGCTGGCCAGCCCCGTGCTGTACGAGCGCATCGAGGCAGAGCTGCGCGAGCTGCTCGGCGCCGAGGACGTCCTGGCCCTGCCCACCCTCACCCACATCTCCGCCTCGGTCATCCCGGCGCTGGCGGCCGGCGGGACGATCCTGGTCGACGCGCGCGCCCACAAGACCGTCTACGACGGCTGCCTCGTCGCCCGCGGCCAAGGCGCCACCCTGCACCGCTACGCCCACGACGACGCCGAGGACCTGGAGCGCCAGCTCCGCGTGGCGGGCCCTGGGCCACGCCTGGTCTGCCTCGACGGCATCAACAGCATGACCGGCAACCCGCCCGACCTGGCCACCCTGACCAGGCTCGCGCGCGAGCACGACGCGGTGCTGTACGTCGACGATGCCCACGGCTTCGGCGTGGTCGGGGAGCGCGCGGCCGACGAGCTGTGCCCCTACGGCCGCCGCGGCAACGGGGTCGTGCGCCACCTCGGCGAGGGCTACGACAGCATCGTGCTCGCGGGTGGGCTCTCCAAGGCCTACTCCTCGCTGCTCGCCTTCGTCGCCTGCCCCGCCAGGGTCAAGACGCTGCTCAAGGTCGCCGCGGCGCCATACCTGTACTCCGGGCCCTCGCCGGTCGCCTCGCTGGCCGCGGTGATCCTCGGCCTGCAGGTCAACGCGCGCCGGGGCGACCAGATCCGCGCCGACCTGTACGCCAAGAGCCGCCGCGTGCTCGACCGCCTGGCCGAGCTTGGCATGGGCACCTTGAACCGGTCGGGCTTCCCGCTGATGGAGGTCCCCCTGGCCGACCCGGACGACCTCGACGCGGTCGGCCGCTTCCTGTTCGACCATGGCCTCTACGTCACCCTGGCCTTCTACCCGGGGGTGCCGCGGCAGGAGGTCGGCTTCCGCATCCAGGTCACCGCGGCCAACACCGACGAGCAGGTCGACCACCTCCTGGTCGTGCTCGCCCCGCTCGCCGACCGCTTCAGCTTCCGGGCCACCGCGTGAGTGCTCCACCTCAGCCGTCCCAGCGGCCGCCGCCACGCGCGGCGGCTTGACCGGCGCTGCCAGGATGGTGAGGATTGCGACGGAAGGCAGCTGTCGGTCCCCCGGTTCGCGGCGGCCTCGGCCTGCTCGGATCCCGAGGGCTCAGGTTCCACGTGGCACGATCGACGAGACGGGCATGAGGGCACAGAGCTGGCGGCTCTACCTCTGCGTGGGCGCCGTGCTGGTCACGGCCTATTTCCTGCTGCCGCCCGATCCCGCACGGCTGCTGGTCTGGCCGGCGATCGGGCTCTCCGCCGTCTTCGCCACGGTGCTCGGCGTGCGCCGCAACCGGCCGGGCCGTCCGGCGGCCTGGTACCTGTTCGCCGCCGGCCAGCTCGCCGAGACCGGCGGCGACCTGCTCTACCACCTGCGTGATCGGGTGCTGCACCTGTCCGGCCCGGCGCCCTACTTCGCCGACCTCGTCTACCTGAGCATGTACCCGCTGCTGGCGGCCGGGCTGTTGCTGCTGATCCGCCAGCGCGACCCGGGCAGGGACCGCGCCAGCCTGCTCGACGCGACCGTGATCGCCACCGGCGTGGGCCTCCTGGCCTGGGTGTTCCTGATCGACCCCTTCGTCCGCGACCCGCAGCTGAGCCTGGTCGACCGGCTGGTGTCGGTCGCCTATCCCCTCGGGGACGTGGTGCTGCTCGCCGTCGCCGTGCGCCTGGCAGTGGGGCCCGGCCGCCGGCCGGCGTCGTTCTGGCTGATCGCCCTGAGCATCGTCGCCCTGCTCGTCTCCGACGTGCTCTACGGGCTGCTGCAGCTCGCAGAGAGATGGCACCTCGGCAGCCCGGTCGACCTCGGCTGGGCGGTGTTCTACGTCTGCTGGGGCGCGGCCGCGCTGCACCCGTCCATGCGCGCCCTGTCCGAGCGCAGCACCAGCGGCTCGCGGCTGACCCGCAACCGGCTGGCGCTGCTGGCGCTGGCCTCCCTCATGGCACCCGCCGTGCTGGTCGTCCAGGACCTGCGTGGCCAGCCGATCGAGGCCGATATGGTCGCCGTCGTCTCGGTGGTGGTCTTCCTGCTCACCCTCCTCCGCATGGCCGACCTGGCCGCCGAGCTGGCGCTGCAGGACGAGCGCAAGCGGGTCATGCAGACGGTGCTGCGGGCCACCGACGAGCAGCGCCTGCGCCTGGCCGCCGACTTGCACGACGGGCCGGTGCAGGGCCTGGCGGCCCTCGGCCTGCGGCTGTCGCGGCTCGGCCGGCGCCTGCGCGGCGGAGACCCCGAGGCTGCCGAAGCGCTGCTGACCGGTCTGGAGGAGCAGCTCGCCGGCGAGATCGCCGGCCTGCGGCGGCTGGTCGCCGAGCTGCGCCCGCCGGTGCTCGACCAGTTCGGTCTGGAGACCGCCCTGCGCAAGCAGGTGGAGGCGTTCCAGGCCGACGCCGGGGTGCACTGCCTCCTCGACGCGGACCTGGGCAGGCCGCTCGCGCCCGAGCTGGAGACCGTCCTGCACCGGGTGACGCAGGAGTCGCTCGCCAACGTCGGCAAGCATGCCAACGCCGCCCACGTGCACATCTCGCTCGCTGCCGACAACGGCCTGGTGCACCTGCGGATCAGCGACGACGGCGTCGGCTTCGACCCGTCGCAGGCGGCCCGGCTCGCCGCGGAGGGCCACTTCGGCCTCGCCGGCATGCGCGAGCGCGTCGAGATGGTCGGCGGCCGCTTCCTGGTCGAGTCCCGCCCGGGGGAGGGCACCACCATCGGCGTCGAGCTAGAGGTGACTGATCCGGGGGGGAGCCCGAGGACAGCTCCCCCCCAGACCCCCCCATCGGGTACTGCGGCCGGATCCTTGTCCGTGCCCCGGGTCGGTGCGGCCGGATCCTCGGGCCGCCCTGCGTCGGTGCGGCGGGATTCCTGATGGATTTCGTGCGGCTGCGGGGTCCTCGGTGCGAGGTGCGGCCGCCTTCTACCGTTCGTCGCTGTCGTCGTCGCCGAGGCTGGCGGCGAAGCGCTCGCGCAGGGTGCGCTTGGAGAACTTGCCCGTGGCGGTCTTGGGGATCTCGTCGACGAACTCGAAGCGGTCGGGCAGCTGCCACTTGGGGAACTTGCCGGCGATCGAGGCGGCCAGCTCCGCCTCGGTGACCGTGGCGCCGGGCTTGCGCACCACCACGGCGAGCGGCCGCTCGCCCCAGCGCTCGTCCGGTATGGCGATCACCGCCGCCTCGGCCACCTCCGGGTGGCCCATCAGCGCGTTCTCCAGCTCCACGCTGGAGATCCACTCGCCGCCGGACTTGACCAGGTCCTTGGTCCGGTCGACCAGCTGCAGGTAGCCCTCGCCGTCGAGGGTGGCGACGTCGCCGGTGTGGTACCAGCCGTCGACGAAGGTATCGGCGGAGCGCTCGTCGTCGAGGTACTCGTGGGCGATCGTGGGCCCGCGCAGCAGCAGTTCCCCCATGGACTTGCCGTCGGCGGGCACCGGGTTGCCCGCGCCGTCGACGATGCGCTGCTCCAGCCCGGGCACGAGCATGCCCTGCTTGGCCTTGTAGGAGTAGCGGGCATCCTCGGGCAGGCCGGCGAGGCTCGACTTGAGCCGCGAGAAGTGGGTCAGCGGGGACGCCTCGGTCATGCCGTAGGCATGGAAGAAGTCGACCCCGTGGCGCTGCTCGAAGGCCCGGATCATCGAGACCGGCGCGGCCGAGCCGCCGCAGACGATGCGCTGCAGCGGCTTCAGGTCGCCGCCCTCCTGCTCGAGGACCTGCAGGACGCCGAGCCAGACGGTGGGCACGCCGGCGGAGAGGGTCACGCCCTCCTCGCGGATCAGCCTGATGTAGTCGGCTGGCGTCGGCGCCGGGCCGCCGAACACCGGGACGGCCCCGTACCAGACGGCCGCGAACGGCATGCCCCACGCGTTGACGTGGAACATCGGCACGATCGGCAGCAGCACGTCGCGCTCGGCGACCGCCATGGTCGTCACCGTGCCGAGCATCAGCGTGTGCAGGAAGATCGCGCGGTGACTGTAGGCGACCCCCTTGGGGTTGCCGGTGGTCGCGGAGGTGTAGCAGATGCCAGCGGTGTCCTGCTCGTCCAGCCGCGGCCAGTTGGTCATCGGGTTGGCCGCCTCGACCACGGTCTCGTAGTCGTGCACCGCGGCAGCGTTCAGCTTGGGCGCCTGACCGCCGTCGTCGATCAGCAGCACGTGCTCGACGCTGTCGAGCTGGCCGATGATCGGGGCGATCGCGCGCGCCAGGCTCGCGTCCACCACCAGGACCTTGTCGCGGGCGTGGTTGACGATGTAGGCAAGCTGGTCGGGGCCGAGGCGGATGTTGACCGTGTGGTAGCTCGCGCCCATCAGCGCGGCGGCGAAGTAGCTCTCCAGGTGGCGGTCGTGGTTCCAGCAGAAGGTCGCTACCCGGTCGCCCTTGCCCACCCCAAGCTCGCGCAGGGCGCCGGCAAGCCGGGCGACGCGCTCGGCCCACTCGCCGTAGGTGGTCCGGGCCACCACGTCGGGACCCCGCCGCGACACGATCTGCTTCTCCGGGAATAGGGTCCGCGCCCGGTCGTAGATGCTCTGGATCGTGAGGGGGTAGTCCATCATCGCGCCGGACCTCCTCGGGTTGCGCGAACGCCGCATCGCTCAGGTCCGACTCTAGGGTGTGCCGACCCGGCCGGGTAGTCCCCCAGGTGCGGCCGGGCGGGAGAGAATCGGGCTGCGTACCAGAGTGACGAGGCGGATCAGGAGGCGCGATGAGCGACGAGGCCGCCAGGGCGGCCGCGGTGGCAGCGGCGGTGGCGCTGGTCGAGCCGGGTACGACCATCGGGCTCGGCTCCGGCCGGGCAGTGTTCGGCCTGGTCGAGGCGCTGGCGTCGCGCTGGCCGGCGGCGGGTGACGGGGCGCGGCCGCGGGCGGTGGTTGCCTCCGGCCGCACCGAGGCGCTCGCCCGCGCCGCCGGCTTCGACCTGGTGGAGCTGGACGAAGGCGTGGCCGTCGACCACGTCTTCGACGGCGCCGACGAGGTCGACGCCGACCTCGGCCTGGTGAAGGGGGGCGGCGCCGCTCTGCTGCGCGAGAAGCTGGTGATGGCCGCGGCGCGCCGGGTCACCGTCATGGCCGAGGCGCGCAAGCGCGTGCCCCGGCTGGGTCATACCCACCCCCTGCCGGTGGAGGTGGTCCGCTTCGCCTGGCCGTCGACCAGGCGCCGCCTGGAGCGCCTGCTGCCAGGCGCTGCCCTCAGGGTCGACCCCGAAGGGCGCCCGCTGCTCACCGAGGAGGGCCACCACCTGCTCGACGGCCACATCCCGGAGGGCGGCGACCTGCGCGCCCTCGCCGCGGCGATCAAGGGCACCCTCGGCGTGGTCGAGCACGGCCTGTTCCTCGACGAGGCCGACGAGGTGCTGCTCGGCCATGCCGGGGGCACGGTCGAGGTGCTGACCCGCGACCGCTCAGGCGCCGGCGCGCCGTAGCACGATGGCGCCGTTGTGGCCGCCGAGGCCCATGGAGTTCGACACCGCCACCTCGACCCGCGCCTCGCGCGCCTTCAGCGGCACCCAGTCGAGGTCGCAGGCGGGATCCGGGTCGTCGAGGTTGATCGTCGGCGGCAGCACCTGGTCGCGCAAGGCGAGCGTGGCCACGATCGCCTCGAGCGCACCGGCCGCGCCGAACAGGTGCCCGGTCATCGACTTGGTCGACGAGGCGGCGAGCCGGCCGGCGTGCTCGCCGAAGACCGTCTTGATGGCGTGGGTCTCGGCGGGGTCGCCGAGCGGCGTGCCCGTGCCGTGGGTGTTCAGGTAGTCGACCTCGTCGGGGCGGATCCCGGCGGCCTCGATGGCGTCGCGGAACATGCGGATCACGCCGCGGCTCTCCGGGTGCGGGGTGGCCACGTGGTAGGCGTCGTTGCTGGCGCCGTAGCCGAGCACCTCGGCGTACGGCCGCGCGCCGCGGGCGCGCATGCGCGACTCGGACTCGAGCACCACCACCGCGGCGCCCTCGGCGATCACGAAGCCGGAGCGGGCCCGGTCGTAGGGCCGCGAGGCCGCCCACGGCTCGTCGTTGCGGGCGGCGAGCGCCTGCATCTGGCAGAAGCCCGCCAGCACCAGTGGGGTGACGCAGGCCTCGGTGCCGCCGGCGAGGAACACGTCGGCCCGACCGCGCCGGATCAGGTCGGCCGCCTCGCCGATGGCGTGCGTGCCGGTGGCGCAGGCGGAGACGACCGCGAAGTTGGGACCGATCGCCCCCAGCTTGGTGGCGATGTAGCTGGTGGCCGTGTCCACCAGGCAGTTCGCCAGGAAGGTCGGCGACACCCTGGTGGGGCCCTTCGCCGTGAGGACCTGCTGCTGCTGCTCGATCAGGGCGACCCCGCCGATCGCCGAGCCGACCACCACGCCGGTGCGCTCCGGGTCGGTCACCTCGAGGCCGGCGTCGGCCACCGCCTCGTCCGCCGCCGCCACGGCGAACAGCACGCCGCGGTCCATGCGGCGGGCCTCCTTGCGGGAGGCGGCCCGTTCGGGCTCGAAGCCGCGGACCTCGCCGGCGATGCGCACCGGGAAGGGCGAGGGGTCGAAGGCGGCGATGGTGTCGATGCCGCTGCGTCCCTCGAGCATCGCCGCCCAGGTCGCCGGGGCGGTCAGCCCGAGCGGGGTGACCGCCCCGATGCCGGTGATGAAGACGCGTTCCATAGCGCGCCAAGGGTAGCAGGGGCGCAACCGCCTCAGGCGAACGGGTCCTCGTCCTCGTCGGCTACGTAGATCGCCAGGTCGGGGTCGAGCCCGAGCTCTGCGCCCTCCTCGGCGATCAGCTCGTCGTCGAGCGTCTCGGCCATGTCGTGCGGGTCGAGGTCGTCGGGGAGCAGGTCGGCCAGCTCCTCGTCCGGGTCCATCTCCGGGTCCATCTCCGGGTCGTTCACGCTTCCTCCTCGGGTGAGCGCTCAGTCGCTTGCTGGGACGGGTGGATCGGACCGGTAGCCGAGCCGGCTGGCGAGATCATGCTGGATCGTCCTGGCGGTCCGCTCGGCCTCGACCGCCTCCGGGTCGGGCTGGACGACGTGGGTGGTGGCCGGCTCGGTGGTGGTGCCGAGCGCGAGCAGGGCGGCGCCGCGCGCCGACGCCTCCGGCTCGTCGCTGACCTGGACGGGCCGGCCGAGCACGTTGGCGAGGGTCTGCTGCCACCAGCGCGAGGCGGTCACGCCGCCACCGGAGGCGACCACGGCGGGCGTGCCCGGCAGGGTCGGTTCCAGGTCATCGAGCCCGTCGGCCAGGCCGAAGCAGACCGCCTCCAGGCTGGCGGCGACGATCTCGACGGCGGTGGTGGCCAGCGAGAGGCCGAGCACCGCGCCGGAGCCGGAGGGAAGCTGCAGTGGTGCGCGGGCGCCAGCGTGGTAGGGCAGGACGGCGACACCGCCCGAGCCCGGCGGCACGGTCGCGAGGGCGGCCTCGGTGGCCTCGTCGTCAGGCAGGGCGAGCACCTCGCGCGCCCAGCGCCAGAGGTTGCCGCCGCCGGAATAGGCCGCCCCGGTGACCACGCGCCGCTCGTCCACCCGGTAGCGCCACAGCGTCGGGGGCAGGGGCGCGCCAGGGGCGTCGTGCACCGTCCTGACCGCGGCGGAGGTGCCGATGTTGACGTTGGCGAACGCCGGGGAGACGCAGCCGGCGCCCACGTTCGAGGCGGCGCCGTCGCCCCATGCCGGGTGCCAGCGCGCCGCGGCAAGGGCCGGCCAGCGCCGCGCGCCCGCCTGGGTCAGGCTGCCGCTCCAGCCCGGCTGGTGCAGGGTAGGCAGCGCCGCGGGCCCGACCCCGGCCAGCTCGAGGGCGCGCTGGTTCCAGTCGGCCGTGCCGAGGTCGAGCAGGCCGGTGCCAGAGGCCATGGAGAGCGAGGCGCCGGCGTCGCCGAGCAGGCTGGCGGCCAGGTACTCGGCGAGTCCGAGGTAGGCGGCCGGGGCGGTGCCGAGCTGGCGCGCGAGCCAGGGGAGCTTGACGGTCCAGAAGGTGACGTGCAGCGGCGCGCCCGTCTCCGCGTGCAGGCGCCGCGGGTCGGTGTGGCCGGCGAGCTCGTCGCCGAGCGCCGCGGCGCGAGTGTCGGCCCAGGTGAGCGCGGCGCTGAGCGGCCGCCCGCCGGCGTCGACCGCGAGCACGGTGTGCCAGGCGCAGGAGAGCGCGACCGTCTCCACCCCGTCGAGGTCGCCCCGCTCGGCCAGCTCGTCGAGGCAGGCGCCCACCGCCTCGACCACACCGTCCGGGTCGAGCTCGGCGGTGCCGTGGTCGTCGACCCGCAGGCCGCTGGGCCGCCGAGCGAGCACGTCAGGCACTGCTCGGCCGTCCTGGTCGAACACCAGCGCCCGCACCGAGGAGGTCCCCAGGTCGATCGCGAGCACCCGTCCTTCAGCCACCGCCACCTCCGGGTGTGGAGTTGCCCTCCGCTGCCGTCGCCAACCGGCGCCGCGCAAATGTATGGACCATCCACCCGGTTGGTATCAACCTCGGTGCCGAGCGCCGTCAGGAGTGGAGGAGGGTCGTTGCCGCGGTTGGTGCTGTGGGACATCGACGGGACCCTGGTCAACACCGGCCAGCTCGGGCGGGACGCCTTCAGCGATGCGTTCCGGGTGGTGGTGGGCCGCGCGCCCGACCGGGCGGCCGAGATCATGGTGGAGATGGCCGGGCGCACCGACCACGAGATCGCCCTGGAGTTCCTCGCCCTCCACGAGCTGGACGGCGACGCCCACCTGCCGGCCTTCAGCGTCGCGCTGGCCGAGGCCCTGGCGGCCAAGGAGGGCGAGATCCGCCGGCAGGGCCGTGCCCTGCCAGGGGCGCAGGCTGCCCTTGCCGCCCTCGCCGCCGCCCCCGGGGTGGTCCAGTCCCTGCTCACCGGGAACATCGAGCCGAACGCGGCGCTCAAGCTGGCCGCCTTCGGCCTCGACGCCTACCTCGATTTCGCGGTCGGAGGGTACGGCTCTGACGACCCCCACCGGCCCAACCTGGTGGCGGTGGCCAGGCGCAAGGCCAGGGCGAAGTACGGGATCGAGTTCGGCCCGGACAGCACCGTGCTGGTCGGCGACACCCCGCTGGACGTCGCCGCCGGCCGCCAGGGCGGCGCCCGCGTGGTCGCCGTGGCGACCGGGCCGTTCGGCGGCGACGAGCTCCGTGCCGCGGGGGCCGACACGGTCCTGCCCGGCCTCGAGGACACCGCCGCCGTGCTCGCCGCCGTCCTGGCAGGTGAAGGCCAAGCCGCCCTTTGGCTTGGCCTTCGCCTTTGGCCTTTGGCCTTTGCCTTTGGGGGGCATGCGGGGGGCTTGCCCCCCGCAGTCGTTGCCTTTGGGGGGCATGCGGGGGGCTTGCCCCCCGCAGTCGTCAGTTGTGCATCAGCCGGTGGGCGAGGGCCGCTGTAAGGCGGCGGGGCATGAGGCGGTTGCCGAACACGGTGGCGGCGTTGAGGCGGCCGGCGACCACGCTCGGCTTGCCCGCAAGCATCGCCTCGACGCCGATGCGCGCCACCTCCCGGCTCTGCATCATGGCCCTGCGCTGGTAGCGGGTGGCACGCTGGCCCGCAACGTCGAGGAAGCCGGTGGCGGTGATGCCGGGGGACAGCGCCGTGGCCCGCACGCCGGTGTCGCGCAGCTCGTAGCTGAGCGCCTCGGTGAAGAACAGCACGAAGCTCTTGGCCGCCGAGTAGCTGGCGTACAGCGGCGACGGCTGGTAGGCGCCGATGGAGGCGAGGTTCAGGACGAAGCCGAAGCGCCGCTCGACCATGCCGGGCAGCAGCAGCTTGGCCAGGTGGACCGGGACGACCACGTCGAGCTGCAGCATGTTCTGCTCGCGCTCCCACGGGATCGACAGGAACTCTCCGAACAGGCCGTAGCCGGCGTTGTTGACCAGCACGTCCACCTGCGGGACCTGGCCGGCCAGCTCCTCGGGGGCGCCCGGGGCGGTGAGGTCGAGGCCGACCGGGGTGACCTCGACGCCGTGCTCGCCGGCGAGCTGCTCCGCCAGCTCCTCGAGCAGGTTCTTGCGCCTGGCCACCAGGGTGAGGTTGCTGCCGCGCCCGGCCAGCTCGCGGGCGAAGTCGGCGCCGAGGCCGCCGGACGCCCCGGTCACCAGTGCGTGCCTGCCCGCGAGAACGCTGCCGCTCATGGCCCGCCTTTCTGCCGCAAAGAGGGCAAATACTACCTGAGCAGGCCGATCCCCAGCGTGAGCGTGGCCGCTTCGCCGGGAATGGTGCTGAGCAAGGCAAGCGTTCGCCTGATACGAACAGAAGCGCACATTCTTGACCGTAACCTGCCAGAAGCGCACGATCAGCCGATAGGCGGATCCCCCGCATGCCGTGTGCAAAGGGAGGCATTCCCATGGCAGACGACGTCGATGTCGTTGCGACCTCGATCGCCGATCCGGCGCCACTCGGGCTCGCCGGCTTCGCGCTCACCACCTTCGTGCTCAGCATGTTCAACGCTGGGCTGGTGGACAAGGCGGGCGAGCCGGTGGTCCTCGGACTGGCGCTGGCCTACGGCGGCGGGGCGCAGTTGCTCGCCGGCATGTGGGAGTTCAGGAAGGGCAACACCTTCGGCGCGACGGCCTTCAGCTCCTACGGGGCCTTCTGGATCTCGTTCTGGGCCTTCGTCGCGTTCTTCGCCAAGGGTGTCCCGGAGACGGCGGTCGGGCTGTACCTGATCGCCTGGGGCATCTTCACCTTCTACATGTGGATCGCCTCGTTCCGTACCAACACCGCGGTGATGGTGGTGTTCCTGCTGCTGTGGATCACCTTCATCCTGCTCGGGATCGGCGCCGCGGCGGGCAACAGCTCGATCAGCAAGCTCGGCGGCTGGGTCGGGCTCGCGACCGCGGTGGCGGCGTGGTACGCGTCGTTCGCGGGGGTGGCCAACTTCACCTTCGGGCGTGAGGTGGTCCCGGTACGGCCGCTGCGGCACGCGTAGCCGGTTTCGCCTGGCAGCGCGGGGACACCCCGTCCCCGCGCTGCCAGGCATGGCGGCGTCCGGAGGCGAGCCCGCCACGATGTGCCTGGTTCGTCACGGTAAGCTGAGGTCCCCCAGAGGGTCATAGTCTCCCGGCGGGAGGTCGAGCAATGACGGCAGGACAGGAGGAGGCGACTGTCTCCGAGGCGCAGATCGCCGTTCACTGGCGCGAGGAGGAGTACTACCAGCCTTCCGCGAGGTTCGTCGCCCAGGCAAACGCGGCCGACCCGGCGATCTTCGAGCGGTTCAGCGAGGAACGCTTCCCCGAGTGCTTCAAGGAATACGCGGACCTCCTCACCTGGGACCACTACTGGCACACGACGCTCGACACCAGCAACCCGCCGTTCTGGAAGTGGTTCGTCGGTGGCCGGCTGAACGCCTCCTTCAACTGCGTCGACCGCCACCTGGAGACCGACCGCAACAAGGCAGCGATCATCTGGGTGCCCGAGCCGGAGGCCGAGGAGACCCAGGCGATCACCTACCAGGAGCTGTACCGGCGGGTCAACGAGTTCGCCGCGCTCCTGCGGGGGTTCGGCGGCGTCAAGACCGGCGACCGCATCACCTTCCACCTGCCGATGGTCCCCGACCTGCCCGTCTCGATGCTCGCCTGCGCCCGCCTCGGCGTCGTCCACTCCGAGGTGTTCGGTGGCTTCAGCGGTGCCGCCTGTGGCGAGCGGATCGCCGACTCGCAGAGCCGCATCCTGGTGACGATGGACGGCTACTACCGCAACGGCGAGCTGATCGACCACAAGGCCAAGGCCGACGAGGCGGTGGCGCGGGCCGAGGCGCAGGGGGCCGAGGTCGACAAGGTGCTGGTCTGGCGGCGCCACCACGGCGAGTACGCCTCCAACAGCCCGATGGTCCCCGGCCGGGACTTCTTCATCGACGAGGTGATGGAGGACTACCGCGACAAGCTGGTCGAGCCGGTCTCGATGCCCGCCGAGGCGCCGCTGTTCCTGATGTACACCAGCGGCACCACCGGCCGGCCGAAGGGGTGCCAGCACTCGACCGGCGGCTACCTCTCCTACGTCGCCGGCACCTCGAAGTACTACCAGGACATCCACCCCGAGGACACCTACTGGTGCTTCGCCGACATCGGCTGGATCACCGGGCACTCCTACATCGTCTACGGCCCGCTGGCCCTCGGGACCACCAGCGTGATGTACGAGGGCGTGCCCACCTACCCCGATGCCGGCCGGCCCTGGCGCATCGCCGAGCGGCTCGGGGTGACCACCTTCCACACCGCCCCGACCACCATCCGCATGCTGCGCAAGCTCGGCCCCGACGAGCCGAGCAAGTACAACTACCGCTTCAAGCACATGACCACGGTGGGCGAGCCGATCGAGCCAGAAGTGTGGCGCTGGTACCACAAGGTCGTGGGCAAGGGCGAGGCGGTGATCGTCGACACCTGGTGGCAGACGGAGAACGGCGGCTTCCTCGGCAGCACCCTGCCCGCCCTGAAGCCGATGAAGCCAGGAAGCTGCGGCCCAGGGGTCCTCGGCGTCTACCCGGTGGTCTACGACGAGGATGGCAACGAGGTCCCCGCCGGCAGCGGCAGGGCGGGCAACATCTGCATCCGCAACCCCTGGCCAGGCATTTTCCAGACGATCTGGGGCCAGCCAGAGCGCTTCGTCTCGACCTACTACCAGAAGTACAACCGCGACAAGGACAGCAAGGACTGGCGCGACTGGCCCTACTTCGCCGGCGACGGCGCCGTCCAGGCGGCCGACGGCTACTTCCGCATCCTCGGCCGGGTCGACGACGTCATCAACGTGGCCGGCCACCGGCTCGGCACCAAGGAGCTCGAGTCGGCCAGCATCACCGTCGAGGAGGTCGCCGAGGCCGCCGCGGTCCCGGTGATCGACGAGCTGCGCGGCCGGGCGGTCGAGATGTACATCGCGCTCAAGCCGGGGTTCACGCCGAGCAAGGAGATCGAGGCGAAGGTCGTCAAGGCGATCGAGACCGAGATCGGCAAGATCGCCCGGCCGAAGAACGTCTGGATCGTCATGGACATGCCCAAGACCCGCTCCGGCAAGATCATGCGCAGGGTGATCGCCAGCATCTCCAACTTCGCCGACGTCGGCGACGTGACCACGCTGGCAAACCCGGAGATCGTCGACGACATCCGCCACCACGTGCATGCGGAGAAGGTCGCCCACGGCGAGTCTCCGCGCGAGCTCTCGCCCGAGGAGATCGAGGAGATCAAGGCGTTCGGTCAGGCCGAGTAGCCGGCCGGGCGCCGCGGGACCCGACCGCGCCAGACGCAACAGCCCGGGTGGCTCCTCGCCACCCGGGCTGTGCCGTGTCCAACGCTGGCGGCTAGCCGTACCCGCCGCCGCTGCTGCCGTACCCACCGGCCGTGGTGGCGGTGGCGCCACCGCTGGCACCGCCACCGGCGGCGCCGCCGGCAGCCTTGACGAGCTTGCCGCTGGCGCCGACCACGAACCAGACGCCCTTGGAGCCCTGGCCGTTGGTCTGCCCGGCCTGCTGGTCACCGGAGAAGTAGTAGAGCGGCCACTTGCCGTACATGACCTGCATGCTGCCGTCCTGCCGCGGGGCCGCGGTCAGCAGCGCGGGGTTGAGGCCCTGGGCGGCCTGTGGCGGGCTCTGGGCGATAACCGGGGGCCACGCCTGCGCGCACTGCTGGTAGCAGGTGCTCTTGCCGCTCGCGTCGTTGGCGAAGCCGTAGAGCGTGCGGCCCTGGGCGTTGGTGAGGATCGCCCCGTACTGCGAGTTGGCGACCTTGAAGCCGCCGGCGGCACCCTGCGCGGGCTGCTGCGCCGGTGGCGTGGTGGTGTAGGCCGGCTGTGGGGGAGGCTGCTGCTGCTCGGCGGGCTGCTGGGAGGAGCCACCCGAGCCGCCGCTACAGGCGGCCAGCACGAGTGCCGCCAGCACGCCGAGGCCGGCCATGCGCGCGCTACGCGCTTTACGCATCGAACGCTCCTTGCGGTCGAGACTGAGGTTCTCCCAGAAGGAACCCCAAGGGGGACCCCGTGGTTCCCGCAAACAGGGCGAAGCAGGGCAGCTCACCCGTCCGCGCCGGCAGGTGCGCCCATTCAGCGGCCGTCGGGTGCGAGGCGCTCGAGCAGGCGGTCGAGCTGCCGTGGCGACTGCTCCCCGCTCGCCCGGGCGACCACCTGCCCGCGGCCGTCGACCAGCACGAAGAACGGGTACCCGGAGAGGCCAAAGGCGGACGCCGCGCTGCCCGCCGGGTCGTCGGCCAGCACCGGGGTGGGCCAGCCCGCCTGGCGCAGCCAGCCGGAGGGCGGGTAGGCGGGCAGGCCGGGGCGGACCGCGGTGGACACCGCGTAGAGCCGCACCCCGGCCGGCAGGCGGCCGTTGTCCAGCCAGCGGACCAGCACGGGCAGCTCCGCGCGGCAGTGGGGGCACCAGTGCGCCAGGAAGACCAGGGCCTTCGGGGTGCCGTCGCGGGTGATGGCGAGCGGCGCCCCGTCGAAGGAGGCTCCCCGAAGCTCGGGCGCGGGCCGCCCCACCGCCGGGTCGGCCCCGCCCTCGCCGAGGCTCGGTAGTGGCTCGCCGGAGACCTTCAGCGGCCGTGCCTGGGGCAGGTCGCTGGCGGCCGCTGCTGTGCCGCCGCGCCCGCTGATCGCCCCGGCGGCGAGAGCGGCCACCACGATCACCACCAGCGCCACCCGCAGCAGCGGCAGCCCGTCCCCCGGCCGCGCCAGGACGGCGCCGGCCAGGCGCCCGAGCGCGCCGGGGGCGCGGCCGCCGGCCGGCTGCGGCGTTCCCTGGGGCCGTACCTGGCCGGCCGCGGCCGTACTACGCGACCGGCTGGCGCGACGGCCAACGCCGCGCACGCCCTCGGGCACGGCGCGGCCCTCGGCCGGGCCGGCGCTCAGCAGCAGGGCGATGACCAGGGCGAAGGCCGTCCCGGCCATGAGCGGCACGGAGAGGTAGTGGAACTGCCACACCCAGGTGAGGGTGCAGGGGTTGTCGGGGTCGCAGGCCCCCGCGTCGAGCGCGGGGAAGCGCTCCAGCAGGTGGTGGTAGACGGAGATGGTCCCGCCGGTGGCGGCGAGGGCAACGGCGTAGGGGCGCACGGCCAGGTCGCGGCGCCAGGCGGCGAGACCGAGCAGGAGCGCGAGCGGGTACATGGCCGCCCGCTGGTACCAGCAGAGCGTGCACGGCACCAGGCCGGCGACCTCCGAGAGGTAGAGGCTGCCGAGGGTGGCGACCAGCGAGACCAGGAAGGCGAGGCCGAGCGCCTGCGAGGGGGCGGCCGCGACGGCGGCGCGGAATCGTTCAGCCCTCCGCCAGTGCCGCGCGGCAAGCGCCGCCGTCGCGAGCGTGGCCAGGGCGAGCTGGGCCGCCACCGCCAGCAGGGCGAAGAACAGGGTCACGGCGGAGGTGGTGGACACCGCCCCATCATCCCCCAGCGCGGCGCCAGCACTGGCCGTGGACCTGCGCCGTCAGCAACGGACACGGCAGGGTGGGGCGTCGCTGCCGGCGGCGCTGTGGGCGGCCTGGACGGCAGGGGCTGGGGAGAGGTTGCGGCCGGCTCGCCAGGCGTCCAGGTAGCGCCAGGCGTACAGCAGGCCGCGGCGGATCCACCAGATGCCCGGCGGGGTCGGCCAGGACAGGCCGAAGTGGACGTGGCTCGGGGTGGTGCGCGCGTCGCCGGAATTGCCGATGCTGCCGAGCGGCTGCCCGGCGCGGACGTGCCCGCCGTTGGCGATGCCTGGCACGATCGACTGCAGGTGGGAGCCGTAGTAGCGCACGCCGTCGATGCCGACGATCGAGACCGACAGGCCGCCGCGGTCGGCGCCACGGTCGCTGGCGGGATCCCAGCGGTCGACGCGGTTGACCTCGTCGACGGTGCCGTCGACCGGGGCGACGAAGCGGCAGCCAGGCTTGGTGAAGATGTCGGTGGCCGGGTAGTAGGGGTGGCTGTGGCCGTACCAGACGTGGCAGCCGGGCACGGGGAACACGTAGCGGACAGCCGGATCGCCAGGGACGCTTGTGGCCGGTTCGGGCTGGATCGTGGCCGACGAGGTAGCGCCGGGTCGGGAGGCCGGCGGTGTGGCGGCGGATGAGCAGCCGGCCAGGAGCGAGGCGACCAGGAGCGCGCCCACGGCCAAGCGGTGCGGCACGCTGGACCTCCTTGGGTCGTGGTGCATCCTAACCCGCCGCGCGGATCGACGGCAGACCCGCCGCTGGCGAGGCGGATCGTGGCCGTCCCGCCCTTGTCTCCCTATCCGGATGGACGCTACCGGGTGGCAGAGCCGGCGGCCGTCGGCAGCGGCTCTGGTCGCCTGCGGCGGGCGCGCTGCCGAGCGATCACGCCATGGTGGGGTGCGGCCAGGAACGACAGCATGAACAGTCCGGTCGCGACCAGGACGATGGTCGCGCCGGCAGCCAGCTTCCAGTGCTGGGAGATCGCGAGGCCGACGATGCCGCTGGCGATGCCGATGCCGGCGGCCAGCGCCATGGTGGCGCCGAGCCGCTCGGTCCACAGGCGGGCGGCGGCCGCCGGGGCGACGATCAGCGCGACGGCGAGGATCGTGCCGACGGCTGGGATGGAGGTGACCAGTGTGACCTCGATCAGCAGCAGCACCGCGACGTCGAGGGCGAGCACCGGGTAGCCGAGGGCGGTGAGCCCGTCGCGGTCGAACGCTCCCAGGATCAGCTCCTTGTGCAGCGCGGCAAGCACCCCGAGGACGACGGCGCCGGTGACGGCGGTGGTGACCAGGTCGCCCCGCTGGACGGTGACGATGGAGCCGACCAGGTAGGCGGCGAGGTCCTTGGTGAAGCCGGACTGGGCGGACAGCAACAGCACGCCCAGCGCGAAGGCGCCCGACAGGGCGACCCCGATGGCGCTGGTCTCGTCGATCCTCTGCCGCGCGCCGAGCAGGGCCACGACGAGCACGACGACCGCACCGAACAGGGTGGCGCCGAGGAACAGGTTGGCGCCCAGGAGCGCGGCCAGGACCACGCCGGGGAAGGTCGCGTGCCCGAGGGCCATGGTGAAGAACGGCAGGCGGCGCAGGAGCACGTGGACGCCGATCACGCCACAGACGCCGCCGACCAGGACCGCCTCCAGCAGGGCCCGCCGTGCGAACGCGTCCGAGAAGGTCTCGGTGAGCCAGCTCACGGGGGCTGCGCTCCGGGTGTGCGCGCCAGGGACCGGCCGGCGAGGCCGGCGGCCAGGCGTCGCCACAAGGGGGCCAGCGCGGCGGCGACCAGGAACATGGCGACCAGCACGACGACCACGGTGGCGCCGGCGGCCAGCCTGATGCCTCGGTCGACCGAGACCTCGTAGCTGATGGCGAGCCCGACCCAGCCGCCGGCGGCGCCGAGCAGGCAGGCCAGGGCGGTCATGGTGGCGACCCGGTCGGCGAGTAGCCGGGCGGCGGCGGCCGGGACGATGATCATGGCGACGACCAGGATGGTGCCGACGGCCTTGACCGCGGCCACCACCGCGAGGGCGACGCACAGGTTGAGCGCGAGGTCGAGGACTGCCGTGCGGTAGCCCATCGCGGTCGCCCAGTCGGGGTCGAAGGCCCGCAGCACCAGCTCCTTGCGGAGCGCGGCCAGGGTTGCCAGGACGGCCACGGCCACCATGGCGGTCTGCAGCAGGTCCGCCCGGTCCACGGCCAGCACGCGGCCGAACAGGAACACGGTGAGGTCGGCGGTGAAGGTCCGGGTGCGGGAGACCAGCACCACCCCGAAGGCGAAGAACGAGGTGAGCAGGATGGCCAGGGCCGCATCCACGCCGACCCGCCGCTCGGCGCCCAGCCAGGTGAGCAGCACGGCGGTCAGGACCCCGAAGGCGAGCGCGCCGAGCAGCAAGGACCGGCCCAGCAGGGAGGCGATCACCACCCCCGGGAAGACCGTGTGGGTGAGCGCGTCGGCCACGAACGCCAGCCGGCGCAGGACCACGAACACGCCGACGGCACCGGCCAGGACGCCGAGCACCAGCACCTCCAGGAGGGCGCGCTGCATGTAGGGGAGGCGGAACGGGTCGAGGAGCAGTTGGGTCACGGGCGGGCCACGATGACGCTGTCGCCGCGCAGCTCCAGCGCCTGACCGCCGTAGGTGGCGCGCAGCAGCTCGGGCGTGAGCGTGGTGCCGATCGGCCCGAAGCCGATCTGGTGGTGGTTGAGCAGGCAGACCTCGTCGCAGGCCAGGTGGGCGAGGCCGAGGTCGTGGGTGGCCATGACCACCGCGGCGCCCCCGGCGCGCAGCCGCCGCAGCGCTGCCAGCAGCAGCTCCTGGGACAGCGCGTCGACGCCGTTGAACGGCTCGTCCAGCAGCAACAGCCGCGGCTCCTGGGCGATCGCCCTGGCCAGCAGCACCCGCTGGCGCTGACCGCCGGAGAGGGTGCCGTAGCGGGCCCCGGCCCGTTCGGCCAGGCCGACCTCGGCAAGCGCCTCGCGGGCGGCGGCGCGGTGGGCCGCCCCCGGCCGGCGCACCCAGCCGACCTGGCGGTAGCGGCCCATCAGCACCACCTGCAGCGCCGAGATCGGGAATTCGCTGTCCAGGGTCTCGGCCTGGGGCACGTAGGCGACCTCGCTCCGGGACACCCGCGGTGAGCGGCCGAGCACGCTGATCGATCCGCGGACCACCGGCACCAGGCCGAGGACGGCCTTGATCAGGGTGGACTTGCCGGCGCCGTTGGGACCGATCAGGGCGACCGACTGGCCGGCCGCGACCACGCCGTCGACGTTCTCGACCACCGGCACGCGGTCGTAGGCGACGGCGGCGTGCCGCAGCAGCAGGACGGGTTGCTCAGGTGCCACTGAGGTTGCCGACGATCGTGTTGGTGTTGTGGCGGACCATCTTGAGGTAGGTGTCGCCGTCGGAGCCGGCCGGGCCGAGCGAGTCACCGTACAGGGCGTCCTCGCCGGCGACGACCTTGACGCCGGCCTCGCTGGCGATCGCCTGGGCCGTCTTGGGCGGCAGCGAGGCCTCCGAGAAGACGGCCTTCACCTTCGTCTGCTCGATCTTGGCGACCAGGTCGCGGATGTCCTTGCCGGACAGCTCTGCCGAGGTGTCGACGCTCGGGATGACGGAGCCGACGAACTCCAGCCCGTAGCGGTCGACGTAGTAGCCGAAGGCGTCGTGGTTGGTGACCAGCTTCTTGTTCGCCAACCCGGCGATCTTGCGCGCGACCTCGGCGTCGAGGGCGGTCAGCTCCTTGGTGTAGGCGTCCAGGTTCGCCTTGAACGTGGCGGCGTCGGCCGGCTCCGCCTGAGCGAGCCCACGCTGGATGTTGGCCACCATGATCTGGGCGTTCCTCGGGTTCTGCCAGATGTGAGGATCGAGCTCGCCTTCCCCCTTGCGGAGCCGCACTCCTTGGCTGGCGTCCACGACCGCGCCCTTGAAGCCGGCGCTCTTGATGGTGTCGTCGAGCCACTTCTCCAGGCGGACGCCGTTCTTGACCACCAGGTCGGCCTTGGCGATGGCATCGACGTCTGCCGGCGAGGGCTCGAAATCGTGGGCGTCCACGTTGGGCTTGATCAGGCCCGTCACCCTCACGTGCTCGCCTCCGACGACGCGGGCGAAGTCGGCGACCTGGGTGGTGGTGGCCACCACATCGACGACCTTGCCCTGGCCGGCGGTGGCGCCGCCCGAGCCGGACGGCTGGTCGCCGCCCGAGCATCCGGCGGACACGACGGCCACCAGACAGGCGACGAGGATGATCCAACGCTTGCGCACGATGACGACTCCCTGGGGCGGCGACCGCGGCCATCGTAGCCCAACTTGACAATGGTTATCATAACGAGAATCGTTCGCCGCGGCGACCGGTACCACACCCTCGACAACATCCGGCGCCTCGGCGCCGAGGTCCTCCCCCACCTCGCCCGAGCGTGAGCCCGGTAGCCGGCTCAGCGGCAGCGGGAGCAGAGCCCCCGGAGCTCGAGCCGGTGGCCGGTGGCCCGGAAGCCGGTGCGGGCGGCGACCACGTCGGCGACCGCCTGCAGGTCCCCTTCGACCTCGGGCGGGGCGTCGTAGTCCTCCATCCGGCCGCAGTTACTGCACACCAGATGGTGATGGTGCCCCACCAGTTCCTCGGACAGCTCGTAACGGGCATGACCCGCCGGCGCCGGGTAGCGGGTCACCGCGCCAGCCTGCTCGAGTACGACCAGGTTGCGGTAGATCGAGCTGACCGGGAGCTTGTCCGACGCGTCGGCGATCTCGAAGATCTCCAGCGGCCGCCGGGCGCCGTGCAGCAGCTCGACCAGGGCACGGCGGCCCTCGGTGTAGCGCTGCTGCGCCCGGCCGAGCCGTTCGGCCACCTCCGCGTGCGGGGTCTCGGTTGACATGAGGGGACTGGTCGACACGGCGGGCTAGTGCTCGTCCCAGTGGGCGGCGTGGGCCGTGTGGCGGTGCGCGTCGTGGAGGTAGTCGAAGTGGCCTTGGTGCTCCACCGTCTCGTGGCCGCAGCCGGGGCCGTGCTCGTGCTGGTGGCCGGGATGGATCTCGTGCCCTGTGACGCTCATGGTTCCTCCTGGGCGTGCTGGACGGCGTCGCTGGCGATGTGGGCGACGTGGGTGTCGGTCAGGGAGTAGGCGATCTCGCGGCCGCGGCGCTCGCTGGTGACCAGCCCCGCGCCCCGCAGCACGCGCAGGTGCTGGGAGACCAGCGGCTGCGGGGCCCCGACCGCCTCCACCAGCTCGTGAACACACCGTGGGCCTTGCCGCAGCTCCAGCACCACCGCCAGGCGGACCGGGGCGGCGAGCGCCTTCAGCAGCGACCCCGCCGCCGTCAGAGCGCCCGGGTCCGAAGCCGACACGGCGGCCGGCTCGATTGGGGAGAGGCCATGGGGCGCGCTCACACCTGAGACATTAACACATGCAGATATGTGCATGCTTACCGAGCACGTCGGGCGGCTCAGGGCGTCCATCCGTCGGGTTCGGGTGGATCGAAGCCGATTTTCGAACCGATGCCAGGCTGTGCTAGCTTCCTCGATCGAGCATCTCAGGTCCCACCCCAGGCCTGGTGGATGCGCGCTCGCCAACCAGCTCGACATCCGTTTTCCCCCAAGACGGAGGAGAGACTTGCCGCTACGCCGCCTACTCGCGGCCGGACTCGTGGCTCTCGCGGTGGTCGCGCCCAGCCTGCCCGCACACGCCGACCAGCTCGGTGACGCCAAGGCCCGCCAGCAGAAGCTCCAGGCCGAGCTCAACAAGGCCACGCTGGAGCTTGCCGACCTGGAGAACCAGCAGGCCTGGGCCGACACCAGCCTGCAGGCCGCGCGCGGCCGCCTCGGCCTGGCCCGCGCCGAGCTGTGGGGCGCCCAGCAGAGTCTCTCCGGTCACCTGACCGACCTCTACATGGCCGGCGGGACCAGCCCGATCTCCAGCATCCTCGCCAGCGACGGCAACGTGATCGACCGGGTCGAGTTCGAGGAGATCATGCTCGACCAGCAGGTGCAGTCCTTCGCGGAGGCGAAGGTCGCGCGCGACTCCTACGAGCGCGCCGTGCGCCTGGTGCGCGTGGCCACCGCCCGCTCCGCGCAGCTGCAGGCGCGCTCCCGCGCCACCGTCGCGCGCCTGACCAGCGCCTTCCAGGCGGCCAAGCAGGTCGTGGACAAGCTGGAGGGCTTCAACAAGACGGTCTTCTACCGCGGGCGCTTCTATTCCTGCCCGGTGTCGCCGCCGTACTCGTTCACCGACACCTGGGGCGCCCCCCGCTCCGGCGGTCGCACGCACCAGGGCGTCGACCTCATGAACCCCTACGGCAACAAGGTCCACGCCGTGGTCGACGGGAAGATCTCGCGCTTCTCCAACAGCGCGCTCGGCGGCACCAGCCTCTACGTCCAGGGCGTCGACGGGGACGAGTACTACTACGCCCACCTGTCGGGATACGCCGCCGGCATGCACCCGGGCTCGCCTGTCAAGGCGGGCCAGCTGATCGCGTACAACGGCAACTCCGGCGACGCCAGGGGTGGCGCGCCGCACGTGCACTTCGAGTTCCACCCCGGTGGCGGCGCCCCGGTCAACCCGACTCCGATGGCCAGAGCGCTCTGCCCCTGACCGCCGGCGCGCGCCGGCCGCCCGGCGTCGTATGCTGAGCAGGATGGACGCTCGTCGGGTGCGACACCGCCTGCCGCTCGCCGGCGCCGCGGTCGCCGGCGCCGCGGTCGCGCACACCCTGCTCTACCTCGTCAAGGTCCCGGACACCAGGGCCCGTGACGCCGTGCTGGCCGCCACCGGCCACGCCTACTGGTCGGTCGCGGTGGCCGCCGCCATCGTGCTCGGCCTGGCAGCGGCGGGCTCCATCGCCGCCCGCCACTTCAGGCACAGCATGCAGCGCGCAGGCGGTCGCGCGACACCCGACCGGGTGGACCGGCTCGCGCTGCGCCTGGCCCTGTACCAGTCGGCCATCTTCGTGGTGCAGGAGGGTGTCGAGCGACTGGCCGCAGGCGGCGCCACCAGCGACCTGGTCGCCACCTCGAACCTGCTGCTCACCGGCATCGCCGTCCAGGTCCTCGTCGCCCTCGCCGTGGCAGCGGTGCTCACCGGCCTCGGCCGCGCGGCCGAGGCGGTCGGCCGCGCCCTGCGAGGGGCGACACCGCCCGTGTCCGGCGCGGCGCCGGCACGCTGGCCGGCCCGGCGGGTTCGGCGCTCGCGCGTGCTCGGCGGTCCCGCCGCCATCCGGGCTCCGCCTCAACTGCAGCGCGGCTGACGCCGCACGGCGGTCCGCCCTGTCATGTCGGCATGGCGTCCATCCTGCTGAGGGACTGCGCCCTCACCGCGGACCGCACGCCGCGTCCAGGCGCCGTCGCTCCCGTGGCCGCAGCAGGCACCGGAGCCGGCGCGCTACCGCCCTTCCCCTCGGCCCGGCCGTGCACGACGGGCAGCCGGGCACGGCGAACCGGCGCCACCCGCCATTCCATCCGAGCCGGGTGTCGCCGGCATGACGACAGGAGCGCACGTGCCAAAGCCAGCGAGAGTCGGGAGCCGCCTGGCGGTGATCCTGCTCGCCGGTGCGTGGCTGCTGGCCACGCCACCACGCGCCGAGGCGCACGCGCTGCTGCGCGACTCCGACCCGGCGAGCGGGGCCTCGCTCGACCGGGCGCCGCGGGCGGTGGTGGTCAGCTTCACCGAGCAGCCCGACCCCGGCCTGTCCAGCGTGCGCGTGCTCGACCAGTCGGGCCGAGAGGTGGAGGCGAGCAAGGCCGCGCCCGTCCCGGGGCGACCGTCGCAGCTCCGGGTGCCGCTCCGCGACGGCCTGCCCAACGGCGTCTACAGCGTGGCCTGGCGGGTCCTCTCGCGCGCCGACGGGCACGTGACCACCGGCTCGTTCTCCTTTGGCGTCGGGGTCGACCCCGGCCTGGTGCCGAGCCCGCAGGCGGGAGCGGCCACCTCCGCGCCGCCGCCGAGCCTGCTCGGGGTCGCCGGCCGCTGGCTGCTCTACTGGGGGCTGGCCCTGCTCGTCGGGGCGGCGGCGACCGGCTTCGCGGTGTTCGGCGGCCGCCTGCCAGCCGGCCTCGCCTGGCGTGGCCGCGGCGGCGACCCCCGCCCCGTGCTGCTGGCCGCCTTCGGCCTCGGGGTGGTCGGCCTGGTCGGCGTCGTCCTGGGCGAGTGGACCTCGGCGGACGCCTCGTTCAGCAGCCTCGTGTCGTCTGGCGTGGGGCACTCCCTGGAGCGCCAGGCCGCCGCGCTGGCCGTCGTCGGCCTGGCCGTCGCCGCCTTCGTAGCCCGGCCGCGCGCCCGCTGGTCGCTCGCCGTCGTCGGCCTCGCCGCCGCGGCAGCGATGTTGGTCCATGCCGCCAGCGGCCACGCCGCCCGCGAGTCGTCCCTGCGCTGGTTCAACCTGCTCACCCAGTGGCTCCACCTGGTCGCCGTCGGGGTCTGGGTCGGCGGCCTCGCCTGGCTCCTACTCGGAACCGGGGGGCTCATGGAGCGTCGTGGTAGCCGCCCGGTGGACCAGGCGGCGTCAGATGCCTCCGGGAGCCCAGGTCTGGCCTTGGCGCCCGAGGTCTCGGGCGGCGGGGCGGTGGCCTCTGCGGCGGCGAGGGAGTCCGACGCCTCGGGGGCGGAAGCAGTGGACCCTGCTCGGGAGCGGCCCGAGCGGGTCGAGGCCGTCAAGCGCTTCTCCCGCCTGGCCGGCTACGCCGTGGCGCTGATCGCGGTGACCGGGGTACTCCGCGCGCTCAACGAGGTGGGTGGCTGGGGACGCCTGCTCGACACCGGCTTCGGCCGCGTCGTCGACCTCAAGGTGCTGCTGTTCGCGAGCCTGCTCGCGATCGGTGCCATGAACCGCCAGCGGCTGGTGCCGGCGCTCGCCGCCGGGCTCGGCAGGCTGGTCACGCTGCGCCGCAACGTCCGCGCCGAGCTGGGCCTGGCCGCGGTGGTGCTGCTTGCCGCCGGGCTGCTCACCGAGCTGCCGCCGGGCGGGACCGGCGGGACGCGGCCGGCTGCGCCGCCGGCGGTGAAGACGTCGGGCAACGACTACGCCACCACGGTGCGGGTCGAGCTGGTCGCCACGCCGGGCACGCCCGGCCCCAACGGCTTCAGGGCCACGGTGGTCGACTACGACTCCGGCGAGCCCGTCGCGGCCCGGCGGGTGCAGCTGCGCTTCTCGCTGCCGACCCGGCCCGACCTGGGCGAGTCCACCCTCGACCTCAGCCGCGGTGGCGACGGCGCCTGGAGCGGCCGCGGCGGGTCCCTGGTGGCCCAGGGCCGCTGGAGCGTGACCGCGCTGGTACAGGCACCAGGCACCGCGGTCACCGTTCCCATGCAGCTCGAGACGCGCGCCCCGCCGCAGCAGGTGCAGGTGTCCAGGGCCCCTGGCCAGCCGACCGTCTACACCATCAGCCTGGCCGCCGGCGGCACCTTGCAGTCGTACGCCGACCCTGGCAGTGCCGGGCGCAACCAGGTCCACTTCACCTTCTTCGCCGCCGACGGCAACGAGCAGCCGGTCGGCAAGATCGAGGCGACCGCGCGGCCGCCCTCCGGTGACCCGGTGCGCCTGAAGGTCCTGCGCCTCGGCGCCGGCCACTTCGCGGCCAACGCCGACCTGACCGCCGGCCGCTGGACGTTCGCGGTCGACGCCGAGCCCCGTGGAGGATCCCGCGCAAGCGCCAGCTTCGAGCAGGTCATCGACAAGTAACCGAGGAGGCACGACCCAAGCGATGTTGAGCCACAGAAAGCGGGCGGTCGCCCTCGCCGCAGCCCTGGCGCTGATGGCCGCCCTGGCCGGCTGCTCCGGCGACAAGAGCGCGGGCGCCACGCCCACGTCCGACACGCTCGGCCCGCGCCCGAGCAGCCCGGCCAAGCTGACGATCGTCTCGCCCCGCAACGGCGCGACCGTTCCCGCCAGCGGCGCCGAGCTCGACGTGCACCTGACCAAGGCGAAGATCGTCAACCTGACCACGCGCAACATCACGCCGACCGAGGGCCACATCCACGTGCTGGTCGACGACCGCCTGGTGGCCATGAACTACAAGCTCTCGGGCAAGCTGCCGAAGCTGGACCCGGGCACGCACGTGGTCAAGGTGGAGTTCGTCGCCGCCGACCACCTGCCGTTCGACCCGCGCGTGCTGACCCAGGCCGCCTTCTTGGTCAAGTGATGAGCAGCCGGGCGTCGGGAGGGCTGGTCGGACGGTGGGCCGCGCCGGTCCCGCCCTCGGCGTTTCCCGTGGTCGCGGGCGGCCTCGGCTTCCTGCTGCTCCGGCCGCAGATCGCGGCGCTGCCGCTCGGGCGGCCGGCGCTCGCCGCCGGCTATCTCGCCCTCGCCGTGGCGGGGGCTGGCCTGCCCGCCGCGCTGCGGCGGTCGTCAGGCGCTCCGGGAGGGTCGGGGAGAGCGCGCCGCGCCGTCCCGGCCGGCCCGCTGGCCTGGCCGGCGGTGCTCGGGGTGGGCCTGCTGGCGGTCGCCGCCGTGGTGCTGGCCGTGCGGCCGGTCCCGCCCGCGCCCGCCGACGCCATCGCGGTGTTCCTCGGCCTGGCCGCCGCGGTGGCCGAGGAGGCCCTCTTCCGCCAGGCCTTGTACCGCCTGCTGGTTGCCCGCGGCGGGGCGCTGCTCGCCGTCACCGTCGCGGCGCTGGTGTTCGCCCTCGTGCACCTCCCCTTCTATGGTATGGCGGCCTTTCCGGTCGACCTCGGTGCCGGGCTGCTGTTCGGCTGGCAGCGCTGGTCCTCGGGCTCCTGGACCGTCCCCGCGGCGACCCATGCCGCGGCCAACCTGATGGTGGTGATCCGGCTCGGATGAGACGAGTCCGCTTGCTCGCGACGGCCCTGGTGGCCGTGCTGGCGCTGGCGTCCTGCACCGGGCGTGACAAGCCGGTCAGGATCGGCGCGATCTACCCGCTGTCCGGCTCGCAGGCGGTCGGCGGCATCGACGAGTTCCGTGGCGTCAAGGTCGCCGCCGACCTGGTCAACGCGGACGGCGGCGTGGACGGCCGACGGCTCGAGCTGAGCCAGGTCGACGTGCCGGTGGCCGAGGTCGCCCCCGGCGCCGTCAGGGGCCTGGCCGACCAGGGTGTCGACCTGTTCGTCGGCAGCTACGGCAGCACCATCTCCAGCCCGGCCGCGCAGGCGGCGGTCGGCCGTGGCCGGCTCTACTGGGAGACCGGCGCGGTCGGCATGATGGCCGGCGTCGGCGGCGGCAAGCTGGTCTTCCGGGTGGCGCCCACCGGCGGCATCCTCGGCCAGGAGGCCATCTCCTTCATCGCCGACCGGTTCGCCGCCAAGCTCCACCGCGACCCGGCCTCGCTGCGCTTCGCCGTCACCTCGGTCGACGACGAGTACGGCTCGGCCGTCGCCGCCGGCGCGGTCGCGGAGCTGCGCCGGCGTCACCTGAAGCTGGCCGGCTCGTTCACCTACGACCCGCGCTCCTTCGACCGCGCCGCGCTGGTGCGGCGCATCGCCGCGGTCAAGCCGGACGTGCTGTTCGCGGTCGCCTACCTCGAGGACGGGGTGGCGCTGCGCCGCGAGACCGTGCGCCAGCACCTGCCGCTGCTCGCCAGCATCGGCACCTCGTCCAGCTTCTGCATGCCACAGTTCGGCGCCGAGCTCGGCAAGGACGCGGTCGGGCTGTTCGCCTCGGACAAGCCCGACACTCACGGGATCAACCCCAAGGGGCTCGCCGGGCCGGCCCGTGACCTGCTCGCCCGGGCCGACGCCGCCTACAAGGCGGCCTACGGCCATTCCATGAGCGCGCCCGCCCTCGCCGGCTTCTCCGGGGCGTGGGCCCTGTTCCACTACGTGCTGCCCGCGGCGAAGTCGATGAAGCCGGCGGACGTCGCCGCCGCGGCAAGGTCGGTGCACCTGGCCCGTGGTGGGCTGCCCAACGGCAGCGGCCTCGCGTTCGGCGGGCCGGGCGACCCCGACCCGGGCGCCAACCTGGAGGCGGCCAGCGTCATCTGGCAGTGGACCAGGGTCAACCACCGCGACGTGACCTGGCCGCCGGCGTTCGCCACCGCGCCCCTCAACTTCATCCCGATCCGCCGATGAGGCCGGTCAGCTGTCAGGGTCGGCGGGCGACCGACCTGCCCGCGAGGCGCCACGGCACGGGTAGCACCCGGCGGGTGGCCGCGCTGGCCGGGCTGCTCGCCGCCGTCGCCTACCTGGCCGGCGCGCTGGCCTCAGGGGCGCTCGGCCCGTGGGCGCGGCGGCCGCTGCTCGACGGCCTCGCCCCGCGCGCCCCCTACCGCTGGGTCAAGCCGCCACCGGAGCTGGCCTCGGGCAACAAGGCTCCAAGCAGCGGCCACTTCGAGGCGAAGCTGACCGGCGGCGGCTCCCAGGTGGGGGCCTTCTCCACCCAGGACACGCAGGTGACCCTGATCCTCGGCCAGGCGGCGTTCAAGGCGAGCTCCGCCCAGACCAAGGTCGCCGTCGACGTCGCCCCGGTCGACCCGACCACGCTCGCCTCGCCGCCCGAGGGCATGCTGGTCGCCGGCAACGCCTACCGGGTCCAGGCGAGCTACCTGCCGAGCAAGCAGTCGATCGGGACGGTCGACGGCGAGCTCAGCCTCGGGCTCGTCTACCCGCTGCTGTCCGCTCCGGTGTCCGACCCGGCAGGTCACGTGGTGCTGCACTCGCGCGACGGCCGTGCCTGGACGCAGTTGCCGAGCGTGGACGTGCCAGGCACCCACCAGGTCAACGCGCAGCTCAGCGAGCCCGGCTACGTGATCGCCGGGATCGCGGCCGGCTCCACGAACAGCAACTCCTTGAGCGACCGCATCTACCGCCAGGGTCCCCTGGTCGCCGGCGTGCTCCTGCTGCTGCTGGCGGCGCTGTTCTTCTTCCGCCGCCGCGGCGCCTACCAGCGCCTCGAAGCCGAGGTCGCCGGCGGTGACGGGGAGGCTGGCGAGGAGGACAGCAGCCGTGAGGAGGCCAGCGCGGGTGGGGACCAGGGTGAGCGGGCTGGTGAGGTGGGGCCCGACGAGGACGACTGAGACAACGGCGACGCCGTGAGCGAAAGAGACGGCGCCAGCAGGACGCGGAGGGCGACGAGGAGGACACCGTGGTCGGGGGCGAGGACCGCAAGGCGGGCAGCGAGCGGGACCGGCGTGGCGAGCAGGATAACGGCGGCGCGGCCGGGAGGCCGCCGGACGGGGGAGGGAAGCGGTGAACGGCGGCCCGGCCAGGACCGCCTGGGCGCGTCCGGGCCGGATCGCCGCACGGCTGGGACTGGTGCTGCTGGCCGCGGCGGGGCTGCCGCTGGTGGTGGCCGCCCCGGCGGCGGCCCATGGGGTCGGGGTCGGCCTGCGGCCGACCAGCTACCGCAGCGAGGTCACCGGCATCAGCCCGCCGCTCCAGGGGCTCTCGGTGCGCATGCGCGAGGCGGGCGCCAAGATCGAGCTGGAGAACACCAGCGGCCGCGAGGTGCTGGTGCTCGGCTACAGCCAGGAGCCGTACCTGCGGGTGGGGCCCGACGGGGTCTTCGAGAACCGGCGCTCGCCGACGAGCTGGGCCAACCGCTCGCTCGCGCCGGCGGGGAAGGCGCCGTCCGAGTACGACCCGACCGCCCCGCCGCTGTGGCGCCGGATCGGCTCCCGGCCGCTGGCGGTCTGGCCCGACCAGCGCAGCCACTGGACCAACCCACAGGACCCGCCGGAGGTGCGCCGCGCCCGCGGCGAGCGCCACCTGGTCGTGCCCAAGTGGCAGATCCCGCTACGCGCAGGTGAGCAGACGATCCTGATCAGCGGCACGGTGACCTGGGTCCCTGGTCCGTCGCCGCTGCCCTGGGCGTTGCTTGCGGTGGTGCTCGGCGCCGCGCTGCTGCTGGCGGTCCGCACCCCGCGGTGGCGCCTCGCCCTGATGGTCGCCACCGGCGCAGCCGTCGTCGCCGACGTGCTCCACACGGTCGGCTCGTGGCTCGCCTCGACCGCCTCGGCGGTCACCAAGACCTACGGCATGAGCGTCTCGATCGCCGCCTGGGTGGTCGGGGGGTTGGCGATCGCCCGCCTGGTCGCACGGAAGGACCTGGCCGCCCGTACCTACCTGCTGCTTGCCTCGGTGTTCCTGCTGCTGGCCGGCGGCGCGCTCGACCTGCCGGTGCTGGCCGACTCCCAGCTCCCCTCCGCCCTCGGGCCGCTGGTGACCCGGGTTTCGGTCGCCGTGGTGGTCGGCCTCGGCACGGCCCTGGTGGTGGTCGCGCTACGCGGCCTTCCGAGCGAGCGCCGCGCGGCGAGGCGGCGGCCACCCGCGCGTCCGCGATAGGCTCGCTCCGCCACGTCCGGCCGCGAGGCCGGCCGTGGCGGCCGGCGACCCCCCATTGTCCAGCCGATCCCTCAGGTACCCGATCTGACCTAGGGGTGAGCGTGAGCTTCTCGTTCTCCGTGGCGACGGCCACTCCCCCGCCGCTCGCCAGCATCGTGGACCGCATCGGTGACAAGGACCTCCGCTTCGAGGAAGGGGAGGAGGTCGGCGCTACTGGCGGCGCCTGGCCGCCGATGTGCGTGCACCTGTTCCTGCCTGGCGTCTCCACCCGTGGCGTCGAGGTCTGCCACCAGCACGGCGCGGTGAACGTCCGGCTGCTCGCCTGCTCCTCGCCCGAGGACTACGAGCTCGGCCTGCGCTTCGTGCGTGCCACCGCCGAGCTGGCCGGCGCCGGCGTCCGTCCGGAGGACTCGGACGAGCTGGCCGTCGCCGAGCTGGACGGGCGCTACGGCGCCGACTGGGCCGCCCGCCAGGTGCGCTCCGCCACCCGCCTGGTGGCGCAGGTCGCCCGCGAGCGCGGCCAGGTCACCATCCGTGGCCCGGTGCGCGACTTCTACCTCGGCGAACGCCTCCTCGCCGAGCTGAGCGACAGCCCCCCGGAGGATCGGGCCTCCGAGGACGAGCTGTTCGCCGAGCGGCTGCTCGGCGCCATCCGGCGCACGCAGTACGTCGATCCGGAGCGCTACTACGAGGCCAGCGAGATCGAGGTCGACGCGGGCGGCGGGGCCGGTGCCGTGCGGGTGGCGGTGTGGACCCCGAGCAGCATCGGCCACCTGTTCACCCCGGTCGACTTCGTCTTCCTGACGGCGCGGGAGAAGGACGGCGGCGAGATGCTGGTGGTGCCGTTCGGCACCGTGCCGGAGATCGCCGGCGACCGTTGCGCCTTCCTCGACGAGCTTCAGCTCCTGGTCGAGCCGGTCAGCGAGCGGGACTGGCCGGTGCTCGGCGAGCGCGCCGAGAAGCACGGCACCGAGCTGCCCTGACGGCCGCCGTTCCAGGGAGGCCTACGACCAGGCCTGCTTCCAGCGGGCCAGCTCGTCGATCTCGGCCTGGCGTCCGTCGGCGACCTGGCGGGCGAACGCCTTGACCTCACCGAGCGAGCCGTCGCGCAGCTCCCGCTGGGCCAGCTCGATCACGCCTCGGTGGTGGCTGGTGAACGCGTCCACGAAGGCGAGGTCGAACGGTGTTCCCTTGAGCTGGTCGAGCTGGTTGAGCCGCTCGTCGCTGATCAGCCCCGGGGGAAGCTGGGTCTCTGGGTCGAGCCCGGCTCCAGGCTCGACCGGCTTGCCCCAGCGGCCGAGCCAGCCCTGCAGCTTGGTGATCTCCGCGCCGCGGCTGCTCTCGACCTTGGCGGCGAGCTGGGTCAGCTCCGGCCGGGTGGTGTGGTCGCTGACCAGCTCGACCACCTCGGTGGCGTGGTCGTCGGCGACCAGGAGGCCCTGCGCGAAGGCGACGTCGGCGTCGTTGAGCGGGCCGGATGACTCCTGTCGGCCGCCCCCGCGGCTGCAGCCGGCGAGCAGCAGCAGCAACGCCACGACCAGCACCCGTCGCATCGTGAGCACCTCCCTCCATGGAGAGGCGCAGTCTACGGGCGGGTGCCGTGATCCGACCGAATCGTGACGCAGGCGTTGCGGCTGCCGTACTACAGCAGCGCGGGCCGGGTCCACTCCTTGCCGAGGACGTGGTGGTCGAGGAAGGCGAACACCGTCTCGTACCAGAGCCGGACGTTCTGCGGCTTGAGGATCCAGTGGTTCTCGTCCGGGAAGTAGAGGAACTTGGCCTCCACCTCGCGCAGGCTGAGGTCGGTCCACAGGCGCAGCGCCTCGCTGATGGGCACGCGGTGGTCCCGCTCCCCGTGGATCACCAGCATGGGCGTGCGGATGGCACCGGCGTGCCGGTCGGGCGAGTTCGCCTCGTAGCGCGTCCGCTCGTGCTCCGGGTCGCCGAACTCGCGCTCCCACCAGGAGGTGTAGTCGGTGGTGCCGCGAAACTGGCCGAGCGACCAGATGCTGGCGTGGGTGACGATGCAGCGGAAGCGCCCGGTGTGGCCGGCCACCCAGTTGGCCATGTAGCCGCCGAACGAGCCGCCCATGGCGGCGCTGCGCGACCCGTCCACCTCCGGCCGCGCCACCGCCGCTTCCACCGCGGCCATCAGGTCGGTGAAGGGCCGCTCGCCCCAGCGTCCCCTGCCCCGCTCGATGAACGCCTGGCCGTAGCCGGTGGACAGCGCCGGGTCGGGCAGCAGCACGGCGTAGCCCCGTGCCGCCAGCAGCTGCGGGTTCCAGCGCCAGCTCCAGTCGCTCCAGGACGACAGGGGTCCGCCGTGGATGAACACCAGCAGGGGCGCGGGGCTGCCCGGGCCGGCGCCTGGCGGCAGGACCAGCCAGGAGCGGACCCTGGTGCCGTCGTCGGCGGTCGCCTCCAGCTCGGTGGCACTGCCCGGCACGGTCAGCGGCAGGCCTGGCGTCGGCAGCGCCCGCGGTTCCTGGCCCGAAGCGGCCGCCTCGAGCACCACCGCCTCCGGCGGCGTGGTGAGGCTCGACCGCAGCGCGTAGAGGCGGCGCCCGTCGGGCGCGGGACACAGGTCGGAATACGCCCCTTCGCCAGTCAGCCGGGTGACCTGGCCGTCCCGCTCGCCGCCGAGCTCGACGCGGTACACCGGGGTGCGGCCGTCGGCGTCGGCCACGAAGTACAGCGCGCTGCCGTCCGGCGCCCAGGCCGCGCCCGCCGGCCAGCCCTCGAACCCGGGCAGCAGGTCACGGCCCTCGCCGCTGGCCAGGTCGACCAGCCAGAGGGTGACCTCGGGGGCGGCTTCGTGGCTGCCGTAGGTGGCCCGCTGGCAGAGCGCCAGGCGCCCGTCGGGTGAGCAGGCCACCTCGCGCAGCAACACGTCCGGGTGGTCGACCAGGACGCGCCGGTCGTCCTGCCCGTCGAGCGCGACCAGCAGGGTGTGCGGCCGCCTCGGGCTGCTCGCCTCCCAGGTGGTGACGACGCTCGAGCCGTCGGGGGTGACCGCGAAGGAGGCCTCGTCGAGGGCGCGGCCGGGCACCGGGGTGAGGTCGGTGGCCGGCCCGAGGCCGGCCTCGCCGTCGCCAGGGGGCGAGGCGCTGAGCAGCCGCGGCTCGCGCGGTCCCAGCCAGTGGTCCCAGTGGCGGATGGGGTAGTGCTCGATCAGCTGGGCGACCACGCCGGCAGCGGCCGCCGCCTTGGCGCGGCGCTCGTCCTCCTCCAGGGTCTCGGCACCCGGATGGACGCCGCTGGCGTAGACCACCGTGCCGCTGTCGCGGGCCACCCGCACGGCGTGGATCCCGGCGGGGGTGGCGGCGACCTGCCTTGCCTCGCCCCCGGCGGCTGGTAGCAGCCACAGCGCGGCCCGCTCCTCGTCGCCGTCGCGCCCGTCGGCCTTGGCTGCCGGGTCCTTGCGCGCGGAGGAGAACAGCAGCGAGCCGTCGGGCAGGAAGGCCGCGCCGGTCTCTCCCGGCGCCGACCTGGTGAGCCGCCTGGGCGCGCGGCGCCCCTCGGGGTCGAGCTCCCACAGCGCGCTGACGAAGCGCTTGCCGTCGGGGGCCGCGGTCGCCACCGACACCACCAGGCGGCTGCCGTCGGGCGCGAGCACCAGCCCGGACACCCTTGGCAGGCCGAGGTAGTGGTCGAGACCGAAGCGGGCGCTGGTCACCTCCGGGCTGGCCATGGCGTGACCGGACGGCGCGCTCGGCGAGCTGGCAACGGACGGGGCGGCCGCCGCCACCGTCGCTTCCGGGTGTCCCTGGCCCTGGCCCGTCCGCGCGTCGGGGGCGGACCAGGCGCCAGGGTCAGCCGGCGAGGTCACCGGCCAGGGGTAGGGCGTCGCGGCCGAGCGCGGCGGCGCGGGCCCGCTCCACCGCCTCGCGGACCGCCCTGCCGTAGATCTCTCCCAGGTACGCGTAGCCGACGCTGGACGGGTGGAAGAGGTCGTCGCTGAACATCTCCCGCCTGCCCCGGAAGGCCGGGCGCGTCTCGCCGGCGATGTCGAACAGGGTGATGCCGCTGTTGGCCAGCTCGGAGCGGTACAGGCGGGTCAGCGCCCAGGCGCGCAGGCCGAGCAGGTGGCGCAGGGGCGGGTGGAAGGCGGGGCAGACGTCGGCCGGGGGCAGCCCTGAGACCACCACGACGGCGTTCGGGGCGACCGTCGACAGGCCGCTCGCCAGGGCGCGGAGGTGGTAGCGCAGCGCGCGGGTGGAGGTGCCGTGGGTGACGTCGTTGGTGCCGACGCAGACCAGCACCGCGTCGGCGTCGAGGCCGGCGAGCTGCGGCAGCTGCTCGCTCACCACGTTGGCGAGGCGCGCGCCGGAGACGCCGAGGCAGTGCAGCGTCACCCGGTGGCACTCGGCCAGCGCCGCGGCCACGCCGTAGGCGAGCGTGTCCTCGGGCCGCTCCGCCCCGACCCCGGCCACCGAGCTGTCACCGAGCACCGCCACGGTGAACGGCTCGCCGTCGTCCGGACCGAGCACGCCGCCGATCGCCAGCATCGGCTCCGAGGCGATGAACTTGTGGCGGATCGCCGCCAGCATCTCGGCCGCCAGGGTGGTGGTGAGCGCCCCGGCGGCCAGTAAGGCCCCATGTCCGACGTACCTGCCCTTGCTGCCCATCTGCTCCTCCTGCTGGTCGCTCCGACGCGCGCTCGGCCGGTCGCCGACCGGCAAGGTGAGCTTGGACGGGGAGACGATGATTCCCCTGCTTCAGAGTGTACCCAGCTTGTCGAGTGGTTCGGCGCGCTTCGCCCCATTTCTTGTCCGGCCGGAGTTGGGCCGCATACCATCCGCTCCATGACGACTGCACCCCTTGGTTCCCACCCGATCCTCCGGGGGGCTACCGCTCCGCTCCTTGAGCCCCCCGGACCCCCCGCGCTTGGAGGCTGCGCGTGAGCCTGCCCGAGCGTCTGCCGCCGCGGGGACGCGAGTCCAAGACCGCCCGCGCCGGCCGCAGCGCCGAGATCCGCCGGCGGCTGGCCGCGCGCTACCCCGACGTGAGCACCGCGCTGACCCACGGCTCGGCCTGGGAGCTGCTGGTGGCGACCATCCTGTCGGCCCAGTCGACCGACGAGACGGTCAACAAGGTCACCCCTGGTCTGCTCGCCCGCTACCCGACCCCCGCCGACATGGCCGCCGCCGACCCCGCCGAGCTGGAGCGGGCGATCGTGCCGACCGGCTTCTTCCGCAACAAGGCCCGCTCGCTGCAGGGCGCCGCCCGCCACCTGGTCTCCCACCACGGTGGCGAGGTGCCTGACAGCATGGAGGCGCTGGTCCAGCTCCCCGGCGTCGGCCGCAAGACCGCCAACGTGGTGCTCGGCTCGTTCTTCGGCCGCAACGACGGCGTGGTGGTCGACACCCACGTCGGGCGCCTGTCGCGCCGTCTCGGCCTGACCCGCAACCACGACCCGGAGAAGGTCGAGGTCGACCTCATGGGCCTGGTGCCGGCGGAGGAGTGGACCATCTTCTCGCACCGGCTCATCTGGTTCGGCCGCGAGGTCTGCAGCGCCAAGGACCCTCGCTGCGACGCCTGCGAGCTGGCCGAGCTGTGCCCGTCGGCGTTCCGGGTGGGGCGCTGGGCCAAGCCGGCCAGGGCGACCGCCAGGCGGCCGGCGAGGACCACGCGGCGCCCGGAGCGGCCAGGAGGCGGCGCCTGAGGCCAACCGCCCGGGTTCAGGCGCTCAGCAGCTCAGGGCCGATGCGCTCGCGGACGAGGCCGGCGACCTCCCCCGCGGCCGCGTGACGGCGCGTGCTCGCCTTGGAGTAGATCAGCTCGCCGTCGAGGGTGACCTCGAAGCGCCCACTGCTCGACGGCACCAGGGTCAGCTCGGCGATCACCGGGCCCCAGCCCGCCAGCAACTCGTCCGCCAGACCGACGGCACGTGGCAGGTAGCTTCAGGGGACGCAGTACTCGATCCGCAGGCGGTGGGTCGGGTTCAGCACGTCGTCGGCCTCCTCGTCACGGTGGCGCGCCAAGCGTAGCGCCAGGTCCGTGAGCTGCGCCGATCGGCTCGCGAATACTAGGCACAAAGAACCAGTTTGGCCTGGCGTCCGGGTGGCAACTTCAAGGCGTCCGGCCCGATCCAGCAGTATCAAGCGTTCCGCGACGACGCCGAAGGCCAGATGATGCGCAATCCGGAGACCAGCTCCGAGCCTCTTCCCCGTCGCTCGGCCGCCGCGCGCAAGCGCTTCGCCGGCCGCAGCGACCAGGTGGCGGCGGCCCGGGGCTTCGTCCTCGGCATGGTGGGTCAGGGATCCGATCTCGGCGAGACCGCTCGGCTGCTGGTCAGCGAGGCGGCGACCAACGCCGTGCTGCACTCGGCCTCCGGTGAGGCCGGCGGCAGCTTCGAGGTCCGCTGCCGGCTGGCTCGCGCGCGGCTGCGGGTCGAGATCCACGACGCCGGTGCCCCCCAGTCGCCGCGGCGCCGCGTCCACCAGCTCGACGCCCTCACCGGTCGCGGCCTGGAGCTGGTCAACGCCCTCTCCACCCGCTGGGGCTGGAGTGGCGACGCCGCTGGCCGGGTGCTCTGGTTCGAGCTGGAGGCGAGCTGAGCAGACCGGCTTGCCGCGCCCATGGTGGCGTTGCTAGCATTTCCTAACAATCGTTAGTTAGGAAACGCGATGAGCACTCGGATGCGCAACCGTCGCCGGCAGATCGAGGACGCGGCCAGCGCGCTGTTCTCCGGCCGCGGCTACGCGGCGACCAGCATGCGCGACATCGCCGGCGCGCTCGACCTGCAGGGCGGCAGCCTGTACGCGCACGTCGCCTCCAAGGAGGAGCTGCTCTGGTCGATCGTCGACGACGCCTCCGGACGCTTCCACGCCGCCGTGCGGCCGCTCGCCGAAGGCTCGGGCGGTGCCGCCGCGCGGCTCAGGGCGATGGTCCACGCGCACGTCGGCGTGCTCGCCGACGGCCTGGAGCGAGCCTCCGTGTACCTCTACGAGTGGACCTTCCTGGGCCAGGAGCGGCGCGAGCCGATCGCCCGCTCGCGCGACGGCTACCAGGCCATGTTCGAGCGCGTCATCGCCGAGGGCCAGGCCTCGGGCGAGCTCGCCGACGGCCCCGACCCGAAGCTCGCGGCCACCCTCGTCCTTTCCGCCGTCAACGCCCTGCCGCGCTGGTTCCGCGCGGACGGACCGCTCTCCCTCGACCAGGTGGCCGAGCAGTACGCCGAACTGTTCCTGCGCGGCCTCCAACCCATCCCCACACCGGTCCACAGGAGAACCCCATGAACGACGCCAAGCGGATCCAGGCCTTCAACCGTCACGTCGCCTCGGGCGGCAAGGTCGAGCCTGGCGACTGGATGCCCGAGCAGTACCGCGAGGCCGTCCGCAGGTTCGTGGAGATGCACGCCAACTCGGAGCTGATGGGCGTGCTGCCGGAGCGCGAGTGGATCCTGCGGGCGCCCACCCTCAGGCGCAAGCTCGCCCTCAGCGCCAAGGTGCAGGACGAGGTCGGCCACGCGCAGCTCCTGTACCGGGTGGCCGAGGACCTCGGCAAGCCCCGCGAGGCGATGCTCGAGGACCTGCTCGCCGGCCGCACCAAGTTCCACAACGTCTTCCACTACCCGACCGAGAGCTGGGCCGACGTCGGCATCATCGCCTGGCTGGTCGACGCGGCGGCGATCGTCGCCCAGCAGGCCCTGCGCGAGTCCTCCTACGCGCCCTACGGGCGCACCATGAAGAAGATCTGCTGGGAGGAGTCGGTCCACATCATGCACGGGCGCGACGTGGTGCTGACCATGATGAACGGCAGCGCGCGCCAGCGCCGGCTGGTGCGGGACGCGCTGGAGCGGTGGTGGGGGCCGCTGATGCAGATGCACGGGCCGCGCACCGACCCGGCCAAGGACCGCGACCTGGCCTGGCGCATCAAGAACAAGGACAACGAGACGCTGCGCCAGGAGTTCCTCAACGTCTACGTGCCGCGCTTGCGCGAGATCGGCCTGGAGCCGCCAGACCCCGAGCTGCGCCAGGACCCGGACAGCGGCCAGTGGCGCTACAGCGAGCCGGACTGGAAGGAGCTGTACGCGGTGGTCACCGGCCACGGCCCCAAGTCCGCCGAGCGGCTCGCCTTCCGGCGGCTCAACTACGAGCAGACCCGCTGGGTGCGCGAGACCGTCATGCGCGCGCCTCGAGCGGCCTGAGTGGGTGGCGGCGATGGAGATCTTCGAGGTGTTCCGCCAGGAGAGGGAGGGCGGGCCCATGACCCACGGCGGCAACCTGCTGGCGCCCGACGCCGAGCTGGCGGCGCACTACGCGCGCGAGTTCTACAGCAGGCGCCAGGAGTCCGTGCGGCTCTGGGTGGTGCCGCGCGCCGCCATCAGCGACGTCACCGACCCCGACCTGCTGCGGCCGCCGTTCGACCGCTCGTTCAAGAAGCCGGTCGGCTACTCCACCGAGATCAAGCGCAAGCTCGCCGCCGCCCGCGAGCGGGCCGGTTCCGACGCGGCCGACGAGGACGACGACCCGGTGGTCGCCTCGGGCCAGCAGGGGGTGGAGGCGTGATGACCGCCCTCGCCACCCCCGGCGCCGCCGAGCTCGGCCTCGAGCAGCCCGTCGCCGCCGCCCTCGCCGAGCTGCTGCTGTGCATGGCCGACGACGAGTTCGTGCTCGGCTTCTGGGACTCGGAGTGGACCGGCATCGCGCCGGTGCTCGAGGAGGACGTCGCCTTCAGCTCCCTCGCCCAGGACGAGATCGGCCACGCCCAGGCCCTCTACGAGCTGCTCGCCCAGCTCACCGGGACCAGCGCCGACGAGCTCGCCTTCGGCCGCGAGGCCGACCAGTACCGCCACGCCGCGCTGCTGGACCACGCCCGCGGCGACTGGGCGTTCAGCATCGCGCGCCGCTTCCTCTACGACACCGCCGACGCCGTGCGCCTGGCGGCGCTCGCCGGCTCGTCGCTGCAGGCGCTGGCGGGCCTGGCGGCCAAGATGCGCCGCGAGGAGAGCTACCACCTTGCCCACATGCACGCCTGGATGCGGCGCCTCGCCCAGTCCAGCGATGAGCCGAGGCGGCGCCTGCTCGAGGCCTGCGGGCGGCTCTGGCCCGACGCGCTCACCGTGCTCACCCCGCCGGACGGCGAGGAGCTGCTGCTCGAAGCCGGCATCCTCACCGAGCCGCTGGACGCCTGCAGGCAGCGCTGGCTGGCCGAGCTGGCGCCGCTCCTCGCCGAGCTGGAGCTGCCCTTCCCCTTCCGCCGCGCCGCGGGGCGCCTCGAGCCGACCTTCGCGGTGACCCTCGACGGGCGGCGGCACCGTCGTGGCGAGGACTTCCGCTGGCTGTGGGGCGAGTTCACCTCGGTGTACCGCTCCGAGCCTGGCGCGACCTGGTAGGGGAGCCGTCCATGGCCACCACCGTCGAAGGGATGGAGCAGCAGGTCTGGGACGCCCTCGCCGAGGTGCCCGACCCCGAGATCCCGGCCGTCTCGGTGGTGGAGCTCGGCATCATCCGGTCGGTCGAGGCCGACGCCGACCGCATCCGGGTCGAGATGCTGCCGACCTTCGTCGGCTGCCCCGCGCTCGAGGTGATCCGCGGGTCGATCGCCGAGCGGCTCGCCGGCATGGCTCCCGAGGTGGCGGTCGAGGCGACCTTCGCCGAGCCGTGGACCACCGACCGGATCACCCCCGAGGGCCGCCGCAAGCTGCGCGAGAGCGGCTTCGCGCCGCCGGCGCCGCACGCCTCTGGGGAGGCCCTGTTCCCCACCATCACCACCAGGCGGGTGGCCAGATGCCCCTACTGCGGCTCACGCGACACGGTCCTGGAGAACCCTTTCGGCCCCACCCTGTGCCGCGCGATCCACTGGTGCAACCAGTGCCGCCAGCCCTTCGAGCAATTCAAGAAGGTTTGACGCCGGCCGCCGTAGCCAGGTTAGAGAGGTCTACGAGGCATTGCGCAGTAGTGGGCTCATGGGGTCGAATCTCAGAAATGCCGGGTGCCGACGTGGCGCCTTGCGTGGTGGGAGGTGGGACTCTTGCAACGATCCGGCGCGATGCTGCGCGTGATCGGGCTTGCGGCCGTGCTAGTGCTGGCCGCGAGCGCCTGTGGCGGGCAGAAGAGCACCAGCGGGGGAGGCGGCGGTGCCAAGCAGGGCGGCACGATCGTGTTCGCCGCCTCGGCCGACCCGGTCAGCCTCGACCCGGCGTTCGTCTCCGACGGCGAGTCGATCCGGGCGACGAACCAGATCTACGAGGGCCTGGTGAAGACCAAGGCCGGCTCGACCGAGATCGAGCCGAGCCTCGCCAAGTCCTGGACGGCGAGCAGCGACGGCAAGAGCTGGACGTTCGAGCTGCAACAGGGCGTCAAGTTCCACGACGGGACGCCCTTCAACGCCGCGGCGGTCTGCGCCAACTTCGACCGCTGGTACAACTTCAAGGGCCTGCTGCAGAGCGACTCCGTCTCGTACTACTGGGTGACCGTCTTCGGGGGCTTCAGCGACAAGAAGGCCCCGAGCCTCTACCAGTCCTGCGAGGCCAAGAGCGACAGCACCGCCGTCGTCAACCTGACCGCGCCGTCGGCATCCTTCCTGTCGGCCCTGTCGATGTCGGCCTTCTCCATCCAGAGCCCGGACGCGCTGAAGAAGTACGACGCCGACAAGGTGTCGGGCAGCGCCGACTCGCCCAAGTTCGACGGCACCTACGGGCTGCAGCACCCGACCGGCACGGGCGCGCTCAAGTTCGAGTCGTTCGCCGCCAACGACAAGCTCGTGCTGGTGCGCAACCCCGACTACTGGGGCCCGAAGTCGATCCTCGACAAGGTCATCATCCGCACCATCCCCGACCTCGCCGCCCGCCGGCAGGCGCTCGAGGCCGGCGAGATCCAGGGCTACGACAACGCCGACCCCAACGACGTCGAGCAGCTCAAGGCCAACTACCAGGTGATCCAGCGGCCAGCGTTCAACGTCGCCTACGTCGGCTTCAACCAGAAGAAGAAGCCACTGGACAACCTCAAGATCCGCCAGGCGGTCGCCTACGCGCTCAACCGCGAGGCCCTGATCAAGGCCAAGTACCCGCCCGGCTCGGAGGTGGCCAAGGAGTTCATGCCACCGCTGGTGCAGGGCTACAACGACGGCGTCACCCAGTACTCCTACGACCCCGCCAAGGCCAAGCAGCTGATCGCCGAGTCCGGGGTGAAGAACCCGACCATCGAGTTCTGGTACCCGACCTCGGTGAGCCGGCCGTACATGCCCGACCCGGCGGCGAACTTCCAGGCGTTCAAGTCCGACCTGGAGAAGGTCGGCTTCAAGATCGTGCCGAAGTCGGCGCCGTGGCGGCCCGACTACAACAACGCCACCCAGTCCGGCCAGGCCGCCATGTTCCTGCTCGGCTGGACCGGCGACTTCGGCGACGCCGACAACTTCGTCGGCACCTTCTTCCAGAAGTACTCGCCGCAGTTCGGCTTCACCAACAAGGAGATCTTCTCCCAGCTCGACGCCGCCGAGCGGGAGACCGACGCGGCCAAGCGGGTCGACGACTACAAGCAGGCCAACGAGACGATCATGAAGTTCCTCCCCGGCGTGCCCTACGCGCACACCGGGCCGTTCCTGGTGTTCACCAAGAACGTCAAGGGTTACGTGCCGAGCCCGGTCACCACCGAGCTGTTCTCCACGGTGTCCCTGGGATAGCGCGTTTCTGAAAAGGAGGAGCGTGCGCCGGGACGGCCAGCGGAAGCGGGCCGCCCCGGCGTCACCACACAGCCGTGCTGAAGTTCACCGTCCGGCGCCTGATCCAGCTCGTCCCCATCCTGATCGGCCTCTCGATCCTGGTGTTCGTGTGGATCCGCGCCCTGCCCGGCGACCCGATCCAGGCGCTGCTCGGCGAGCGGGCCACCCAGGAGGCGGTCGAGCGCGCCAGACACCTCTACGGGTTCGACCGCCCGCTGTGGCAGCAGTACCTGTCCTACCTGCACTCGGTGGTGCGGCTGGACTTCGGCCAGTCGGTGGTGAGCCGGCGCCTGGTCACCACCGAGATCCGCGAGCGCTTCCCGGCCACCATCGAGCTCACCGTCGCGGCCATGATCTTCGCGGTCGGCCTCGGCATCCCGCTCGGCTTCGTCGCCGCCAAGCGCTACCAGGGCGTCGTCGACCAGCTCTCGGTGGCCGGCTCGCTGCTCGGCGTGGCCATCCCGGTGTTCTTCCTCGGCCTGATCCTGAAGTACGTCTTCGCGGTCAAGCTGCACTGGCTGCCGACGGTCGGGCGCGCGGACGCCACCTCGACCGCGCCCCACCCGACCGGCTTCTACGTGCTCGACGCGCTCCTTACCAACGACCGGGTGGCCCTGGTCGACGCCTTGCGACATCTGATCCTGCCGGCGGTCGCGCTCGGCACCATCCCCCTGGCGATCATCACCCGCATCACCAGGGCGGCCGTGCTCGACGTGGTCAACGAGGACTACGTCCGCACCGCCAGGGCCAAGGGCATGGGACCCGCCGTGGTCGACCGGCGCCACGTGCTCAAGAACGCCATGCTCCCGATCACTACGATCATCGGCCTGCAGACCGGCCTGCTGCTCTCCGGAGCGATCCTGACCGAGACGGTGTTCGCCTGGGGCGGCATGGGCGCCTGGCTGTACCAGGCGATCTCCTTCCGCGACTATCCCGTGCTGCAGGCTGGCATCCTCTTCCTCGCCGTCGTCTTCGTGGTGGTGAACCTGCTGGTGGACGTGACCTACGCGCTGCTCGACCCGCGCATCAGGGTGCGGTGAGGGACGCATGAGCCTCGCCGAAGCCGAAGCCAAGGAACTCGAGCTCGAGGGCGAGGCGTTCGTCGGCCGCTGGACCGACGTGCGCCAGCGCCTGCTGCGCAACCCGAGCGCCATCGTCGGCCTCGTGCTGATCGCCCTGTTCGTGCTGGTGGGCGTGCTCGCCCCGCTGCTGGCTCCCTACAACCCGCGCGACACCGACCTCGCCATCATCCGTCCCGGCCTCTACCCCGGGCCCTCGGCCCAGCACCTGCTCGGCGTCGACCAGCTCGGCCGCGACATCCTCTCCCGGATCATCTACGGTGCCCGCTCGTCGCTGATCATCGGGCTGGTCGCGCTCGGCTTCGGGGCCACCGTCGGGCTCGCCGTCGGCGCCCTGGCCGGCGCCTTCGGCGGCTGGGTCGACGGCGTGCTGATGCGGCTGGTCGACATGATGCTGGCCATCCCCGGCCTGCTGATCGCCATCGGCGTCGCCGCCGCCATCGGCCGCAGCCTCACCGCCGTGATGATCGCCATCGGCGTGGTCAACGTGCCGATCTTCGCCCGGCTGCTGCGCGGCTCCATGCTCGCCCAGCGCGAGAGCGACTACGTGCTCGCCGCCCGCGCGCTCGGCGTCAGGCGCGGCCGCATCGTGCTCGGCCACATCGTGCCCAACTCCATCGCCCCGGTGATCGTGCAGGCGACCCTCGCCCTCGCCACCGCCATCATCGACGCCGCCGGCCTCGCCTACCTCGGCCTCGGCTCCTCGGACCCGGGCGTGCCGGAGTGGGGGCGGATGCTCGCCGAGACCCAGTCCCTGCTGCAGAACGCGCCCCACGCGGCGATCTTCCCCGGGCTCGCCATCGTCGTCTCCTGCCTCGGCTTCTACCTGCTCGGCGAGGGGCTGCGCGAGGCCATCGACCCCAAGTTCCGGCGGTGACCGTGCCACTGCTGTCAGTCGGCGACCTGCGCGTCAGCTTCTCCCGCCGCGGCCGGCGGCCGCTGCACGCCGTCGACGGGGTCAGCTTCGAGGTCGAGCCGGGCGAGACCATCGGCCTGGTGGGCGAGTCCGGCTGCGGCAAGAGCGTCACCTCCCTCGCCATCCTCGGCCTGCTGCCACGGCGCGGGGTGCGGGTGAGCGGCTCGGTCCGCTTCGGCGGCAGGGAGCTGCTCAAGCTCTCCGACGCCGAGCTGCGCGAGATCCGCGGGCGCGACATCGCCATGGTCTTCCAGGACCCGATGACCTCGCTGAACCCCGTGCTCACCATCGGCAGGCAGATCACCGAGGTGCTGCAGCGGCACTTCGGCAAGAAGGGCGCCGAGGCCGAGCGCGAGGCGGTCTCCCTGCTCGACGCGGTCGGCATCCCGGCGGCGCCGCGGCGCGTGCGCGACTACCCGCACCAGCTCTCCGGCGGCATGCGCCAGCGGGCGATGATCGCCATGGCCCTGGCCTGCCAGCCCAAGCTGCTGATCGCCGACGAGCCGACCACCGCGCTCGACGTCACCATCCAGGCGCAGATCCTCGACCTGCTGCGCTCCGTGATCGCCGAGCGCGACACCGCGCTGCTGCTGATCACCCACGACCTCGGCGTGGTCGCGGGCACCTGCGAGACCGTCCACGTCATGTACGCCGGGCGCTTCGTCGAGTCGAGCGACCGCAACGAGCTGTTCGCCCGCCCGCGCCACCCCTACACCGCCGGGCTGCTCGCCTCCGTGCCCCGGCTCGACCAGCCACGCGGCACGCGGCTGCACCCGATCAAGGGCTCGGTCACGGACACCATCCCGTGGACCTCCGGCTGCGCCTTCGCGCCCCGCTGCGGCAACCGCGTGGCCCGCTGCACCGCCGAGGCGCCCGAGCTGGCCCAGGACGGTTCGGTCGCCCGCCACCTGCTGCGCTGCTTCAACCCGGTCGGCGCCGAGGCCACGGAGCGGGTCCCGTGAGCCTGCTCGAGGTCCGCGGCCTGAAGGTCTACTTCCCCATCACCGAGGGTGTGCTGTTCGAGCGCAGGATCGGCGCGGTGCAGGCGGTGGACGGCGTCGACCTCGACATCGAGCGCGGCGAGACGCTCGGCCTGGTGGGCGAGTCCGGCTGCGGCAAGAGCACCGTGTCCAAGGCGATCCTGCGCCTGGTCGAGCCGACCGCCGGCAGCGTCAGCTTCGACGGCCACGAGGTCTTCCGGCTCGGCGGCGAGGAGCTGCGCCGCCTGCGCCGGCGCATGCAGATGATCTTCCAGGACCCCTACTCGAGCCTCGACCCGCGCCAGAGCGTCGCCTCGATCCTCTCCGAGCCGATCCGCACCCACAACCTGGAGCGCGACGGCGCCAAGGTCGAGGCGCGCGTGCGCGAGCTGCTGGAGGTGGTCGGCCTTCCCGCCGAAGCAGCCGGCCGCTTCCCCCACGAGTTCTCCGGTGGGCAGCGCCAGCGCATCGGCATCGCCCGCGCCCTGGCCGTGCGGCCAGACCTGATCATCGCCGACGAGCCGGTCAGCGCCCTCGACGTGTCCATCCAGGCCCAGGTGGTCAACCTGCTCGAGGAGCTGCAGGAGGAGTTCGGCCTCACCTACATGGTGGTCGCCCACGACCTGGCGGTGGTGCGCCACATCTCCGACCGCATCGCGGTCATGTACCTCGGCCGCATCGTCGAGGTGGCCTCGTCGGACGTGCTCTACGAGTCGCCGCTGCACCCGTACACGATCGCGCTGCTGTCGGCGATCCCCATCCCCGACCCGGCCGTGGAGGTGGGGCGGCGGCGCATCCTGCTCACCGGCGACCTGCCCTCGCCGGCCGACCCGCCGCCCGGCTGCCGCTTCCACACCCGCTGCCCCTACCGCCAGCCCACCCGCTGCCACGACGAGGCGCCCGCGCTGCGCCAGCTCGGCAGCGGCCACACCGTCGCCTGCCACTGGGCCGAGGACATCAAGGCGGGCAAGCTGAAGCCGCACGAGGTACCGGTCGAGGACACCGACGCGCTCGCCGCCGCCCTGGCCGAGCAGGCGGCGACTGCTTCGCAGGCAGGGCGGCCGGGGGGGCCCGGCAGAGCCGAGCGGTAGCCCCCCGGTGGATCACGGGTCCGGCGGGCGGCTCGCTCGCGGTGCCGTCAGCGCTGCGGGCGTGCGGAGGGGAGCGGGCGCTCCGCGGCGAGCACCCCGGCGAGCCGGCGCACGCGGGGGTCGGCGGCCAGCTCCTCGAGCGGCAGGGGCAGCGGCAGCGACCAGTTCGGGTGCTGGTCGACAGTGCCGGGGACGTTGGGCCGTTCGGTGCTGGCGACGGCGTCCTCGAGGGTCGCGGCGACCAGCATCGACGGCGTGCGCGCCAGGAACGCGTGCAGCGCCGCGATCAGCTCGCCGGCGTCCCCGTCGCCGCCGGGCCGCAGCAGGCCCTCGGCGGCGAGCAGGGCGCGCAGCTCCTCTCCCTCGGCCTCTTGGCGGGCGGCCTCGGCGGCCAGGCTGGCGTCGTCCACCACCCCGATGTCGTGGAGCCGGGCCAGGTCGGCGCCGGAGAAGAAGCCCGCCACCGTCGGCAGGTCGTGGGTGGTGGCCGCGGCGAGGGCGAGCCGCGGGTAGTCGGCTGCCCGGCGGCGCCCCGGAGGTCGCCGGCCGCGCCCCCCGACGGGTCGGGCATCGCCAGGGTCCCGCTCGAACCATGCCAGCCGGTAGGAGAGGATCCGCTCGGCGGCCAGGCGCTCGCGCACCCCCGGCGCCACCGTGCCGAGGTCCTCGCCGATCACCAGCGAGCCCGCCCGAGCGCTCTCCAGCGCGACCACGCCGAGCAGGTCGTCGGCCGGGTAGCGCACGTAGGTGCCCTCGGTCGGCGGGCGCCCTTCAGGGACCCAGTACAGGCGGAACAGCCCCATCACGTGGTCGATGCGCAGCCCCTGGACCTGCGCCATCCCGGCGCGGACGGTGCGGGCGAAGGGCTGGTAGCCGGCGGCGCCGAGCCGCGCTGGCACGAACGGCGGCAGGCCCCAGTCCTGGCCGTGCGGGCCGAGCGGGTCCGGCGGCGCGCCGACGGTGACGCCTCCGGCCAGCTCGTCCTGGAAGGCCCACGCGTCGAAGCCGCCCGGGTCGACCCCGACCGCCAGGTCGCCGAGCACGCCGACGGGGAGCGGCGGCACCGCCGCGAGCTGCTCCTCCAGCAGCCACTGCAGCCAGGCGTGGTAGCGCACCTCGCCGGCATGGCCGGCGGCCCAGCGGCGCACGGCCTCGGCTGCCGGGCGGCGGTACGCGGCCGGCCAGGCGCGCCAGTCGGGCCCGAGCTCGCCCTGCAGGCCGCAGAAGGTGGCGAACTGGTCAAGACCCTCGGTGGCGGCCCGGTAGGCGGCCAGCCCGGCGGCCCGCGCCCGGTCGCCGTCGAGCGCCCGGTAGCAGCGGCGCAGTGCCTCGTCCTTGAGCTGGTGGACCGCCTCGCGGTCGATGCGCGCGCCCGTGCCGAGGCGCCGGCCGGCCGCGGCCAGCTCGGCCACCCGGGCGCGTCCCTCCTGGTCCAGCCCCGCCAGCTCGGGGACGGCCTCGACCCGCAGGTAGAGAGGGTTGCGGAAGAGCCGGCTGGACGGGTAGTAGGGGCTCGGCTGCGTCGGCGCGGCCGCGTGCAACGGGTTGACCAGCACGAAGGCCGCCCCGAGCGCGCCAGCCACCTGCGGCCCGGCGAGCTGGGCCAGGTCACCGAGGTCGCCGAAGCCCCAGCTCGCACGGGAGTGCAGCCCGTACAACTGGGCCGCGAAGCCCCACGCCCGGCCACCCCGCTCCAGCCACTCGGGCACCTGGCAGCGGGGCGGCGCCACCACCAGTGGGATCGACCAGCCGTCGCCCTCGATCCGGTGGTAGCCGAGCGGCAGGTCGCCCGGGAGCCTCGGCGGCACGGGCCGCTCCTCCCCGGATTCCAGCACCACGCTGAGCGGCTCCCCGCCAGGGGAGCCGTCGAGCTGACGCGGCAGCCTCTGCCTCGACGCTCCCCTTCGCAGCACCACGACCGGCGGCCGAGGATCGTGAGGTCCGGCCGCGTCGGCGCCAATGGCGGCGAGCACCGCCTCCAGGGTGGCGTCGGAGACACGGCGGCGCTGGCCGGCGGCGTCCACGAAGCTGGTCGCGACGCCCAGCTCCCGGGCGCGCCGACGCAGCTCGTTGGAGGACATGCACGCAACCTACCGCCCTTGATCCAGCGGGGGGCTACCGCCTCGCTCCGTGAGCCCCGGACGCTCGATCCATCCGGGGCTCCCGCTTCGCTCCGTGAGCCCCGGACCCCGGGTCGATTTCCCCGCCGCCCGGCCGCTACGGCAGACTGTCGGGCATGGCGACCCAGCGCGGCCGATGACGGCGGCTCCCGAGCCGATCTGGCCCGGTCGGCCTCACCCGCTCGGAGCGACCTGGGACGGGGAGGGCACCAACTTCGCCGTCTTCTCCGAGCACGGCGAGGCGGTCGAGCTGTGCCTCTTCGACGACGACGGCGCCGAGCGGCGCCTGGCCCTGCCCGAGGTGACCGTCCACGTCTGGCACGGCTACGTGCCAGAGGTCGGCCCCGGTCAGCGCTACGGCTTCCGTGTCCACGGCCCCTACGAGCCCAACCGCGGGCACCGCTTCAACGCGGCCAAGCTGCTGCTCGACCCGTACGCCAGGGCGATCGAGGGCAGGGTCGGCTGGCACGAGTCCGTGTTCGGCTACCGCGTCGGCGGCGACGACCTCACCCCCGACGACCGCGACAGCGCCGGCCACGTGCCCAGGTCGGTGGTGGCCCAGGACAACTTCCCCTGGGGCGACGACCGCAGGCCGGACGTGCCCTGGGCCGACACCGTCATCTACGAGGCCCACGTGCGCGGCTTCACCCGCCTGCACCCGGACGTGCCCCAGCGCAAGCGCGGCAGCTATGCCGCCATGGGCTCGCCAGCGGTGATCGACCACCTGCAGCGGCTCGGCGTCACCACCCTGGAGCTGCTCCCGGTGCACCACTACGTCGCCGAGCGCGAGGTGGCGAAGCGTGGCCTGACCAACTACTGGGGCTACAACTCCGTCGGCTTCTTCGCGCCCGAGGCCCGCTACTGCTCGTCCGGCAGCCGCGGCGAGCAGCTGCGGGAGTTCAAGGCGATGGTGCGCAACCTGCACGCCGCCGGCATCGAGGTGGTCCTCGACGTGGTCTACAACCACACCGCCGAGGGCAACCAGCTCGGGCCAACCCTGTCGTTCCGCGGGCTGGACAACCGCGCCTACTACCGCACGGTCGACCACGACGCGCGCCTGTACATGGACTACACCGGCTGCGGCAACACCCTCAACGTGCGCCACCCCCAGGTGCTCGCGCTGATCATGGACTCGCTGCGCTACTGGGTCACCGAGATGCACGTCGACGGATTCCGCTTCGACCTGGCCAGCTCGCTGGCGCGCAGCTTCCACGAGGTCGACCGGCTGAGCGCCTTCTTCGACCTGATCCACCAGGACCCGGTGGTCAGCCGCGTGAAGCTGATCGCCGAGCCGTGGGACGTCGGCGAGGGCGGCTACCAGGTGGGCAACTTCCCGGTGCGCTGGACCGAGTGGAACGGGCGCTACCGGGACACCATGCGCGACTTCTGGCGTGGCGCCGAGACCGGCGTGGCCGACATCGCCTACCGGCTCACCGGCTCCTCGGACCTGTACCAGTCGGACGGCCGCCGTCCCTACGCCAGCGTCAACTTCGTCACCGCTCACGACGGCTTCACCCTCAACGACCTGGTCAGCTACAACGAGAAGCACAACCAGGCCAACGGCGAGGACAACCGCGACGGCAGCGACGACAACCGCTCCTGGAACTGCGGCGCCGAGGGGCCGACCGACGACCCCGAGGTGGTCGCCCTGCGGGAGCGGCAGAAGCGCAACTTCCTGGTCAGCGTGCTGCTCTCCGCCGGCGTGCCGATGCTGGCCGCCGGCGACGAGCTCTCCCGCAGCCAGGGCGGCAACAACAACGCCTACTGCCAGGACAACGAGCTCTCCTGGCTGGACTGGAGCACGGACGAGCGCCGGGCGGCCCTGATGGAGTTCACCCGCGCGATCATCGCCCTGCGCCGCGACCACCCGGTGTTCCGCCGCCGCAACTTCTACCAGGGCCAGGCCATCCACGGCTCGGGCGTGAAGGACATCGGCTGGTTCACGCCCGACGGCGCCGAGATGACCGAGGCGCTGTGGCAGGCGCCCGACATCTCCACCCTCGGCGTGTTCCTCAACGGCGACGAGATCCCCGACCAGGGCCCACGCGGCCAGCGCATCGCCGACGACAGCTTCCTGCTGCTGCTCAACGGCGGCGCCGAGCCGGCCAACTTCACCCTGCCAGGCCGCCCCTGGGGCAAGGAGTACGAGCTGGTGCTCGACACCGGCCTCGCCTTCGTCCTGCCCGCCGGCGCCGAAGCCCCCACCTACATGGCCGGCGAGGAGCTGTCGATGGCCTCCCGCTCCCTCGCGGTGCTGCGCAAGCGCTCCTGAGCCGTGGCCGGACGTGGCGAGGTGCGCTCGACCTATCGGGTGCAGCTCTCGGGGCGGTTCGGGTTCGCGGCCGCGCGTGGGCTGGTCGGCTACCTCGCGGACCTGGGTGTGTCGCACCTGTACGTGTCGCCGATCCTGCGTGCCCGGGTCGGATCGCCGCACGGCTACGACCTGGTCGACCCGACCGAGGTGGCGCCGGAGCTCGGCGGTGAGGCAGGGCTGCGGGGGCTGGTCGCGACCCTGCGCGACCACGGTATGGGGCTGGTGGTGGACCTGGTCCCCAACCACATGGCGGCCTCGCACGAGAACCCGTGGTGGGTCGAGACCCTGCGGCACGGGCCCGACTCTCCCTACGCCAGGGTGTTCGACATCGACTGGGAGGCCGGCGACGGGCGGGTGCGCCTGCCGGTGCTCGCCGGCCCGCTCGACCAGGTCGCCGGGCAGCTCCGGGTCGAGGGCGACTGGGTCGTCTACCACCAGCACCGCTTCCCGCTCGCGCCGGGCAGCTCCCGTCTGGAGGAGCAGCACTACGAGCTGGTCGACTGGCGCCGTGCGGCACGAGACGGCAACTACCGGCGCTTCTTCGACGTCAACGAGCTGGTCGGGGTCAGGCAGGAGGACCCGGAGGTGTTCGAGCTCAGCCATGCCACCGTGCTCGGGCTGGTGGCTGAGGGGCTGGTCGACGGGCTCCGCGTCGACCACGTGGACGGGCTCGCCGACCCCGCCGGCTACCTGGAGCGCCTGGCCCGGCGCGGTGTGCCATGGGTGGCGGTCGAGAAGATCCTGGCGGACGGCGAGCGGCTGCCGCCCTGGCCGGTGGCCGGGACCACCGGCTACGAGTTCCTCGCCGCGGCCGACGGCCTGTTCGTCGACCCGGCGGCGGCCGCGACCTTCGCGGACCGCTACGCGCGGCTCAGCGGCCGCGAGCCCGACCCGGCCGCGCTGGCGCTGGCGTGCAAGCGCGAGGTGCTGCGCGGCTCCTTCGGCGCCGAGGTCGCGGGCGTCGCCAGGCGGTTGCCAGGCGACCCGGTCGCGAACCGTGCGGCCGTGGTCGAGCTGGCCGCCCGGTACCCGGTCTACCGGACCTACGTCCGCGAGCGGGTGTCCGATGCCGACCGCGCGGTGGTCACGGCCGCGCGCTCCGCCTGCGAGCCGTCTGGCGAGCTGGGCGCGGCGCTCGACCGGCTGGTGGCCGCGCTGCTGCTCGAACATCCGGCTCGGGAGGCGGTGCGGCGCTTCCAGCAGCTCACCGGCGCGGTCATGGCCAAGGGCGTCGAGGACACGGCCTGCTACCGCGACACCCGCCTGGTCGCGCGCAACGAGGTCGGCGGCGACCTGGCCCGCTTCGGCCGCTCGGTGGCCGAGCTCCACGCGGCCAACGCCGAGCGGGAGGCGCGCTGGCCGCGGAGCCTGCTCGCCACCTCGACGCACGACAGCAAGCGCGGCGAGGACGTGCGCGCCCGCCTGGCGGTGCTCAGCGAGCGCCCGGAGCGCTGGTGGGAGCTTGCCGAGCGCTGGACGGCCCGGCTCGCCGGCCCGGTCGAGCCGGGCGACGCGCTGCTGCTGTGGCAGACGATGGTGGGCGCCTGGCCGCTGCAGGTCGAGCGCTGCCGCGCCTACATGGAGAAGGCGCTGCGCGAGGCCAAGCTGCGCAGCAGCTGGGTCGAGCCGGACGCGGCCTACGAGCGGGCCGTGGCCGCGCTGATCGACCGCGCCTACGGCGACGCCGAGCTGCGCGCCGAGCTGGAGGCGTTGCTAACCGCGGTGGTCCCGGCCGGCCGGGCCAAGGCGGCCGGGCTCGCCCTGCTGCGGCTGACCTGCCCTGGCGTGCCCGACACCTACCAGGGCACCGAGGTCGAGCAGCTCACCTTGGTCGATCCGGACAACCGACGCCCGGTCGACTTCCGCCCGGACGACTCGCTCAAGTACCTGGTCACCCGGACGGCGCTGCGGCTTCGCGTGGCACGCCCGGAGCTGTTCGCCGGCTACCGCCCCCTGGCCGGACCTGCATCCTTGGTCGCCTTCGTGCGTGGCCAGGACCGTCTCGCCGTGGTGGTGACCCGCCTCGGCGCCACGGCCGCGGACCAGGGGCCGGTCGAGCTGCCTGGCGGTCCTTGGCGGGACCTGCTCGGCGGGTTGACCCATGCGGGCGGTCCCACCCCGGCGGGCGAGCTCACCGCCCGGCTGCCCCACGCCCTGCTGGTCCACGCCTGACCGGCCGGGCGGCCGCAATTGGACCCGGCGGCGCGGCGGCCGGGGTTTGTCATGGTGTCGATCGCCGTGTCCGTTGACCGCCACTTCTGCGCTCTCTAGCCTGGTCAGGAGATGAACCTGAACCCAGAGCTGGTCCGCGCGGGCCGGCGGCTGCGAGACCGCCTGGCCGAGCTCGGGGCCGAGGTCGACCGGGTCCAGGCCGACCTGCGGACGCAGGTCGGGCGGATGGGGGCCGCCGGCGGCTCGCCCGCCGAGATCGCGGCCGCCATCGGGCTCGGCGAGCAGCAGGTCCGCGAGTGGCTGCCGGCGCCACCCGGCGAGCCACCCGCCGTGGACGGGACCGCCGCGGCGGGTGGCGTCCCGACCGCACCCGGGGTCAGTGCGGCGGAGGCCTATGCGGCGGCAGTCCGTGTGGTGGCGGAGGAGCTGGAGGACGCCGAGGACGTCGAGCTGGGCGGTCCCTCACGGCAGTCGGCGGCGATGGGCTGGACGACGCTGTCCTGTGCGTTCTGCGGCGCTTCGCAGGGAGGCGTGAGCAAGCTGATCGCAGGCCCCGGGGTGGCGATCTGCGACGGGTGCGCGCGGCTCGCCCTCGACCTGCTGGTCGAGGGCGAGGGCAAGGCCGGCGGCGGCCTGTCGCTGGCCGGCGGCGACCCGCAGGACCGCAGCCGCTGCAGCTTCTGCGGCAAGCGCTCCCGGCGGGTGGGCCGCCTGGTGGCCGGGAGCGGCGGCGTCCACATCTGCGGCGAGTGCCTCGACCTCTGCACCGAGATCCTGAGCGAGGGGCTCGGCCGCTGACGCTCGGCCGTCGCCCCGCGGCAACGGGCACCGAAGCCGCGTGGGGCGATCTACGTCGTTCGTAGGTCGACAGCAGACCCCCGCGTCTCGGAATGTCTACCTATCACAGTCGGATCTGACGTAGTGAGCAGATCGGACGAGAGGGGTGGGCATGCGGGCGGCGCGTCGGGGCTGGTTGGCTACAGCGAGCAGGCCCAGCGCCGTCGGCCTGGCACTCGTCCTCGTTGGCGTCCTCAGCGCCGCGCTGGTGGCGGCGCCGGATGCCGGCGCCCTGCCGCTGCGGCGGCGCGAGGCCGGCGTCAGCGGCGCCTGGTCCTGGTTCGGCGACCCGCGCGCCGTGTACTACCAGGGCGCCCACCGCCGCACCTACGTCGGCTGGATCGACCACGCCGGCAGCATCCAGGTGGGCAGCTACGACCACGACACCGGGGTCCGCGTCACCGCCACCCTCAAGCAGAACTTCCAGATCGACGACCACAACAACCCGTCGCTGCTGCTGCGCCCCGACGGGCACCTGATCGCGTTCTGGTCCGCCCACATCGGCGGGCGCATGTACTACCGCCGCACCGTCGGCCCGGAGGACGTCACCGCCTGGGAGCCGGAGCGCTTCGTGCCGACCAATTCCGAGGGTCCCTGGGGCTACACCTACCCCAACCCGGTGCAGCTCTCGGCCGAGGGCAACCGCATCTGGCTGTTCTGGCGCGGGGGCAACTTCAACCCGACGTTCTCCACCTCGGACGACGAGGCCACCTGGACGCCGGCCCGGACGCTGATCAGCGTGCCGGACCAGCGGCCCTACGTGAAGTACGCCAGCAACGGCGTCGACACCATCCACTTCGCCTTCACCCAGGCGCACCCGCGCAACGTCGCCACCGACATCTACTACGCCCGCTACCGGGCCGGCCGCATCGAGCGGGCCAGTGGCGCGCAGATCGAGCCGCTCAGCCAGGCACCGATCGTCCCGTCCCAGGCGGACAGGATCTACACGGCCGCGCTCCACCACGGCCAGCGGGCCTGGGTCCACGACGTCGCCGCCGACGCGGCCGGGCGACCGGTGGTCACCTACGCCAGCTTCGTCTCCACCAGCGACCACCGCTACCACTACTCCCGCTGGACCGGCACCCGCTGGGAGGACCACGAGATCGCCCGGGCGGGCGGGTCGATGAGCGTCGACCCGGCCGAGCCGCACTACTCGGGCGGCATCACCCTCGACCACGAGGACCCCTCGATCGTGTACCTGTCCCGCCAGGTGAACGGCCACTTCGAGGTCTCGCTGATGCGCACCAGCGACGGCGGCCACAGCTGGACGTCCCGGCCGGTCACCGGCGGCTCGGTGCGCGGCAACTACCGGCCGGTGTCCCCGCGCGGCAACGGCGGACCGAACCTCAACGTGATCTGGATGCGCGGTGGCTACCCGAGCTTCACCACCTTCCAGACGGCGGTCGACGCCGAGGCGCTGAGCAGCGACGCCTACAACCCGGCCGCCGCCTCCTGGGGTCCCGGCCGGCTCGACACGGTCGCCGCCGACGGCGCCGGCGGGCTGATCCACAAGTTCTTCTCGAGCAGCTGGACGGGCTGGGCGCGCCTGCCGCGCGGCCCGGCGGGCCACGGGCTCAGCTCGCCGGCGCTCGCCTCCCAGGGGCCCGGCCTGCTCGACGCCTTCGCCACCGACACGGTCACCGGCCACCTCCTCCAAGCCAGCTACGACGCCGGAGCGTGGAGCGGCTGGAGCGACCGCGGCGCGGGGCCGGGCGGCCATCGGATCGGCTCGCCCGCTGCGGATTCCGCCGGCCCCGGGCTGCTCGACGTGATCGCGCGCGACACGGTCAACGGCCAGGTGGTCCACTGGAAGCTCGACGGGACCTGGCGAGGCCCCTCGGCGGTGGCGCCGAGCCCGGGAGGGACCTGGGTGCCGAGCGTCGCCGCGTGGGCGCCGGGCCGGCTGGACGTGTTCACCGTCAACAGCCACGGGGTGCTGGCGCACCTGTACCACTCGAGCCGCTGGAGCCGCTGGGAGTCCCAGGGGACCGGCCCTGGCGGCGCCCGCTACGTCAACCCGGTCGCGGTGACGGCGTGGGGACCGCGACGCCTCGACGTCTTCGCCACCACCAGCGGCCGCCGGGTGCTGGCACACCGCTGGTTCGACGGTGCAGGGTCGACCGGCTGGCACGGCCCGCAGTCGATCGGGACCGGCGCCGACCACTGGGCGGTGGCCGGCATGGCGGTGGCCTCCTGGGCGCCGGGCCGCCTCGACGTCTTCACCTCGGAGTACTACGCGCACGGGTTGCTGCACACCTGGTTCAACGGCCGCTGGAACGGCCCGGAGGCGCTGCACTTCGCCGGCCAGCAGATCGCCGTCCTGGCCGACGCCAACCCCAGGGCCTTCCCGCTGCCGCTCAGCCCCCGCGCCCGCGAGCTGGCCGAGGACTAGACCTTCCTGCAATCCCGCCACCCGGCACGGCGAACCTGCTCGGCACCGGAGGCGACAAGACCGCCCGAGGATCACGGCGAACCTGCTCGGCACCGGAGGCCACCAAGACCGCCCGAGGATCACGGCGAACCAACCCGGGGCCCGAACAGGGATCCCGCCAAGGGACCCGATGGGGGGGTTCGGGGGGGAGCTGTCTCGGGCTCCCCCCCGAATGAACCTAGGCCCAGGTGACGAGGCCGAGCTCGGACGCCTCGGCGATGCCGTGGTGGCGGGGGACGACCCGCACGGTGTAGCCGAACGCGCCCGAGGTGGCCAGGGGCACCTCGCCCTCGAAGAGCCAGCCCTTGCCGTCGCGCCTGCCGTTCTGCTTCAAGGGGGAGAGCTCGGCGTCGACCAGCTCGTCCTGGTCGTTGACGCGGCCGTAGGCGACCTGGACCTCCACCTCGTCGGGTGAGAGCGCGCCGAGGTCGACCACCACCCGCACCGGCAGGCGTCCGCCGAGCGCGCGGCTGCCCTCGTCGGCCTCCACCTGGCGCACGGCCACGCCCGGCCACGCCTCGCCGACCCGGCGCTTCCACTCGCCGAGCTCGCGCGAGGCGGCGAAGCCGTCGGCGCGCAGCAGCCGCGAGCTGGCCGCCGCCGGCAGGTAGAGGCGCTCGGAGTAGTCGCGCACCATGCGCGAGGCGAGCACCGCGGGGCCCAGCGAGACGAAGTTGTGCCTGATCATCTCGATCCAGCGGTGCGGCAGCCCGTCGTCCGGCCGGTCGTGGAAGAGCGGCAGGATCTCGTGCTCGAGCAGGTCGTAGATGGAGGCGGCCTCCAGCTCGTCGCGCCGCTCGTCGACGATCGAGGGCTCGTCGGCCGAGGGGATCGCCCAGCCGTTGGCGCCGTCGTAGAGCTCGTCCCACCAGCCGTCGCGGATCGACAGGTTGAGGCAGCCGTTGAGGGCCGCCTTCATGCCGCTGGTGCCGCACGCCTCGTAGGGGCGCAGCGGGTTGTTGAGCCAGACGTCGGCGCCGGCGACCAGCAGCCGGGCCATGCCCATGTCGTAGTCGGGCAGGAAGGCGATGCGGTGCCGCACGGCGGCGTCGCCGGCGAAGCGGGCGAAGTCGGCGATCAGGGCCTTGCCGCCCTCGTCGGCGGGGTGGGCCTTGCCGGCGATCAGGAGCTGGATGGGCCGCTCCGGGTCGAGCAGCAGCCGGGCGAGCCGCTCCTGGTCGCGCAGGAGCAGGGTGAGCCGCTTGTAGGACGGCACCCGCCTGGCGAAGCCGACGGTCAGCACGTCGGGGTCGAAGGCCCGGTCGATCCAGGAGAGCTGCCCGTCGACCACGCCCCTGGCACGCCAGGCGACCGCCAGGCGACGGCGCACGTCGGCGACCAGGCGCTTGCGGGCGAGGCAGCGGATGCGCCAGATCTCCTCGTCAGATACCAGGTCGAGGGCGTCCCAGTGGTGGCCGCCGTCGGCGAAGCCGGCGCCGAGCTGGCGCTCGAACAGCTCGGTCCACTCGCTGCTCACCCAGGTGCCCGCATGGACGCCGTTGGTGACGTGGCCGATCGGCACCTCGGCCGCCTCGAACCCCGGCCATAGGCCCCGGAACATCTTGCGCGACACCTCGCCGTGCAGGCGGCTCACGCCGTTGGCCCGCTGCGCCAGGCGCAGGCCCATCACGGCCATGTTGAACATCGAGCGGTCGCCGTCCGGTTCCCCCCCGAGGTCCATGATCTGCTCGACCCCCAGGCCGGTGTCGACCCCGCCCGGCCCGAAGTAGCGCTCGATGAACGAGCGCGGGAAGCGGTCGATGCCTGCCGAGACGGGCGTGTGGGTGGTGAAGATGGTGCCGGCCCGTACCGCCTCGGTGGCGGTGGCGGCGTCGAGGCCCTCCTCGGCGATCAGCCGGCGGATCCGCTCGAAGCCGAGGAAGCCAGCGTGGCCCTCGTTGGTGTGGAACACCTCGGCCTGGACCCCGAGCAGGTCGAGGGCGCGCACCCCGCCGATCCCGAGCAGGAGCTCCTGGCGCAGCCGGTGCTCGCCGCCGCCACCGTAGAGCCGGTCGGTGACCGCGCGCTCGGCCGGGGCGTTCTCGTCGACGTCGGAGTCGAGCAGCAGCAGCGGCACGCGGCCGACCTCGGCGCGCCACACCTGGGCGTGCAGGGTCGCGTCGGGCAGGCCGACGCTGACCAGCAGGGGCCTGCCGTCGGCGTCGGTGACCAGCTCGAGCGGCAGCTCGTGCGGGTTGAAGGCCGGGTAGGACTCCTGCTGGCGGCCGTCGGCGGTGAGGACCTGCCTGAAGTAGCCGGAGCGGTAGAACAGGCCGACGCCGACCAGCGGCACGC
>WNFU01000545.1_pt1 | contig 58982 bp, 48 predicted proteins | sample 5400121 | NCBI WGS metagenome assembly WNFU01 (sample SAMN13153360, study PRJNA577476) | soil metagenome | isolation source: 100 cm soil or saprolite under grassland replicate 1 | place: USA:California | collected 2016-06-15 | reverse complement strand
GGTTACGAACTGTTTTTATTAGAATGGGAAGCGTTGGTACCGTAACTTTACCCGATGAGGGCAAAATGCGCAAAAGAAAAATGCCCTCCCTGCGATCAGGATTGTCTGAGCGGGAGCGCGACGGCGAAGACGGTCCCATCAGGATCGGAACGGATGAGCCTGATAGTCCCGCCGTGCGCTTCGGCGACCCACCGCGCGATTGACAGACCGAGTCCCGCTCCTCCTCCGGTCGCGTTGGTCCCGTTGGCTCCATTGGCATTGACGTCGGATCGCGACCGCGCTTTGTCCACGCGGTAGAAACGCTCAAAGATATGGGGTTGCGCTTCGGCGGGGATCCCCTCGCCGGTGTCCGCGACGACCACCTCGCATCGCTTCTCGAATTGATTGAGGCTCACGCGAACGCCGCCGCCGGCCGGGGTGTGCCTGATCGCGTTATCGAGCAAATTCAAGAGCATCTGCCTCAGCAAATGCTCGTCGCCGCAATAAGAAACTTCCGGCGACTGCGCGGTCTCGACCGTCACTCCCTTGCGCGCGGCCAACACGCCAGCGGCGCGCGCCGTCTCGGCGATCAACTCGTCAAGGTAGAAGGCGCTGTATGCCAGCGAACGACGCCCTGCGTCGGCGCGGGCCAGCGTGAACATGTCGTCCACGATGCGCGCCAGCCGGCGCGTTTGATCGTCGATCATGGCAAGCGCGTCGCGGTATTCGCCCTCGTCCCGCCGCGGTCTTTCCAGGATCACCTGCGCCGTCGTGCGCATCACCGAAAGCGGCGTGCGCAACTCGTGCGAGGCGTCCGCCATGAACTGCCGCTGCAAATCGAACGACGCGTCGAGGCGGGCCAACAATTCGTTGAACGTGGAGGCGAGCTGTCCCAACTCGTCGCGTGGGTTGGCGACGGGCAACCGCCGCTCGAGGTTTTCGGCGCCGATCTGTCGCGCCTGCTCCGACATCGCCACCACCGGCGCCAGACTCTTGCGCGCAAGGAAAAAACCGCCCAGCCCGGCGAGCAGTAGCGCGAGCGGGACCGCTATCAGAAAGACGCTCCCCACCATCTCCAGCTCTTCCGTGACGGTCTCCAACGGCTGGCTCACCACGATCAGATAAGGCGAGCCGGCGTCGCCTATTTTGACGCGCCTCACCGCCACCCGCTGACCCTCGCCGTCATCTCCCGGCTCGGTGTAGAGGCGCAGGTCGTCGGCGGGAATCGAATCCAAGGGGCGCAAGCGCGCGTGATCGTTACCGGGCGCTGGCTTTTCCACAAGCAATCGTCCCTCGGCGTCGAAGATCGCCATCGCCTGGTTGAGCAGATGCAGCTCATCGACCGTGCTGTGCGCCGCCTCCGCTTCAGTCTCTCCCTCGGCCCGCTCGCGGACTAGCGAAATCGCGATTGACTCCGATGACGCCCGCAAACTCTCATCCATCCGGCGGTAGAGAGTTCGCGCCAGCAGCAGGTAGACGCCGCCGCTGAAGACGATCAGCGCCAGGGCCAATACGCCGACGTGCCACAGCGTCAACCGTGTTCTGATCGAATCAAGCATCGGAATCTTCTTTAGCGGAAGCCAGTACGTACCCCTCGCCGCGACGCGTGCGGAGCAGCTTAGGCGCATGGCCCTCGTCTATTTTGCGCCGCAGCCGCTGCACGTATACTTCGATCAGATTGGAGAACGGATCGAAATTCTCTTCCCAGACGTGTTCGGCGATCTCGGCGCGGCTGACGACCTCGCCGGCGCGCCGCGCCAGATATTCTAGGAGCGCGTATTCCTTCGCGGTCAGCTCGATTTGACGTCCACCGCGCCTGACCCGGCGCGCCCGCATGTCGATGCTGAGATCGGCGACTTCCACGGTCTCCGGACGCAGCGCGGGCCCGCGTCGCAGCAACGCCCGCAGACGGGCCAGCAGTTCATGGAAATCGAACGGCTTGGTCAGGTAATCGTCCGCGCCCATGTCGAGCCCCACGACGCGGTCCGGCGGCGCGTCGCGCGCCGTCAACATCAGTATCGGAAAGGTCAGTCCTTCCGCGCGCAATTCGCGGCAGACTTCGAAGCCGTCTTTGAGCGGCAACATGACGTCGAGGATGACCAGGTCGTAATCGTTGACGACCGCCTGATAAACAGCGGTCTCGCCGTCCGTCGCCACATCTACGGCATAGCTTTGCTCGCGCAGCCCCTTCGCCAGCATTTGCGCCGCGTCCGGCTCGTCTTCAATCAACAGAATCCTCATTTTTACATTCCTACAGCGCTTTCCACTTGAATGAACAGACTGTATGAAACTGAAGACTGCCGCCCGAAGTGGCGCAATCCCGGATATTCTTCAAATCGTCTAGTAATTGATAGCCGCTGTAACGCCGGCGAATCTCCGGCGGCCCTTCGGAGAGTAGCGCATGTTAGATAAACTCAGGATAAACGTCCGCAAGGAAAGACAGAAAATATCAATCGCTCGCCGCGGCGAGCATTTGGCGGGCGCCGGCCAAAGGCAGGGTGATTTGGAAGCGGGTTCCTTCGCCGAGCTTGCTTTCAACGTCGATGTGGCCCCCGTGGTCGCGGATGATACCGTAGCTGACGGCGAGGCCCAGCCCTGTCCCCTTGCCGATCTGCTTCGTTGTGAAGAACGGGTCGTAGATCTTCGACAGGTGTTCGGGCGCGATGCCGAGGCCGCTGTCGCGGACTTCGATCACCGCGGAATCCTCGTCCGACTCGGTCGAAATTACGAGCCTGCCTCCTTGCGGCATGGCGTCGCGAGCGTTGAGGATCAGGTTCATCAGCACCTGTTGGATCTTCGGCGCGTCGCCGAACGCGAGCGGCAGCTCGTCGGCGTAGCTGCGCACGACCTCGATCTCGGTGTTGCGTAGTTGCGCATCGAGCAGTTGGATGGTGTCGTCGATCACGCGGTTCAGGTCCACAGGCGAGTACCGCGCTTCGGTGACGCGCGAGAAATTGAGCAGGTTATTGACGATCGACGATGCGCGGGAAGTCTGGCGGTGAATCTTTTCGAGCAATAGGCGCCGGGGATCGTTGTCGGGAATCTGCTGCATCAGCATCTGCGAGTAGGACGAGATGCCGGCGAGCGGCGTGTTGACCTCGTGCGCGACCCCGGCGGCGAGCAGCCCGATCGACGACAGCTTGTCGGACTGTTGCAACTGGGCTTCGAGGCCGACGCGCTCGGTCACGTCTTCGATCGCCACGAGCGAGCCTTCGATCTCGGCTGTCTTGCTTTGCAGCGCGGCGAGCGAAATGTTCAAAGTCAGGTCGCGGCCGTCGGGCGTTTGCGCGCGGAACTTGTAGATGTTAGCCGGCTCGCCTTCGCGCCATTCGCCGCGGTCCATCAGGTCGCGCAGCGCGCGAAGCATTTCGGATTGGAAGACCTCGGCGACGCGACGGCCGATGACTTGTTCGCGCTTGAGGCCGTAAATCTGCTCTAGCGCGCCGTTCCAGTTGGTGATCCGCCCATGCAGGTTGACCACCATCACGCCGACGCTGATCGATTCGATGATGTTCTCGTTGAAGTCTTTCAGGCGGGCCAGCTCCTTGGCGCGCCGGGCCTGTTCTTCGAGCAACAGCGCGTTTTCAATCGCCACCGCCACGTAGCCCGAGATGGCGCGCAGCAGTGCGGTGTCTTCGGACGAAAGCATGGCGCCGTCGGTCGTGCGTCCCAGCGCCAGGACGGCGACGACGCGCGAACGCGCCGCGCAAGGCGTGTAATAGCTGAACGGGGCGCCGGCCAAAGCGCCATGAGGCGTCTCGTCTAATTCGAATTCGTCGCCTTCAAACTCGGCCCAGGCCAGCCACGGCTCGTCCGCCAGAACGACGCCAGTCGCGCCGCTGCGCTCGCGCAAGATCGAGAGGATGTCACCGGGCAGCGCGACTTGCGGCGAGACGCCCTCGGCCCGCGCCACGCGGAAGCCGGAAGGCTCGCCGGCATCTTCGATGAAGATCGCCAGTCGTTCGACCGAAAGCACTTCTTTCAGACGGCGCATCAAACTATCTAGCAGCGGTTCGAGTTCGATGGTCGAAGCGAGCGCGCGGCCGAAATCCTGCAGCGTCGCGCGGTAATCGTATTTCCCGCCGTAAAAGGCGCGGTCTATGCGCTCCTGAACCCAGTTTTTGACCGGCGCGAAGAGCATCGCCAGCACCGACATCGTCACGGCCGCAATCAGGAACGCCCCGGTCGGAGATTCAGCCGGCTGACTGATGAACAGGTAGGCGGCGGCCATCACCAGACCGAATACCAGGGCGATCGAAAACGTGGCCACGATATAAGCCAGCGACCGCCGCATCACTATGTCTATATCGCTCAATCGGTAGCGCACGACCGAATAGCCCAGCGTGAGCGGGACCAGGACGAGAGGAGCGATCGAGATGGATTCCAGCAGCGGCGCCACCGAAGACGACGTGAGCCAGGTAGGAAGATAGAAGAGCGCGAACGCCGTGGCGGCGACGCTCATCCCCCAGGTCACCCATTTCAACTGTTGGCGCGCGACGACCGAACGCGCCCGCCTGAAAGCGAGAATGGAGAGCGCGGCGCTTAAAGCGAGCGAGACCGCGAAGAGCGCGATTTCGGCTTTAGACAAAAAGTATCTGAAGTCGACCGGGGGAATCGGGATCAGGGCGCGGAACCTGGCCACGCGCAACACGACTTCGCCCACGATCAAAAACGACGTGGGGACGTATAGACATCCGGCCATGGCCCTGCTCAGCCACGGGCCGCGCGCGACGAGACGTTTGCGCTGCGGATAGAGCGCGGCGAAGTGGACAAAGAACGGGCCGAGAAGCGCGACCGCGATCGCGTCGGCCAGGTCGATGCCCTTGTCGAATTGGGTGCGCATCTCCTCGGTCGGGCTGTAGAAATGCATGATGAACGCGAGCAGGCAAATGACGAAGAAGCGCGTGACGTAAGGGGCGCGCCCCTGTTTGAGCAGGAAGTAGACGCCGATGCCCAGATAGATCAATCCGACCAGCGCAAAGTAAAGGCCGCGCGGCGTGTGCATGTCGCGCTTCTGCAAGTTCTGCAGATCGGCGACACCATCCTTGATCACTGCGTCGCCCTTATCGTTGCGGCGCGCCACATAGTAGTGGAGATCCACCGAATCCGGGAATCCTGGCTGGTATTTGACCTGATCGAGGTGTATCTGTACGTGCTCGGCCCTGGTTATATCGTCAAAATCGACGCCGTTCTCGCTGATGCCCAGGAGCAGGTCGCCGCGATAGACGCCGGCGAGCGCCGCCGGGCCGCCAGGTTCGACCTTGTCGGCGACCACGTAGCGTCGAGGGCGTGACGCGGCGGGATCGTCGGCGAACACATCAGGCCCCTCGGCGTCGCGCCAGAGTACGCCGTCGCTGTAGACGGGCTTCTGGGTCAATCGGTCGCGCAGGTTGAACGCGCCGGCCGCCAACGCCAGAAAGGCGATGAAGAGCAGCACCAGCGTGCGTGTCGTGACCCTGGTCATTCCTGGTTGCGAATTCACTTTATTTTTACGTACGACGTGGCGGTAGGCGCCACAGTGAGGGAGGGCGTAGATTTGGGCGCCCACGCCCTCCCTCACTGTGGCGCCTGCCGTCACTTACCATCTGAAAGCCAAACCGCCGCGCACCGTCCGGCGCGCGCGCGCGCTGGCGAGTTGCATCACGCCGTCTTCTGCGCCGAGGGCATGGTTCAGCAGGTTGCGGACGTCGACGAGCGCTTCCCAGCGCATGGGCAGCCCGAAGCTCGGAAGCTCTTGCGTGACGTACACGTTGATGTTCGGATCGTAAACGCTCATGCGTCCGGCGAAAGGATCGATCGCGAAGACCATCGCCAAGGGCACCAGGCGGATCACGGTCGAGACGCGGGTACCCGTCTGTTCGGTGAAATCGAGATCTAGTTTCGCCGTGGCGACCTGGAAGAAGCCGCCCCTGAACAATTGCGCGGGCGTGGTCTGCGAGACCGGCGCGTCATCAAGCCTGCTCCCGCGCCCGAAGCTGTAACCGGCCGAAGCCGTCATGTGGTCGTTGAAGCGGCGGTTTAGCATTACGCGGAAGCCGCGCGCCGCGCCGTTCATCGCCGTTATCTGATGCGCCACCTCCTGGAACGTCGCCTGGTTCTCGGGCGAAGCCTCGAGCGGCAGCGCCAGCAGGCCGACCCCATGCCCTGAAATCAGATCGTAAAAGACCGACGCTTCGATCGAAGTGTTTCTCTCGCCGGCGCCGCCGAAAGACCGTTCGACGCCGACCTCGAAGCGCTGGCTGCGGTCGAGAATCGGGGCGTCGGAGTTGGCGACCTCGGCGGGCGCCGATTCGAACGCCGCCTGAATGTTCTCGGAATTGAAGCCTTCGGGAGAATTGAGTCTCTCACTCGCTCCCGGAGTCACCGCCGCGTTCAGGCGCAGGCGCGACGAGGGCGAATATTGAACCGCGAGTCGCGGCAGCACGCTGTCGCGATCATTCACAGAGCCGACGAACCGCGAATAATCGAATCCGTAAATCAGCAGCAGCGGCCGAAAGACCTGCCATGAATCGGTCGCCGAGACCGAGATTTGATCCAACGAAGTCTGACCTGGTCTCAGAGCCGCGCCGAGCGTCCGGGCGTTTCGCCGCCACGAGAGCGGGGCGCCGTCCGCATCGATCTCCTGAGGGCGAGTCCTAGAAAGCCCGACTTGGGAAAGCCCGACCTGGCCGTAGCCGATCATCGCCGTGATCTGGTGGACCGCGCCGGGGCGCACCGTGGCGACCGCCGCGAGTCGCTGCGGGGCTAAATCTCCTACGCCGCGCTGGCCGATGAAGGCCATTTCGAAATTGCCGCCCAGCGAGCCTGAGACGGCGAAATTGGTCCCGAAGAAATCAGGCGCAGGCAATCCGGCAGGCGCGCTCGACGTCACTGCCACGAATTGCGCCATGCCATGGAACGAAGACTGGGTCGCCAAGAAGCCCTTCCGCTGCGCCGTATCATTCGACAGCTCGACGACCTCCTCTTCAGCCTCTTCACGCAGGTTCAGGACGTGGCGCGGCGCGCTGAGCGATATCCACCGATAGTTGTCGCTGTCGCCGCGTTTTTGAACCAGCGTGTTGTCACTTTTGAGCTGGAAGTCGTAACTGGTCTTCGCGGAACGATTGAGGACCAGGCGAGTGGACTTCGGTATGAAGCCTTCGGCCATGGCGCGAATCATCCAGGCGCCCGGCGACACGCCGGCCAGAAAGCGGCCCTGTGTGTCAGTCCTGGCGCTCTTGATCTCTTTTCCGCCCGGCCTGGGTTCGAGCACCGCCACCGTCGCGCCGACCAGCGGCGTCCCCCTTTCGTCTCTAACCGTGCCGGTGACGAAAGCCAGCACAGGCGAGGCTTCGACCGCCAGACCTCCAGAAGTGGATGTGTTGAATGAACTCGGGGCGAGCGCCCCCAGCAAGCAGCCCGCAATCAGAACGTTAATCGCTCTTTTCATAATCTTGCCGCCTTTCGGTAATGAGCAAAGGCCACAGAGAATCAATACCCTGGCGCCAAGCGCCGGCGCCAGGTTTTTTTTCGCGATAATTTTCAGAACGTCGGTGATTGAAAATTTTGTCGAAATATCGAAAATAACGCGCCAATGATACGAGATTTAGAGGCGATTGATCAACTTGTGACGCCACAAGTTTTAAGCTCGGAGTCGATCAACTATGACGCCTGAATTAATGTTCAAGCGGGCCGCGCTACCATCTTCTGAACGGAAGTCGATCTGGCGCATCAATTAATTGAAGCTTGTGCATAAATCAGGCGGCGCTCAATGTCCGACAAACTTCAGTTTGTCGAAGTTGGATAAGGAGGTCCATCTATTTCTTCCAAGCGGCTTGCCGATCAAACCGCGACAAACTGAAGTTTGTCGGACATTGAGCGCGCATCCCATTGACCGACAAGAGCTTTTATTTGCACACGCTTCAATTAACTGAAGGCTGTGCAAATAAAAGCCCTTTGAAATCGCTCCAGGCGCTGCGGGTCCTCCCAATGTACAACGACCCACGCCTGCACGCTGGAAGCGATGCGTACCCAGGCGTCTCCTGATTTATGCGCAGAATCCAAGTGGTTGATTGCATTCAACTTTAATTCGCACAGGCTTCAATTAATTGATGCGTATCAAACCAGACCAGGTCGCCTGCTTTACGCGCGGCTTCGTATGGCCTTCGAGTAACGACGCCCTATTATGCCAGTTTATCCAGATTCGGATGCATCGTATGCCATTTCGTCGCGCGTTCGTAAGCCAGGGCCACGCGCAGCGGCGCGGCTTCGTCGTATAGATTGCCAGTGAACATGATCGCTTGCGGCAGGCCGTTAATGAATCCGCAGGGAGTGACGACAGCCGGGTGGCCGGTCAGGTTCGTGATCAGCAGGCTGGCGCTGCCCGGGGCGGGCGTGACGAAGACCTCCCATTTCGACATCAAGGAGTCCATCTCGCGCATCAGCAGCGTCCGCGCCCGCTGAGCGCGGATGTATTCGACCGCCGGGATAAAACGCGAGGTTCGGAAGCTGTTGGGCCAGTCGTTGGCGCTTTGCCCCGACAGTTGATTGACGCGCCCGTCGCGCGTGATGTCGTCGAAGGCGGTCGCGGCCTCCGCGTTCAGAATGATTCGCAGGCTCTGGGCCGAGAATTGCGGAAGCTCTATCGGTTCGAGTTTTGCGCCGGCCTGCCGCAGCGCGTCCAGGGCTTCCTGGTATATATTCTTCCGCTCCTCGCCGGCGCTCTGATTGCCGCCCTGTCCGGGGCCCCGCTCGAATTCGGCTTTGACGTAACCGATGCGCATCTTTTCCAGCGGGGCGAGCGTGCGGTCGGGGTTCCAGTTGAACGCGGCGTCGCCGACCGTGATGTCGCGCCCGTCGGGCCCATAGATGGCGTCGAGTACGAGCGCGCAATCTTCCACGCCGCGACAGATCGGGCCGATCTTGTCCATCGTCCAGCTCAATCCCATAGCGCCGTAGCGGCTCACTCGTCCGTAGGTCGGGCGCAGCCCCGTCACGCCGCAGCGCGACGACGGGGAAACGATCGAGCCTAAGGTCTCGGCGCCGATTGCAAACCCGACCAATCCGGCCGCTGTCGCCGAAGCCGATCCTGCGGACGATCCGCTCGAACCGGTATTGGTCTCTTCGGGCTGCCACGGATTGCGCGTCATTCCCGCGAACCATCGCCCGCCTTGCGCCAGCGCGCCCATCGAGAGTTTGGCGAGGAGCACGGCGCCGGCGCCGCGCAAACGTTCGACCACCGTCGAGTCGTAATCGATCATCTGATCGAGGTATGGCTCGGCGCCCCAGGTGGTCTTGATTCCCTTCGTCGCGAAGAGGTCTTTCACGCCGCAGGGGATGCCGTGGAGCGGGCCGCGATATTTGCCTCGGCGGATTTCGCGCTCGGCCTCTTCGGCCTGTTTCAGCGCCAGTTCTTCGGTCAGCGTGACCACGCAGAGCAGCGCCGGGCCGTACTTTTTCAGCCGCGCCAGATACATCTTCGTCAATTCGACGGGCGAGACCTGTTTCGTGCGGACGAGTTCGGCGAGCTGCGTGACCGTGCTGAACGCGAGTTCCTCGAATGATTTGAAATTCGGCGGCTCGACCTTGCTCGCTTTGATCTTCGTCTTTGCGGCGTTGAACTTTTTGCCCGGCGGCGCGGGGTGAAAAGCGATCGCAGGCTCGGTGTCGAGCGGCACGTCGATCTTGCGTAGCGCTTCGTAACTCGCGAGGTTGCGGTTGACACCGGGCAGGGCCATCGCCTCCTGCGCGTCGGTCAACTCGATCCCGATCAATTGTTCGGCGGCGCGCAGCGTCTCCTTCGTGACTCTCTGCGCCGGTTGCTGCTGGGCTTGCCGCGCGTTCGCTATTGCTGCGCCGGCCGTGGCGTCGAGGTTGGTTATCGCGGCGCCGGCGGCGCCGGCCGCCGGGAGCAGTTTGACGAAGGAGCGGCGATTGATCTTCGCGTTTTTTTCGGCGGCGTGTGCGGGGCGGCGTGTGCGAGCGTTTTTCATAAGCCTCCTTAAGAAGATCGAGGATCGAGGATCGAGGATCGAGGATCGAGGATCGAGGATCGAGGATCGAGGATCGAGGATCGAGGATCGAAGATCGAAGATCGAGGATCGAGCGTATGACGCAATCTTCGATCCTCTATCCTCCATCTTCGATCCTCGGTCCTCTTCTGCGTTCTCAGTTCAATCTTCCGCCCGTCCAGTCGTCGAAATTCTGTTTGCGCGACGGGCGTTCGGGAGTGGGGCGGCCATAACTGATGTCGCCGTGTTCTTCGGTCCTGGCCAATTTCTTCATGGCGCAAAGTCCTTCCAGCGCCAGTTCGCAGGCCGAAACGATCGCGCCGTCGGCCTCCTTTTCGACCTTGCCGCCGCGGACGGCTTCGATCAGACCGTTCACGCCCTGAAATTCCCTGAGAGCATCTTTGTCGGAGGTCATGTCGCTGATCGTCAGCGTGTTTCCGTAATTGAAATGGTCGAGCGACTGTCGGAAATCGATCCCGGGGAAGCGCGAGCCGAAGATTTCGCCGCAGGCCTTGCGAATCAGGTCGCGCGCGACTCGTTCGGCGCCGATCTGTTCGCCCTCGTATTCGAGCTCGATCTTGCCGGTGATGGCCGGGATCGCGGCGTAAATGTCGCTGACGCGCGGGGTGACCACGGTCTCGCGGTTAAGTAGGGCGCGACGCTCGGCGTTCGACGCGACGCTCTCCATGACGGTTATCGGCAGGCGCTGGCTGACCCCGGAGCGTTTATCGACGCGCTTGTCCTCACGCGCCATGAACGCGATCTGTTCGACGATTTCGCGGATGGCCTTCGGGATCAGAAAAGTCAATTGGTAATGATAAGGGTGGTCGCGGTAATCGCGGTGGCGGTTCGTCCACGACTCCTGCTTAGTGATCTCGACCCCTTCCTTGATAGAGGCCGGATAATGTGTCTGAATCTCGGAGCCGATGCGGTCTTTGAGCGGCGTGATGATCTTGCCTCGAGCCGTGTAATCTTCGGGGTTGGCCGAGAAGACCAGCAACAAGTCTAGCGGCAGTCTTACCGGGTACCCCTTAATTTGCACGTCCCCTTCCTGCATGATGTTGAACAATCCGACCTGAATCTTCCCGGCCAGATCGGGCAGTTCATTGATGGCGAAGATGCCGCGATTGGCGCGGGGCAGCAGTCCGTAATGGATCGTCAGCTCGTCCGAGAGCAGATGCCCTCCGCGCGCGGCCTTGATCGGGTCGACGTCGCCGATGATGTCCGCGATGGTCACGTCGGGCGTCGCCAGCTTTTCAATGTATCTAGCGTCGGGATCGATCCAGCCGATCGGCGTGTCCTCGCCTTTTTCGGCGATGAGTCGTTTGCCGTAAGCGCTGATCGGGCGGAACGGATCATCATTAATCTCCGACCCGGCGATGATCGGGATCTGTTCGTCGAGCAGAGAGGTCAATTCACGCAGGATGCGGCTCTTGGCCTGGCCGCGCAGCCCGAGCAGGATGATGTTGTGTCTGGCCAGCAGCGCGTTGATGATCTGCGGAATGACGGTGTCTTCGTAACCGACTATGCGGCTGGTGACTTTTCCTTTGTCGTCTTTATGCGTAAAAAGATCGTCGCCGCCGCGAAGCGCTTTAATCAGGTTTTGACGGATTTCGTCTTTGACCGGGCGAGTGCGGTATCCAGCCGCTTTCAACTCCCCCAGGGTTTGCGGTAGAGACATTGTTGTAGAAATCCTCGAAGAAAAACTGTCGTCATACAGTCATATGCCATATTTCATATGAAATATGGCATATGACATATAGTGGTTCGATCTTACCCCTCGATGGCGGGCGGCGCAAGAAAAAGGGCCGCCATGATGGCGGCCCTGAGAGTAAAGACCTTGTTCGCAGGCCCTGGCTTGCGCCGCAGGCCTTCGAAACAATTAGTCGCGATTGCGGTTCTTGATTATATGGTACAACGCGCCGCCGCCGCCGCCGATCAACGCTCCGGCCGCTGCGCCCCTCCCACCACCGGCGGCCGCGCCGATGCCGGCGCCGATGGCCGCAGGAGCGGCGATCGTCAAAACGGTTTTCAACTTGGAATCGCCACGTCGTCTCGCGGACGAGCCCGACGGGCGATAGACCACTTCCTGTCGGGCGGCGCGGGTGACAGGCCGCGTTACGCCCTGTTTGGCCCTCGCCTGAAAACCGTCGGCGTATCCGTTCTTGAACCCGTCGTTATAGCCGGCGCGGGTGGTATTGGTGACGCTGGACGATTGGCCAATCATCCCGGCGTTGTAACCATCCGTGTAACCGGTTTTGAAGTCGCTCAAGTAGAACGCCTGACTCTCGCTCGCGGCCCCAGTTGTTACTGAGGATGTTTCTGCGGATGTCGCTGGCGAGGCTTCGGGCGCTGGTGAACTCGACGGCGAAGACGCCGTCGCCAGAGCCGATTTGCTCTCTTCAGCGACTGTTTTGGGTGTTTCGGCCATTCGTCCGAACGCGAAGCCTGAAATCAGCATCGCCGCGCCCAGCACAATAGCCAAAATTCGTTGTGATTTAGTCATTGGTTATTCTCCTTCACGTGAAGCAAATAAAAACGGAGACCCGGGAAAAGCGTAGCAAACATGGCGCCATGACCAAGGCCTTGCGCCTCGTCTTGATAAGTTCCGCTATTTTTTCAACATGCGCGCATCCGGTCTGGAATTGCGACGACCTCTAATGCCGCCTTTTTTCCCCCATATCGGATGACTGGTCTAAAAATTACACGATAAGGTCGGCTTACGGTTGAAACTTTTATCGTTGTTCCATCACCTACCTACCGTCGAGATGTATAGACCGCGAACGCGGTGAATCCGATTCTATACCAACCCATCAATTAAGGAGAGAGAAAATGTCCAAGAATAATTCGCCCGGATACACAGTCGCCGGGATTTTGTCATTGGCGCTTCTATGTTTGGCTTGCGGCCCGGCGCTCGCTCAGCGCGGCGGACGCGAGGATCGCGGCAAAGAAGAGCGAGAACTTTCGTGCAACGACAATCGGGGCGGCGACCGCGGTTCGCATTGCGTGATTAAGGAGCAGACGGTCGCCGCGACAGGAGGGATGATCACCGTTGACGGCAGGAAGAACGGCGGCGTGACGGTGAAAGGCTGGGACCGAAACGAAATCTTCGTGCGCTCGAAGATTCAAACATGGGCGGACACCGACGACGTGGCTCAGGCCCTGGCCGGTCAGGTCCGAATCGAGACCGGGGGCGCGAATATTCACGCCGAAGGCCCGGAGACAAGAGATCGTCTGGGCTGGGCGGTGAGTTTCGAGGTCTACGCCCCGCGCAATTCGAACCTCTCGCTCAAGGCGCACAACGGCGGCATCGGCGTTTCCGACGTCCGCGGTCAAATAGAATTCGACACGATGAACGGCGGCGTCTCGCTGCGCCGGCTCGCGGGGGACGTGAAGGGTCAGACGATGAATGGCGGTCTAGCGATTGACCTGGCCGGCGCCGGCTGGGACGGCAAAGGAATGGACGTGAGAACTACCAACGGCGGCGTGACTCTGTCAATCCCCGAAAATTATTCGGCCCACCTTGAGACCGGCACGGTCAACGGCGGATTGAAGACCGATTTCCCGATCACCTTGCAGGGAGAGGTCAAACGCGAGTTGTCGTTCGACCTCGGCGGCGGCGGCCAGACCATTCGCGCCATGACGACCAACGGCGGCGTTTCGATCAAACGCAAATCGTAGAACATCAAAGATAGTGGGTAGTGGATAGTGGATAGTGGATAGTGGATAGTGGGCAGTTTCGATTTCTTCACTACCCACTACCCACTGCCCACTACCCACTACCCACTATCCACTATTCTCACTCAGCGGCTTGCGCGCTTTTCGGCTTCTCGTTATATTTCCCGCGTTTTCCCAGGTCTCTCAATCACAGTCAAATTTTTGAACCCCTGTTTGGCAGTCCACCTGAATATCGAGAGGAGATTTTCCATGACGACAGAGGCCGAAATTACGACAAGCAGAGAAACATTCGAAGGCGACGGTTTGGAAGTCGAGGCGTTCGTCGCGCGTCCGGGCGACCTTGAAAAAGCCCCGGCGGTCATCATCGTTCACGAGTGGTGGGGACTCAACCGGCATATCGAGGACGTCGCGCAGCGCTTCGCGGAAGAAGGCTTCATCGCCGTCGCGGCCGACCTTTACGAAGGCAAAACGGCGAAAGACGCTCAGGAGGCCGCGAGGCTGATGGGCGCGCTTAAACAGGAAGACGGCCTGGCCCGGCTGCAGGTCGTCCTGAAGCGCTTGCGCGCAATGCCCGAAGTGACCGGAGTCGGCGTGACCGGCTTCTGCATGGGCGGCACGTTCGCGCTGCTGCTGGCCTGCAACGCGAAGGTCGAGGCCTCGGCCCCGTTTTACGGCGACATGCCCGTCGACACAACGGTGATCGGCAAGTTGAGTTGTCCGGTCCTTTTCATCGGGGCGGAGAAGGATCAATGGATCACAGTTGAAAAAATGAACCGCCTGGACGCCGCGCTCAAACAGTACGGCAAGGAAGGTGAAGTGCGAATCTATGAAGGCGCCGACCACGCCTTCTTCAACGACACGCGCCCCGAGGTCTACAGCCGGGCCGACGCCGAAGACGCCTGGGAGCGAGTGATCGAATTTTTCAATAAACATCTGCGCAAAGGGCAAACGGCCGCCGCCTAAATCGGCGGGACAGGCTTTAGTCTGTCCGTCTACAATTCGCGCACGGACAGACTAAAGTCTGCCCCACTATTCGAGATGATTTACGAGTTATCGGCAAACACCGTGGCAATCATCACCGGCGCCTCGTCAGGTATCGGACGCGCGACGGCGCTGGCCCTGGCCGAAAGAGGGCTGCGACTTGCGCTACTGGCGCGTTCGGAGAGCGTCCTTACCGACGTCGTGGAGGAGGCCAGGGGGCGAGGCGCGAGCGACGCCGCTTATTTTATTTGCGACGTGCGCGATGAAGCGGCGGTCGATCGCGCGGTAGCATCGACGCTGGAACGCTTCGGGCGCGTTGACGTCTTGATCAATAGCGCCGGATTGAGCTTGAACGGCGAGGTTGATGGTTACTCGCTGAAAGATTGGAATGCGGTGATCGGCGCCAATCTGACCGGGACTTTTCTGACCTGCCGCGCCGTGGCCACCCTGATGAAGCGTCAGGGCGGCGGCCAGATCATCAATATTTCGTCGGGCGCGGGCCGCAACGGCATCAAGGAGATGGCGGCCTATTGCGCGTCGAAGTTCGGCGTGATCGGTTTCACCGAATCGTTAGCGCTCGAAGTCAGAAATCAAAACATCCGTGTTTCGGTCTTGCTTCCTGGGTCGGTGGCGACCGATTTTTCCAGAGTCGCGAAACGCGACCAGACTGCGTCTATTGGCGAATCTAGAGAGATCGGTTATTCGATGACGGCGGAAGAAGTGGCCTCGGTGATCGTCGCAATGCTGGAGCAGCCTTCCCAAGCCTGGATGAGCGAGGTCACGCTGCGTCCACTGAATTTGGAATTGAAACGACGTATTTCCTGACAGCGAAGGAGAGACCGCAGAGATGGAGGGACGGAGGGACAAGGAGACAGGGGGACAAGGGGACAAGGGGACAAAGGGATCAAATCTCCTTGTCCCCTTGTCCCCTTGTCCCCTTGTCCCCCTGTCCCCTTGTCTTCTTGTCTCTCCCTCTCTCCCTCAGAGCTTCGCGAGATAAGACGCCTGGTAAAACATATCACGCAAAATCTAGAAGCCGCTTACGGCGTCCCTGTCAATGACAGCCCTTACGACCCTTTGAGCGAATTGATCCTCACGATCTTGTCCCAATCCACAACCGACACTAACAGCCGAAGAGCTTTCGAGAATCTCAAACGGCGTTTCCCCGATTGGGAATCGGCGCGCCGCGCGCGCGCGTCGTCCATCGCCGCCGCAATCAAATCGGGCGGATTGGCTAACGCCAAATCGATGGTCATCAAAAACGCGCTCAACGAGATCAAGAAAAGAAGGGGAAGCCTTGATCTGTCTTTTTTACACACATCGCCTGTCGAGGAGGCCAGGGAATTTCTTACATCACTCGCGGGCGTAGGCCCTAAAACGGCAGCATGCGTCTTGTTGTTCGCGTGTAATCGAAAAATATTTCCGATGGACGTACATATTCTGCGAATCACAAAACGAATCGGGTTGGTTCCCGAGCGCTTCAGCGACGAACAATCACACAAAAGAATGGAAAATTTGGTTCCACCGAATAAGCATTACTCACTTCACGTCAACCTTATCAGGCATGGCAGGCAAATTTGCCGTCCGCAAAACCCGAAATGCGATAAATGCCCTTTGGTCGAGCAATGTGATTACGGACAGTCTCAGCTTTGACTCTGCCTGAACACGAGGGAACTGAGTAAAAAACGATCAAAGCGTGATCTTTCATGTACCATTTTATTCCAATATTGTGAGTCGGCTCCGGCTGTCGAGATGGCGGCAGCGGTGACCAATCGGTCTACTAAAGTGCTGATAAAACTCCGGTTAAGAAAATTAGAGGGGCGGTTGCTTTTGAAGAATAAGGCTATGGTATGCTCGTTGCTCTAGTAGCGTGACGACAAGCAATGCTTCAGCAGTTTAGGTAAACGCTCGGAGACAGGAGATGTTGGGGGACATCAAACGTCGAAGGGCAAAGTTAGAATGGCTGCTAGGTTACGCATGGTTCTTGGGGGAGGCCATACGCGATCAAGTAGCCATTCTTACTTTTTAGCCTCATCTCTCCCACCAAATATTCCTACCAAATTTTTAGTCCAAATCCGAGGGTCGGCTCTCTAACCTAGCATAATTACACAAACGCTTTTCGATTGCGGTATGATTTAACGGGTTTCGGATTTGCGTTTGTGGTTCTCTGATAGTGGGAGAGAGTCCATGTATAAACAATCAGACAGAGCGATGAGGTTCGTTGCGTCCATGCTGGCTTTCCTGCTGGCGTTCGGCTCTCCGGTCGGCGCGTCTCAGGAGGCGAAGAGTCAGAAACAAAAAGGCGCTCAGGCGCCGTCTCAAAGCGACGCCGCGAAAAAATTGACCGAAGAGCAGAAGGTTGCGCACCTGCTCGACCGCGTCACATTAGGCGCGCGCCCCGGCGACGTCGAGCGGGTGATGAAGTTGGGGTGGGAGAAATATCTGGACGAGCAATTGCGCCCCGAACGCATCTCCGATCAGGCGGTCGAACAGAGGTTGAAGAATATCGAAAGTATTCATTTGAGCAGCGCCGAATTGGCGAAGAACTATCCTCCGCCACAAGTCCTTCAACAGGTTTTGAAGGAGCGCGGCATCGAATTGCCGGGCCAGAATCAAAACGCGGGACGGGCCACAAAGAAAGACGCGAAGCAAAGCTTCAAACAACTGGGCCGGGAGGCGGAGCGAAAGAAAGACGATCAGATGGACGATCAGGCGCCCGCCCGCCCACTGGATAATCCGCAGGCCGACAACCCACAGCCTGGCGTCAATGACGCGGCCAAGCGGCGGGAGGCTTATCAAGCCCTCCGGGAGATGGGCTACAGGCCGCCGCAGGAGGTCGTGCAGGAGTCGCAGCAGGCCAAAATCCTCCGGGCAGTTTACAGCGAGCGCCAGTTGCAGGAGGTGATGACCGACTTCTGGTTCAATCATTTCAACGTCTACGTACAAAAAGGCCCCGACCGAATCCTGACGGCGTCCTACGAGCGTGACGCGATTCGACCGAACGTCTTCGGCAAGTTCGAAGATTTGCTCAAAGCCACGGCGGAACACCCGGCGATGCTCTTCTACCTGGATAACTGGATGAGCGCCTCGCCGAACGCGAAAATGCCCGACCGTAACGAGATTCGCCGGATGAGGCGTGAGCGGCGGTTCGGCGGATTCGGCGGCGGGTTCGGCAATCGCGGCATGCGGCGGATGGAGATCGACGATCTGCGGACGCGCAACCAGAACGGCAAGGTCGCGAAGCGCTCTCGCGGGTTGAACGAAAATTACGCGCGCGAGATCATGGAGTTGCACACGCTCGGCGTTGACGGAGGTTACACGCAAAAAGACGTGCAGGAAGTGGCGCGATGCTTCACCGGATGGACGATCCGCAACCCGCGCGCCGGCGGCGATTTTTACTTCAACCAGTTCATGCACGACGACGGCGAGAAGACCGTGCTCGGCAAAAAGGTTTCCTCGGGCGGCGGGATCAAGGACGGTTACGCGGTGATTCACATGCTCGCCACGCATCCTTCGACGGCGAAATTCATCTCGACGAAACTGGCGCGCAAGTTCGTCTCGGACAATCCGCCGCCGGCGCTCGTCGCCCGCATGTCGCAGACTTTCCTGAAGACCGACGGCGACATCCGCGAAGTGTTGCGAACGATGTTTAAGTCTCCGGAATTCTTCGCGGCCGAGAACTACCGCGCGAAGATCAAAACCCCGTTCGAGATGACCGTCAGCGCGGTTCGCGCCATCGGCGCCGACACGAACGGCAATCCGCAATTCCACCGGTGGATGGCGCAGATGGGCGAGGGGCTGTTTATGTGCCAGCCGCCGACCGGCTACCCCGACACCGCCGAGCGCTGGGTCAACACCGGCGCGCTGCTCGAACGCATGAACTTCGCGCTCGCGCTCAGCGAAAACCGCATCCCCGGCGCGCGCGCCAACCTTGATAATCTCCTGGCCGGCGTGAACACCACGCGGCAGTCGCAGGTCGTCGATCATTTCGTCAATCTGTTATTGCGCGGCCAGATTTCGCCGCAGACGCGCGAGACTATTGACAAGAGCCTGGGCGCCCAACGCCTGGCGATGGCCGGCGGCCAGGTGGATGTGGCGAAGGTCGTCGGACTGATTCTTGGATCGCCGGAATTTCAAAGGCAGTAGGGTTGAATGGGATTCCCTGGGAGCGCAGGCATCCTTGCCTGCGGGCTTCCGGCAATAGCTGACTGGCCGAAGCAAGCAGGCAAGGATGCCTGCGCTCCCAGGAATTTTTGGAGGAGGAAAACAAATGAACAGGAGATATTTTCTGAAAAGCGGCGGCGTCGCGTTGGCCAGCATCAGCTCCGCGACGATGTCTCCGTCTTTCCTGACGCGGGCGTTGGCTCAAACGAGTGCGAAGGGGCGCAGAAAGATTTTGATCGCCGTCTTTCAACGCGGCGCGATGGACGGGTTGAGCGCGGTCGTCCCATACGCCGAGCAGGAGTATTACAATCTGCGTTCGGCGATCGCGGTTCCGCGCCCCGGCGCCGGAGGGGCGCAGCCGAATCAGGGGCCAGCGATTGATCTAGACGGCTTTTTCGCCCTTCACCCGGCCCTTGCGCCGTTCAAGCCGATCTACGATTCAGGCCAGCTCGCGATCATTCATGCCGCAGGCTCGCCCGACAACACGCGCTCGCATTTCGACGCTCAGGATTACATGGAATCGGCCACGCCAGGCGTGAAGAGCACGACCGACGGCTGGCTCAACCGCTACCTGCAGTCGAACGGCGCGGCGGAGGCTTCGCCGTTCCGGGGCGTGGCGATGGGGCCGACTCTGCCGCGCGTCATGCAGGGCAAGGCTTCGGCCATTGCGATGAACAACATCAACGACTTCACCATTCGCGCCGGCGGCGAGACCGGGCAGGCCGTGCAGGGCGGCTTCGAGGCGATGTACGCGCAGACGGTCAACGATGCGCTGCGCGGCGCAGGCAAAGAGACCTTCGAAGCTATGAAGCTGCTCAAGCGCGTCAACCCTACTCAGTACAAGCCGTCGCCCGACGCCGTCTATCCTCGCGGAGCCTTCGGCGACCGCCTGCGTCAGGTCGCGCAGTTGATCAAGTCGGACATCGGACTTGAAATCGCCTTCACGGACATCGGCGGATGGGACACGCACGCCAATCAAGGCTCATCGCAAGGCCAGCTCGCGCTGCGATTGACAGAGTTAGCGCAGGGACTGTCGGCTCTCTACGTCGATCTGGAGGAACGCGCCGAGGACGTGGTGATCCTGACGATGACCGAATTCGGCCGCACCGCGCGCGAAAACGGCAATCGCGGGACCGATCACGGCCACGCCAGCGTGATGTTTGCGCTCGGCGGCCCGGTCAAAGGCGGCAAGGTTTACGGCAAATGGCCCGGGCTCAAGAGCCATCAACTATACGAAGGCCGCGACCTGGCGGTCACCACCGATTTCCGCGACGTCTTCGCAGAACTCGCGAAGAAGCATCTTGGCGCGACCAACCTCAACGCGATCTTCCCCGGCTATCAGTTCAACGCCTCCAACTTCAAAGGACTGATCGGAGCCTGAAGCTTGATGTGTGAAGCCGGCGCATAAATCCTGGGGGGCGCACGCTGGCTGCTTGCGTGCGCCCATTACACTTGTTTATGATTTTGCGGCGCCATAATACACATAATACGTCTTGGAAAGGAGATCATATGGCGACGAAAAAAGCCGGCGCCTTACGATGTAGCTTCTGCGGTAAAAGCCAGAAAGATGTCAAAAAGCTGATTGCGGGTCCCTCCGTTCAAATCTGCAAAGAGTGCGTCATTATCTGCGTCCAGATCATCAATGACGACGCTCAAAGGGATGCCGCCGCCGCGACAGCCACGGAAGAGGGAAGAGGCAAGAAGAAAGAAAAGAAGAAAGTTCCGAAAAAGGGAGCCGCCACTACGGTGAAGAAGCCGGCCAGACAACCAAGAAGGACTAAGTATATCGCGCCGGAAATCCTTTGAGGGTGTGAAAGGACTCAGGCGGTACGGTACGGGGAGCGTGAGCGACCTGAGCATCGATCATGAGGCCTCATGATCGATGCTCAGGTCGCTCACGCTCCCCGTACTGTTAGGACTAGGCAAAGATCACATCGCAAAGTATCATTGCCCGGTTTCCACGGCTATCGGCCCGCATATCGTTTGCCCGACTTGCCAGGGAGGCTGGCGCTTGCAATATCCTCTGCCGCTACCCTCAACTGGAAACACAACCAGGTTTCACCAAAGGAGAAAATCATGAACATGAAGAAGCTCGTCGTCGCGATGACGTTCGCCAGTTTGTTGGTCTGCGCCGCTTTTGCCCAAGGCGCGCAGAGTGGGGCTCAAAAAGCCGCCCTGGCCCCCGACGCCAAAGAATCGAAAGCCAAAGGCAAAGGCAAGAAGAGCAAAGCCAAAAAAGACGAGGCCGACGACGACGAGGGCAAGGGCAAGGGCAAAGGCAAGAGCAAGGGTAAATCCAAAGGTAAATCCAAGGCCGAGGAGTCCGAAGCCGCTCCCGCAGACATATCCGAGGCGCCTCCGGCCAAGGAATCTCCCGCCGCCACATCCGAGACCGCCAATGCTGAGGGCAAGAGCAAAGGAAAGGCCAAATCGAAAAAGAAAGCTAAAGAAGGCGAGGCCGCAAGCGACGAGAAGTCAGCCGAAGAAAATAAGTCCAAGGACAAGGGAAGCAAGTCAAAGGACAAGAAGAAATCGAAAGGTTATTGAAATCGTTTTTACCGCGGAAAAACGGCCTGCGAGCCCGATCGGCTGATGAGCCGATTTGCGGACGGATCGCAGGCCGTTTCATATTCGCGCGAAGTTATTCAACAGCCTCAGCCCGGCGGCCTGGCTCTTTTCAGGATGGAATTGCACGCCGATGATGTTGTCCCGCCCACAGATCGAGGCGAACCGCCGCCCGTATTCAGTCTCGCCCATCACGCATGACGGGTCATCCGGTTCGACGTAGTAGGAGTGTACGAAGTAGAAGAACGAATGGTCGGGCAGGTCGCGGAAGACCGGGTGGCTCTGTTTAAATTCAACCTGATTCCAGCCGACGTGCGGCGTGCGCACACTGTCGGGGAATTTGATCACGCGGCCCGGCAGCAGGCCGAGCCCGCGATGCGATCCGAATTCGTGGCCTTCCTCGAACATCATCTGCAGCCCGACGCAAATGCCGATGATCGGTTTGCCCGCGCCGGCCGCCTCGATCACGAGTCGGTCGAAGCCCAGATTGCGCAAACTCTCCATCGCGTATCCGAAAGCGCCGACGCCGAGCAAGACCAACTTATCAGCCTCGCGCAACACTTTTTCGTCGCGCGTCACCACGGCGTCGATGCCCTGCGAGGTAAAGGCTTTTTCGACGCTTCGCAGATTGCCCACGCCGTAATCGATGATGGCGATATTCATTACAAGCTCCCTTTTGTCGACATCACCCCTTGAATGCGCTCGTCAATTCGCGTCGCCTGCGATAATGCCCTCGCGGCCGATTTGAACACGGCTTCGATGATGTGATGCTGGTTGCGCCCGTAAAAGACCTCGATGTGCAGATTGAGCTTGCAATGCTCGGCGAACGAATGCCAGAAATGCTCGGCCAGTTCGACGGAAAACGTTCCGATTCGGTCGCGCGTGTTCCGGACTTTATAAACGAGGTACGAGCGGCCCGACAGATCGACCACGGCGCGGGCCAGCGTCTCGTCCATCGGCGTGTAAGCCGCGCCGTAGCGCGTTATGCCTTTTTTGTCGCCGAGCGCTTCGGCGAACGCCTGGCCCAGACAGATCGCCGTGTCCTCGACCGAATGGTGGTCATCAATTTGCAGATCGCCCCTGCACGTGACTTCGAGGTCGAAAAGCCCGTGGCGCGCGAACAGTTCGAGCATGTGGTCGAGGAACGGAACGCCGGTCGAGACTGCGCTTTTGCCCTCGCCGTCGAGGTCGAGCTTGAGATGGATGTCCGTCTCTCTGGTCGCGCGTTTGATCTCAGCCTGACGAGACATAAGAAAAAATCTCCTTCAAAGCGGCTATCAATTTGTCGTTCTCTTCAGGCGCGCCGACGCTGATGCGAACGTACTCGCTGAGCATCGGCGCTTTGCTGACGTCGCGAATCAGAATGCCGCGCGCGTGCAAAGTTTCGAACAACTCCTTCGGGAGGATCGAGGTTTTCACGCAGAAGAAGTTCGCCGCCGACGGGACGGGCTCGAGTCCCTTGATCTTCCGCAGTTCGGCGAAAAGGCGGTCGCGCTCCCTTTGCATCTTCTCGACGAGGGGCCGCAGCAGATGCAGATTTTCGAGCGCCACTTCGGCCGCCGTCATCGAAAAGAAGTTCAGGCTGTAGGGCATTTTCGCCTTGTTGAATTCGCGGATCAGCTCCGGGGCGGCCAGGCAGTAACCGACGCGCAGCCCGCCCATCGCCATCGCCTTCGAGAACGTTCGCAGGATGACCAGATTCTTGTATTCCTTGAGCAGCGGGACGAAATCTTCTCCCCCGATCTCCAGATAGGCCTGATCGACGACGACGATCCCGTCGCTGTTGCGCGCAATCGTCGCCAGGTCGCGCGCGCCGATCACGCAGCCGGTCGGGTTGTTCGGCGAACAGATGACGGACAGGCCGGCTTTGGACGTGACGATCTTGCTCGCCAATCGCGGGAAGTTGAACGTCAGGTCTTCGTTGAGCGGGACCGATATGATTTCGCCGCCGGCCACGGTGACCACCTGCCGGTAGACGGAAAACGTCGGCTCGGGCAGGACGACGCGCACGCCTTTCTCGACGATCGAGTTGACGACCGATTGGATCATCTCGTTCGACCCGTTGCCCGCCATCACCCCGTCTTCCCGCCACCCCGCGTATTTGGCGAGCTTTTTGAGCAGCGAGGTCGGGGTGAATTCAGGATAGCGCGCCCAATCGCGCCTCATCACGCGGCGCATGACTTCCTCTTTGATCTCGCGCGGCATGCCGAACGGATTTTCGTTCTGATTGACCTTGATCGGCGCTTCGAGCGGCGCGAGCGTATATGCGGCGATCGCGCGGACATTCGGTTTGATTTTATCCAGCGGTGAACTCATCGGTAGTTTTTATTCTGCGCATAAATCGGAAGGCGCGCCCTGGGTACGCATCGCTTCCAGCGTGCAGTCTCGGTTAGACGGCCCATTGTTCCCCATTGCGCCTCCTGCCGAGACTGCACGCTGGAAGCGATGCGTACCCAGGCTGGCGCGAATTTCATAACTTACTCGTACCTGATCGTCGCGGAGCGCGCGTGCGCCTCGAAGCCTTCAGCCAGAGCCAGCCGTTCAATCGATGACGCCGTGCGCGTCAGTTCCTCGCGCGTATAGCGAATAACGCTCGTGCGCTTCAAAAAGTCATATACGCCGAGCGCCGAAGAGAAACGCGCCGCGCCTCCGGTCGGCAGGACGTGGTTCGTCCCGGCGAAATAATCGCCCACCGGCTCCGGCGAATACGCCCCGATGAAGATCGCCCCGGCGTGGTTGATCATGGCCGCCGTGGCTTCGTCGTCTTCGGTGATGACCTCGACGTGTTCGGGCGCTATTCGGTCGGCGAGCGCGCACGCGGCGGCCAGCGATTCGACCACGATCAGCGCGCCGAAATCGGCGAGCGAGCGTTCGATGATCTCGCGGCGCGATAGGCTTCGAGTCTGTTTGACGATCTCTTCGCGCACGGCCTCGGCCAACTTTTCGCTCGGCGTAATCAGGATCGCCGCGGCGTCTTCGGAGTGCTCGGCCTGCGACAACAGGTCGGCGGCGACGAAATCGGCGCGCGCCGCGTCGTCGGCGATGACCACGATCTCGCTCGGCCCGGCGATGGAATCGATGTCTACGGCGCCGAATACGAGCTTCTTCGCGGCGGCGACGTATTGATTGCCGGGGCCGACGACCTTGTCCACGCGCGGTATCGTCGCGGTCCCGTAGGCCAAAGCGGCGACGGCCTGGGCGCCGCCGACGGTGTAGACTTCGAAGAGGCCCAATTCCTTCAGCGTCGCCGCGATCACCGGGCTCTGCTTGAATTGAGCGGGCGGAGTGACGACGACGATTCTTCCGACGCCCGCGACCTGGGCCGGAACGGCGTTCATCATCACCGTCGAAGGGTACGCCGCGCTGCCTCCGGGGACGTACAACCCGACGATTTCAAGCGGGCGCACTCGCTGGCCCAATCGCACGCCGTTCTCGCGCCTGATCTCCCAGTCGCGAGTCAACTGATGTTCGTGGTAATGGCGGATGTTGGCGATCGCCTCGCGCATCGCGGCGATCAGATCGTCGTCAACTTGCGCGGCCAGTTCCTCGATAGTTCGACGGTCGACGCGCAGAGTTTCGGGCGAGAGCTTTACGCCGTCGAAGCGCGCCGTAAATTCGATCAGCGCCGCGTCGCCGCGTTCGCGGATTGCGCGAATGATGTCGTCCGCGCGGGCCATAATCTCGCTATTCAGTCCCACGCCCCGGCCAAGGATTTTTTTCAGCTTCTCGCTATCCTCTAGAAGCTCGGGCAGAAGCCTTGGCAGAAGCATGGGGACACGAGAGCCGGTCAGCTTCACGATTTCGATCATAAAACATCCGTCAACGATGCGATCAGCGCGCCCACTTCGACACGCTTCAGGTGAAAGCTCGCGCGGTTGACTATCAGTCGCGCGGTCGATTCAGTGATCACGTCAATTACCTCGAGGCCGTTCTCCTTGAGCGTTTGCCCGGTTTCGACCAGATCGACGATACGGTCGGAAAGGCCTAGCAGCGGGGCCAGTTCGACCGAACCCGACAGCGCGATGACCTCGATCGGCACGCCTTTCGCGTGGAAGTAATCGGTGGCGATGCGCGGGTATTTGGTCCCGACGCGAACGGTGGCCAGCAGGTTGTAATCCTCGCCCAGGACTTCGCGTTTGCCGGCGACGGCGATCTTGCACCGCCCGAATTTCAGGTCCAGCGGCTCGTGGACGTCGGCGCGCGACTCCATCAGCACGTCGCGCCCACAGACGCCCGCGTCGGCCACTCCGTATTCGACGTAAGTCGGCACGTCTCCGGGTTTGACCAGGACGAAACTGAACCGCCCGTCGGTCGTCGAGACGACCAGTTTACGTGAATTCAATTCGCTTTCGGCGACGAGATGGCCGGCGCGCGCGAAGAGCGCCAGCGCGTCGTCCTGCATCCGGCCTTTTGAAAGCGCGATTGTTAACATGTCATTTGGAACCGATCTTCACCTGCATCCCTTGCTCCCGCATTCGGCGCGCCTGCTCGAACGCGCGCGCCGTGTCGCCGTCGAATGAGATAGTTTGAACCTCGCCCGCGCCGCGCCAACGCAGTTTATCATCATTCATCGAGATTGCGCCGACCAGACCGTCGAGCGCGATCGAGAATCCGACCGCCGGCTCAGGCTCGCCGAAGTTGGCGATCAGGTTGTCGTAGCGCCCGCCGCCGCCGATCTCTGCGCCGAAGCCCGGCGCGTAAACCTTGAACGTCAGCCCCGTGTAATACTCAAGCCCGCCCGTGTCGCCCAGATCGACGTCGAAATTCTCCCCGAGACCGAGCGAGTCCAGGGTCGAATAAATTTTGTCGAGGTGATCGACCGCCGCGAGCGAGCGCTCGTTGTTCAGAATCTCCCGCGCCCGCCGGATCACGTCCTGTTTGCCGGCGATCTGAATCAACCGGGAGAAGTCGGCGCGGCGCCACTCTTCGACGACCGGGGCATGCGTTTGCAAAAACTCCTCGACCGCGAGGCTGTTGCGGCGATCGATCATCTCGCGAAACTGCGCGCGTCCCCTCGCCTCGAGTTTCAAGAAGTCGGCGACGCCGTTGAAAAAATCGACGTGCGAGAGCGCGATGCGAAACCCGCCGAGGCCGAGCGCCATCAGCACTTCCGCCGCGACCAGCAGGACCTCGATGTCGGCTACGATGCCGGGCTCGCCGATCTGTTCGACGCCGAGTTGATGAAACTCTCGCGCGGCGCGTTCGGTCGGCTCGTCGTAGCGAAAAACCTCGCCGGAGTAGCAGAGCCTGATCGGGCGCTCGCGTTTGATGAAGCGCGTGGCCACCGTGCGCGCGACGAGCGAAGTCAGCTCAGGCCGCAGCGCCAACAACGCGCCGTCGCGGTCGACAAAACGATATGTCCGTTCGGCTTTCTCCTCGCCCATCCCGCGCGCGAACAGGTCGTGGTAATCGAACATCGGCAGGATGATCTCGTCATACGACCAGCCCGCGAAGACCTCCATCGCGCGCCGTTCGACGTAGCGGCGCAGTTTTACTTCATCGTCGAAGAAGTACTGTACGCCTGCCGGAATTTTGGTTAGTGACGACATGTGCGAACTTACTTCACGTCGCTTGGTGGATGCCATCCAACAGGCGCCCAATTGCGACGTACCTCAACGGCTATTTCATTATTGAGACGTAACGCCTCGACGGTTGCTCGACCGACCGGCGTCAAGCCTACGATGATCGCTCCATCCTGACTCCATTGGAAATGATCGCTCCAAGCCTGAGTGCGAGGGTTGAATAGGGATGTGTCTAAAGGAAGGGAAAAGCCGCAAACAAAATTCATTTTTACGCAATTATCAGAAGCTAAGCGGTTCGCGTAGTCCACGTTCAACAGCCACGCGCAATGCCTGAGCTTTTCTCAAAAGACCGCTTTCGTAAACCCGCATCAACTCGCTTAATTGCCGCCGCCCTTCGCTATCAAGTTGACCTTCGCGCTGCCGCGCCAATAAATCGCTCAGCGTCTCATCCTGTTCGTCCGAAAATTTCATTTCGGATAGGGCAAGCACTTCATCATCTGAGAGACACTCTACTGGTATGTCGTTTACAGCTGATTCCAGCAGATCAGACAGAACCTCTTCTACCGGCAGATCTCTCTGTGTGGCGACCTTTGACGCGAAACGCGCGACCTGATCGGAAACTTTAATCGTTAGTAGTTCACTCATAGCGGTTAGTTTATCATTCACCTAAGATTATAAACAGCGCCGTTATAGAGAAATCACCGTTGCTTACCTGAGACCATCCTGTCCATTTTTCCCAGCCTTCCGGAAAAACATCACGTACTCGTGTTTGAATATATAGAAGCCGCCTGCAAGCGCGCGATATCGCCAGATGTTCTCAAGGTTGCGCTTTGCGCGGTTGCCCTGCATGTCCTTGACCACAAGGCTTTTTAAACTGTAGCCGCGATTCATTACTTCTTGCATGCAGTAAAAACCTAGTGGTATCCATTCGCTATCCGCGTACATATCGCCAATTACGAGGACTAAATAGCGCTCTTTCTCCAGAAATCGGTCGACGACATCAACCACTTGCCCGAACCTCTGTAGAAACCGCTCAACTGTAGGACAATTTGACAGGTCGTCTTCGCGATCGGAAAACTTGATGATCGAATGATAAGGCGGATGAAGGATTGCGAGTTGGACAGTCTCCCTGCCGACGCTCTTCAAAGCGCCGGCGATTAAAGACGGAGCGGCCTCAAGGTCGCTGCTGTCCCCGGTCACAACTTGAGTAGTGATTTCGTAAGGATTGCCCTGGCCTGCGATTCGTTCCGAAGCTTGCCGCGCGAGCTCCGGCTTGAGTTCTATGCCGACGCCGTGGCGACCGAGCCGCCGGCATTCGATGAGTGAAGTGCCTGAACCAAGAAAAGCGTCAAGAATAACATCGCCCTGTTTGGTATAGCGGCGCATAGCCTGATAAGGAATCTGGGGAACGAAATTTCCGTGATAGTCGGCCACGTGCGTTCCCGACCTGTCACGCTCCGGAATCAACCAAAGCGAATCCGTCAAAATGTCTTCGTACTCACGCCATTCATCCAGGTTGAGGTCATTTAGATGAGAAGGCTTTCGCGGCTTCGCGCCCTTCTTTTTCGGCGTTGATTCGATTATCGGCTCATCGAATGATAGGAGTCGTTCTGGCATTTTCAGCGCCTCTCATAATCAGCGCCGCGAGCGGTAGAGAGCGTGGCTCGACTCGAAAGTCACGCCCGCTGCCGCTCGCGGCGCTGATCCACAAGATCAATTCATCACTCGCCCACGATTATCAACTTTAACTTCCATCGCGCGCGCCTTCACTCCGCATGCCGCCATCCGCGCATTCATCGTTTCAGCGATCGCGCCGCAGTTCCCGGCCGCGAACGCGATCAACGCCGAACCTGCGCCGCTGATGGCGACGCCGAGCAGCCCCGGATGCGCGTCCGTTTCGTCATTCATCTTTAAGACCTCGCTCAGGCCCGGCGCGAGCGGGGCGCGGAAGGGCTGATGCAATCTGTCTCGCAACGCCTCGCTGAGAAGGTCGAAGCGGCGTTCGGAGAGCACGGCCTGCAGCAGGGCAGCGCGCTGCAGGTTGTAGATCGCGTCGTGGCGCGTGACCATTTGCGGCAGCACGGCGCGCATCTTCGCCGTTTCCATTTCGACTTCGGGGATGCAGAGCACAATCCTGACCTCTTCGGGCCAGCGACGTTTGACGGCGACGAGCGAGCGGCGTTCGGCGCCGGAGTAATCAACGTATTCCTTGACGACGGCCACGACCACTCCGCCGAGCATGCTCGGCGCGAGGTTGTCGCCGTGGCCCTCGAAATGCAGCGCGTAATCGAAAAACTCTTCCTCGCTCAAACGCTCGCCCGACAGGGCTTCGTAAATCGAAATGCCGGCGATGATGGCGGCGCTGCTGCTGCCCAACCCCCGCGAGAGGGGGATCTGGCTGTCGACGCGCAGCCGGGCGCCGGAGATTTTCCGCCTCCGCTGTTGGGCGGTGTGCAGCGCGGCGCGGACGATCAGGTTCGATTCGTCGCGCGGCAATTTATCGGCGCCCTCGCCGCTCAACATGATCTCGAACCCCCTTTCGCGCGGCTCGACTTCGACCCGCAGGTAGAGTGAAAGGGCCAGCCCGCAGGTGTCGAAGCTCGAGCCTAGGTTCGAGGTCGACGCGGGAACGGTGATTACAGATTGCGGATCTTTGGATTGCGGATTGCGGATTGCGGATTGCGGATTGTCCCTTCCTATAACTGGAATGTTCTTTTGAATGTTATGTGGTTCGCTCATTACGCTTTCACTTCGCGTTTACAATTCCTCAATCTTCGTAGCTCACATCACGACTCGCCGCTCACGATTCCAAAAATCCGCAATCCGCAATCCGCAATCCGCAATCGATAAGGTCCGCAATCATCAGGCTCCAATGTAGCGGGCATAAATCGATCGCGCCACATTCGGATCGTCTGTGCCTTTGATGATGCAGCGGGCGTCGGGGAAGACTGTGATCTCATGCCCGCCCGATTTGAACTTCAACAAAAAGCGATTGTAACTCACTTCGCCCGCGTCGCGCATTCGCTCGGCGAGTTCGGCGAAATCGACCTGGACGGCGGCCGAAGGCGAGATTTGAACCGCGTCGCGTCCGCACAGCGTCGTCACAAGCTGCCCGCCTCGGGCGGTGAGAAAATCGTAGCGCCCTTGCCGGCAAGCGGGACAGTCTTCCGGACGTTCGCGCAGTCTGAGCCGCGTGGACGTGTTCTGCCAGAGATCGAATTGCAGCAGCGAGCCGTGAAGTTTTTCGAACTGACTGGTCAGAATCTTCAACGCCTCGGCGACCTGATGCGCGGCGATCGTGGCGACGATCGGCAGGATCACCCCGGCCGTGTCGCACGTGGGCGAAGTTCCGGGCGCGGGCATTTCCGGAAATACGCAGCGCAGACAAGGCGTGACGCGCGGACGAATCGTCATCTGCGCTCCGTAAGAGCCGACCGCCGCGCCGTAAACCCAGGGCTTTCCAGATTTCACCGCCGCGTCGTTGATCAGAAATCGCGCCTCGAAATTGTCCGTGCCGTCCAACACTACGTCGGCGTCGCGGATCAATTCTTCAACGTTCGAGTAATTGACGTCTTTGACCACGGCCTCGACTTCGACTTCTGAATTGATGCGGCCAACGCGGGCGGCCGCGGCCACGGCCTTGGGCAATCTGTCGGCCACGTCGCGCTCTTCAAACATTATCTGGCGGTGCAGGTTCGACTCTTCGATGAAATCGCGGTCGATCAAACGCAGCCGCCCGACGCCGGCGCGCGCGAGCCATTCGGCATGCATCGCTCCGAGCGCGCCACAGCCAATGATCACCGCACAACTCTGCGCCAACCGCTGTTGTCCTTCTTTGCCGAGGCCGGAGAAAAGAATCTGGCGGGAATAACGTTCGGAGTTCATTTGGGGATTGCGGATTGCGGATTGCGGATTGCGGATCGCGGATTGCGGAAGAAACGCTGAACGTGATTTCAATCCGCAATCCGCAATCCACAATCCGCAATCATTAGCGGGTCGTCCTGATCAGGATTTCAGTCCCGCTCTCGAGTTTTACTTTGTTACTGCCCTGAATAGCGGTCGAGGCTGCGCCAGCCCCCGCGCCGATCGCCGCGCCAATGGCCGCGCCTTTGCCGCCGCCGGCGATGCCGCCGACGATCGCGCCTAAAGCCGCGCCTCCGCCGGTGCGGACGGCGGTCGTTTTACCTTTGCTGCCGCTTTTGACGTTGCCCTCTTCGTCAACCTCTTTGACCGAATCCTCGCCGTAAACCTTCACCACCTGAGCGGCCATTCGCCCACTCTCGCCGTTCCTCAAACGGATGCGGTCAAAAGTGAGCGCCAGTTCGGTTTTGCCGGAGAGTTTGCCCGATTCATCGATTTTGGCGATGTGGCCTTCGATGGTCGCATCGGCGTAATTTCTCGGCGAGAGCACCGTGGCGGTGAACCGATCGCCGTCTCTCGATTTTTTGCTGTCGATCTCATCCTCCAACCGCACCTTTATTTCGGTCCCGCGAGGGATTGGCAGAAAGCGCGCAGCCGATCTATGCGGCGCAGGTCTCCTTCTGGTTTGGGATTGCGCGGCTGGAATTAATAAAACCAAGCAGAAAACAGACACGATTAAACGAGCGATAACGCTTGAGAACTTTTGCATAGTCTTCTCCTTTTTAATGATTAGCCATTTATTCGTTCAGCGAACGATTCGGCGCGAGAAGCTTAACAAACAAATCCATCGGGTGAAAGTTGATTGCGCGCGCCTAAATCAAATCGCGCAAGATTGGTACGGCGCCGCGCGCGTAGAGTGGGACAGACTTTAGTCTGTCCGCAGTGTGAAGTGAGGGCGGACAGACTAAAGTCTGTCCCACTCTACGCGCGCGGTACGCGCCAGTATCTCGAAATCAGCCGGCGGCGATTTACTAACTGTGATGCGATTTCTATAATCGCCGGTCACCTAATCAACGCCTGAAACTTGCATCGATCAATGTATGTTGAAAAAACTATTTGCGCCGGAAAACCTCCTCAATTGGCTATTGGTCTTCGCGCCGATCGCGGTCGTATTGGAACTCGTGCGCGCGAACCCAATTGCGATCTTCGCGGCGTCAGGGCTGGCGATCATTCCGCTGGCCGGGTGGATGGGGCGCGCGACTGAACACCTTTCGGAAAAGCTGGGCGAAGGGTTGGGGGGATTGCTCAACGCCACCTTCGGCAACGCCGCCGAACTGATCATCGCGCTGATGGCTTTGCGAAAGGGCCTGTTCGACGTCGTCAAAGCGTCGCTCACCGGCTCGATCATCGGGAACGTTCTGCTGGTGCTGGGTCTGAGCGTGTTGTTGGGAGGGTTGAAATATCCCAAGCAGATTTTCAACAGAACCGCGGCGATGATCGGTTCGACGATGATGGGACTGTCGGCCATCGCGCTGTTAATGCCGGCAGTGTTTCACATCATAGTCCAGGGCAAGGCGAACGCCCAGGAGCAGGATTTGAGCCTCGAGATCGCCGTCGTTTTGATCATCACTTATGTTCTGAGCCTGATCTTCACGCTCCGCACACATTCGCACCTCTACACGGGCGGCATCGATAAAAAAGACGAACAGGAGGCGATCGGAACGCATGGCTGGAGTAAGGGGCGCTCAATCGGCACGCTGCTGGCCGCGACGGCGCTGGTCGCAGTGATGAGCGAGTTTCTGGTCGGCGCGGTCGAAGAGGCTTCGAAGGAATTGGGACTGACCCAGGTCTTCGTCGGCGTGATCGTGGTTGCGATCATAGGCAACGCGGCGGAGCATTCGACGGCCGTGTTGGTCGCGCTGAAGAACAAAATGGACCTGGCGCTCAACATCGCCGTCGGATCGAGCATGCAGGTGGCCCTGTTTGTCGCGCCGGTGTTGGTCTTCGCTAGCTATCTGTTCGGGCGGCCCATGAATTTGCTCTTCACGCCGTTGGAGGTCGTGGCCGTAGGCGTTTCGGTCGCCATCGTCACCTTGATCGCGCAAGACGGCGAGTCGAACTGGATGGAGGGAGTTTTACTGCTCGCGGTCTACGCGATTTTGGGCATCACATTTTTTTCCTTGCCGGCCTGATGGGACTTATAGGACTTATGGGACCGATGCGCCCTCTTGTCTCCTTGTCTCCTTATCTCCTTGTCTCCTTGTCTCCTTGTCTGCCACTCTCTGCCTCTCTGACCCTCTGACGCCTTTGCCGGCGGTCAACTCGCGCCAGACGACGTATTCCATCTCTTCGGCCTGCTCCTCGAGATCTTTCAACAGCGCGTCGCGCCGGGAAAGTCGCCGGTTCATCTCAGGCGCCAGGAGGTTGACTCTCCGGTTCGAGAGCTGCGAGAGCAATATCTCGTTGGTCTTCTCGACCATCTCTTCGACCTTTCTAGCACACTCCGGATCGGTCAGGATGTGATCGGCGTGCGCCAGTTCGTGGCCGAGCACTTCGACGTATCGCTCCTTTTTGGACAGCCCCTGGAAAGGAATGAATCCGTTATCCCGGGCGGAGCTGGGGCCGACGTGGGCCTGGTCGATGCTCGACAGGTTGAGTTTGATTGCGGCGATGTGCTTTTCGCCCTTCGGATCGAAGCGCTCGATGGCGAAACTCCCCGCAGTGCAGGACGAGGTCCTGGTCGAACGCTTGATTTCAATGAAGACTGCATGGTTGCTGGTTTCGACTCGTTCCCACAGATTTCGCAACTCGGGATGCAGCGGACGCCCATCGACGCTCTCGGCGAAGACGATGCGCTCCATCTCCTTCCATAGATCAAGCTCTTTCCTTGATAAACGAGACGTGATCAGACCCGAAGAGTCGGCCTGTCTCGACGCGCCTTCGATTTTTTGCGACTGCGTTTCCTGTCCATTGATCTGATAAACCAGCAAAGCCAACAACAATAAATGCGCTACGGTCAGTGATAGACGACGCAGCATACGTATATTTATCCTCCTTACCGTGGGAGGTGAAGTTAATGGGGAATGGTCGGGATGGTAGCGGGATTAAATATCGGGAGTGAGGGAAACGTGGGGAATTGAATGGACGGATTATATCCGAGAGAAGTGGAGCCGCTCAAGACGCCGTCCGTTGGGGGTATATATGAATAGCCACAGAGGTCACAGAGAACACAGAGAATCATTAATCCCCTCTGTGTTCTCTGTGACCTCTGTGGCTAACAGTCTTCATAGACCTCTGTAGCTAACAGTCTTCATACGTTTGAAAACCGGTACAGTTAGTTGACACTGGTTTTCCCGTCGTCGGATACTCGATTCTTATGATTAACAAGATCGCGCTCGGACTGGAGATTTTGCTGGCGGAAAAACTCTCGCTCATTAGCGGATCGCGTGTCGGGTTGATTTGCAACCCGGCTTCTGTAGATCACGATTTCCGGCACGCCGCTGACCTGTTTCACCGCCATCCCGACGTCAATCTGACGGCCCTTTTCGGACCTCAGCACGGGATTCGCGGCGAGACGCAGGACAACATGATTGAATGGGAAGGCTTCCGCGATCCGCGCACGGGCGTTATGGCTCATTCGCTTTACGGCGAGTTTCGCAAGCCTACTGAGGAGATGCTGCGCGACGTAGATACTCTGGTCTTCGATCTTCAGGACGTGGGCACGCGCGTCTACACATTCATTTACACGATGGCCCTGGCGATGGAGGCCGCGCGCGAATTCGGCAAGCGGTTCGTCGCGCTCGATCGCCCCAATCCGATCGGCGGATTGGGAATTGAAGGAAACATCCTGGAGCCCGGGCATGAATCATTCGTCGGCAGGTATCCTCTCCCGATGCGGCATGGGATGACGGTCGCCGAGCTTGCGCGAATGTTTAATGAAGAGTTCAAAATCGGCTGTGACCTGGAAGTAGCGCCGATGCGCGGCTACAAGCGGGAATTCTGGTTTAACGACACCGACGCGCCCTGGGTAATCCCCTCGCCCAACATTCCGACTCCCGATACGGCGAAGGTCTATCCCGGAACCGTCCTCGTCGAAGGGACTATGATCAGTGAAGGTCGAGGCACGACCAGGCCCTTCGAGATCAACGGCGCGCCTTACGCCGACTCATATCGGGTGGCCGAATATCTCAACAGACTCGATCTACCCGGCGTCCGTTTCCGCCCGCACAGCTTCCTGCCGACATTTCAAAAACACGCCGGACGCTGTTGCCACGGAGTTCAAATTCACCCGCTCGACCGAGAAACTTTCAAACCAGTCGGCGCCGGGATCGCGTTGATCAAGGCCTTTCACGACCTCTACCCGGACGATTTCCGGTGGCAATCGCCGCCTTATGAATACGTCCACGACCGTTTGCCGTTCGACGTGATCGCGGGGACTACGAAATTGCGCGAGCAGATTGAAGGCGGAGTTTCCATCGAAGATATAGCCGCTTCGTGGCGGGCCGGGGAGGCGGAATTCGCCGAGCGCCGCAGGCCTTATTTGCTTTATTGAAATCAAATAGGACTCATGAGTCCTATGAGTCCTATAGGTCCTATTACAACGCCCAAAGGATTTACTGAGGAAGAGCACGATGAACACCTTGACCGAGTATCTCGCCGAGGCCGAAAAAAATCATGGGCACATGTGTCCGGGGCAGGCGCTCGGCGTGCGGATGGCCATGCTCGGATGCCGTTTGGTCGGCATAGAAGAGCCGAAGGCCGGCAAACGTCTGATTGTTTTCGTCGAGATCGACCGCTGCGCCGCCGACGCCATCAACACGGTCACGGGCTGCAGGCTGGGCAGACGGACGCTCAAGCATCGCGATTTCGGCAAGCTCGCCGCGACCTTTGTCAACACAGAGACCAACGAAGCCGTGCGCGTCGTCGCGCTCGAATCCTCGCGCGGCCTGGCGAAAGAACTCTTCGCCCATTTGCCGACTAAAAAAGAACAGCAACTGGAAGCGTACAAAACCTTGCCCGAAGAGAGGCTCTTTTCCTGGAGACGCGTCCGGGTGAATCTGCCGGACGCCGACCGCCCCGGTCATCCCCTCTCGCGCGTGATCTGCGACGAATGCGGCGAAGGCGTCAACGACCGCCGGGAGGTCATGCGCGGCGGCCGGACGATCTGCCGCGCCTGCGCGGGCGAGCGTTATTACGAGGAATTATAGTGGGATGGTTAGTCACGCGCATCAACACGACCACACGCATCGTCACGGCCATCCTCATACGCATCGTGACGGGCGCCGTCACGACCACACGCGCGAGGCTTCGCAGCGCACGCTTCTGATCGTCCTCGCGTTGACCTTCGGCTACATGCTGGCCGAGGCGATCGGCGGCTATCTCGCCAACAGCCTCGCGCTGCTTTCCGACGCGGGGCACATGCTCACCGACGTGGCCGCGCTCACGCTTTCGTTATTCGCGGTCAGGTTCGCGTCGCGGCCCGCGACTCCGCGCAAAACATACGGCTTTTACCGGCTGGAGATCCTCGCGGCGCTGGCGAACGGCGTGACGTTGATCTTGCTGTCGCTCTTGATCTGCCTCGAGGCTTATCATCGACTGCGCCGTCCCGAGGCCGTGCATGGATGGACTCTGATCTGGATTTCGGCGGGCGGGCTGGCGGTCAACCTGACCTCGGCCTGGATGCTTTCGCACTCTCACGACGAGAACCTCAACGTCCGCGGCGCGCTTCTGCACGTGCTCGGAGATTTGCTGGGGTCGGTCGCGGCCATCGCGGCAGGCGTGATGATCATCTGGCGGGGTTGGATCTGGGCCGACCCGGTCTTCAGCGTCGCCATCAGCCTTCTGATCATTTACAGCTCGTGGCGCCTGTTGGCCGACGCGGTCAACATTCTGCTCGAAGCGACGCCTTCACACATCAACGCCGCCGCGGTCGAGGAGGCCGTGCGGACTGTGCCCGGCGTCCGCGCGGTTCACGACCTGCACATCTGGACGATCACTTCGGGCCGCCACGCCGTCACCGCCCACGTCGTCATCAACGACGCGAGCGAAAGTTACCGCATCCTGCGCGAGGTTCGCGAGATGCTGGCCGCCCGCTTCGCCCTCCACCATTCAACGATTCAAATCGAAGACCCCACGTTCGATACCGTGGTCAATTTCAAGAAGCCCTAGTACATCGCGCCAGAAATCCTTCGCAGGGGGCGCCGGGCGGTACAGTACCGCGCGCGTCAGCGACCTGAGCCTTGATCAATAAACCTCTTGATTGAAGCTCAGGTCGCTGACGCTCCCCGTACTGTACCGCCAACTCGACCATCAATGTATTTATGGAGCCCTGCGCTTAGCGCAACATGCTCTCGCCGCAACCGGATTCCCTCGATTACCTCTTAAAAATAATTTCCAAATTTGTCAGACAGTCCGTAACCCGCGGATGTTCGCAGACGCAATGGATCGGCGCGGATTATCCGTTGAAGTTTAAATCGAACCACGCAAGATTGGGGCGCCGGTACAGTGCAGCGCGCGACTGCTGCGTGTCTGTCTCATAGGTCAGCCGCTTGCTTACGCGCGCTGCGCTGTACCGGTCTCACGCGTCTGATTTAACTCCGGGAGGATTGATTCTCTGCGTTGCGGTAAACTATTAAGTGAACGGTCTTATACGAGGGAGGGAACTTCATGTATTTCAAGCAATTTTATCTGGGTTGTCTGGCGCACGCTTCGTATCTGATCGGCTCCGGGGGCGAAGCGGCGGTCGTCGATCCGCAGCGCGACGTCGAGCAATACATCAACGAAGCCGAAGCCGAAGGGCTGAAGATCAGATATGTGATCGAGACGCATCTGCACGCCGATTTCGTCAGCGGCCATCGCGAGCTTGCCGAGCGCACGGGGGCGAAGATCGTCTTCGGGCGTAATGCCGGCGCGGCTACCGATTACGCGCCCGCCAAAGACGGCGACGAGTTCAGGATCGGCAAAGTCATTCTCCGCGTCCTGGAGACTCCCGGCCACACGCCGGAAAGCATCTCCATCCTGGTCACCGACGCCGAGGCCCCAAATCAACCACAAAAAGTCCTGACCGGCGACACGCTCTTCATCGGCGACGTCGGGCGACCGGACCTGGTCAGTTCGAAAGGCTTCACGGCGGAGCAGATGGCCGGCATGCTTTACGACAGTCTGCATGACAAGTTGTTAAAGCTCAATGACGCGGTCGAGGTGTGGCCCGCGCATGGCAAGGGCAGCCTCTGCGGGCGCAATATGTCGAACGAGACGTCGTCGACCATCGGACGGCAGCGCCGTCTCAATTCCGCCTTGCAGCCGATGACGAAAGAAGAGTTTGTCAAAATGATGACGGCCGACCTGCCGGAAGTCCCGGCCTATTTTTCAAAAGACGCCGAGATCAATCGCGGCGGGGCGCGCTCGCTCGCCGACTTGCCGCGCCCCGCCGCGCTCTCGCCTGCGGAGGTCAACAAACTCGCAGGCTGTGGCGCGACGATTCTGGACGTGCGAGCGAACACCGAGTTCGGGGCGGGGCACGTTCCCGGCGCGCTCAACATCGGCCTCGGCGGGCCTTTCGATTCGTGGGCCGGGCAATTGCTCAAATTCGACGCGCCGATCGTGATCGTCGCCCAAGACGAGTCGAAAGTTGACGAAGTGGTGACAGGGCTGGCGCGCGTGGGGATCGAAAGCGTGAAAGGTTATCTGGCGGGCGGAATGGACGCGTGGCGCCGCGCCGGCCTCGACGTGAGCGCGATCCAACAGATTTCGGTCGATGATTTGAGCGCGCTATTAAATACGCAAAAGAATCTGCAGGTGATCGACGTGCGTCAGCCGGGCGAATATAGCGACGGGCACGTGCCGTCGGCGGTCAACGCGCCGCTCGCGCGAGTCGACGAGCGCGCGTCCGAGTTCGATCCGAATCGCCGGACGGCGGTCATTTGCGCGGGCGGCTTTCGTTCGAGCGCCGCGACGAGCATCCTCGAACGGCTGGGCTTTAAAAAGCTGCTCAACGTGCTCGGCGGGACGGGGGCGTGGATCAAGGCCGGTTATCCGGTAGAAGGTTGATCTTTTATTTTTATAAAGAGGCTTTCAAATGGATGATTTATTGGCCGCGCGTTCGCAGATGGCGATGTCGCTGGCCTTCCACATCATCTTCGCGGTAGCGGGCATCACGACGCCGTTGCTGATGTGCATCGCCGAATGGCGTTGGTTGCGGACGCGCGACGAGACTTATTTGACGCTGGCGAAGAGGTGGGCGAAGGGAACGGCGATTCTGTTCGCGGTCGGCGCGGTGTCGGGCACGGTGTTGTCGTTCGAGTTGGGGCTGTTGTGGCCTGAATTCATGCGCTGGGCTGGCGCGATCATAGGAATGCCGTTCTCGCTCGAAGGCTTCGCGTTCTTCACCGAGGCGATCTTCCTGGGAATCTATCTTTACGGCTGGGAGCGCGTTTCGCCGCGCGCGCATTTGGCGGCGGGCGCGCTCGTCGCCTTGAGCGGCGCGGCCTCAGCGATCTTCGTCGTCATCGCCAACGCGTGGATGAACACCCCGACCGGGTTTCGATTGATGGACGGCAAGCCCCCATATGCAGTGGACATCGATCCGATCGCCGCGATGATGAATCCGGCGGCGTTGGGGCAGACGATCCATATGCTGCTCGCGGCTTACGCCGCGGTCGGATTCGCGGTCGCGGGCATCCACGCGTTTTTGCTGCTCAGAGACCGCCGGAATATTTTTCATCGCCACGCGCTGGCAATCGCGCTGGCCGTCGGGGCCTCGGGCGCGATACTGCAACCAATGAGCGGCGACCTGTTGGGGCAGATGCTGGCCCGCTATCAACCGGTCAAATTGGCCGCTATGGAAGGGCAGTTCAAGACCGAACAGGGCGCGCCGCTGCGCATCGGCGGAATGCCTGATGAAAAATCCGCGACCACGCCTCATGCGATCGAGATTCCTTACGGGCTGAGCCTGCTCGCGTTTCATGATCCCAATGCCGTCGTGAAAGGGCTTGAAGACTTTCCGCGCGACGTGTGGCCGCCGGTGGCTATAGTCCACGTCGCGTTTCAGGTGATGGTCGCGGCGGGCGCGGCGATGGCGCTCGTGGCGTTGTGGGGCGCTTATCTGGCGTGGCGGCGTAAATCGCTGCCGGATTCCCGGTGGTTTCTCCGCGCGGTTGCGGCCGCGTCCCCGCTCGGCTTAATTGCGATTGAAGCCGGCTGGACGGTGACCGAAGTGGGCCGCCAGCCCTGGATCATTCAGGGCGTGATGCGAACGGCCCAGGCGGTCACGCCGATGACGGGGCTGAAAATCCCGTTCGTCACGTTCACCCTGATCTATATCTTTCTCGCGGCGGTTGTCGTCTGGCTGCTCATCAGGCAGGTGGCGGAAAGCCCGCGCGTCTATGCAGAACCGATGGCGGAGGCTGAGCGCAATGCGCCCCAACTTCTTTAAGCGCCGGGGAGGAAGTAATGGGGTGTGGCGCGAGTAAACAACTCGCGCCACACCTATGGCGGTTTGCAAATGCGTGTACGGGACGGGTGCGGTACGGTACAGGGAGCGGTAGCGACCTGGCGCCTCCGTAGTGGCCGCTCCCGGAGGCGCCAGGTCGCTACCGCTCCCTGTACCGTACCGGAGCGCGCCACTTTCCCGTAAACGCAATCGCAAACTGATCTAGCGCCAAGGAGGTCGAGAGTATGCTTTCGATTGACGTGTTGATTGCGGGCGCGATGATGGTCTCGCTGACGTTTTACGCGCTGCTGGGCGGGGCCGATTTCGGCGGCGGCGTGTGGGACCTGTTCGCCTCAGGCCCGCGCAAACGGGCGCAGCGCGAATTGATAGCCGAAGCCATAGGGCCGGTCTGGGAGGCGAACCACGTCTGGCTGATCCTGGTCGTAGTCCTTCTCTTCACAGCGTTCCCGCCCGCTTTCGCCGCGATCGCGATCGCGATGCACATCCCGCTGACGCTGATGTTGATCGGAATTGTGTTTCGCGGATCGGCCTTCACTTTCCGCAGCTACGACCGGAGGACGGACGACGTGCAGCGGCGATGGGGGCGGGTCTTTTCGATGACCAGTTTGATCACGCCGGTTTTGCTGGGCGTGATAGTCGGCGCGATTTCGTCAGGGCGGATTCGGGGCGAATATTCGGATTTCGCTTCGGCCTTCGTCTCCCCGTGGCTGGCGCCCTTTCCGTTCGCCGTCGGGTTCTTCGCGCTCGCTCTGTTCGCATTTCTGGCGGCGGTCTATTTGACGGTCGAGGCCCGAGACGAAGCGCTGCGCGAGGATTTCCGCCTGCGCGCGCTGGCCTCGGCGATCGCGGTCGGCGTGATGGCGCTCGTCGTCTTCCTGCTCTCCGAGAACGGCGCGCCGGCGATCCGCCATTGGCTGACTAGCAGTTGGTGGACGTGGCCGCTGCAAATTTCCACGGCGGTCTTCGCGGTCGGCGCGATCTACGCCCTGTGGGCGCGACAATTCCGGAGGGCCAGGTTTTGCGCGGCCGCGCAAGCGACGTTGATTCTGTGGGGGTGGGGGGCCGCGCAATACCCTTATCTGGTCGCGCCCGACGTGACGATCTACAACTCGGCGGCGCCGGCGATCACGCTGCGCCTCGTCTGGTGGGCGCTGCTGGCGGGCTCGGTTTTGCTGTTCCCCTCACTTTACTACCTGTTTCGTGTTTTTAAGGGGGGCAGAGCGACTTGAGCCGATGTCCGATCAAGAATCTTCCGCCTGATCGAGCCACATCATCAAACTACGGCTGAAGTCATTTTCCCTATTGATGGTGGCCAGATCGAAGAGCGTGTCGCGTTGCGCCTGTGTGATTCTGGGCACGGCCTGCAGGTCGGAGCCGACGCGGAATGCGCCGTTCTCCAACAGCCTCACCCAGCGCTTCTCTTCGAATATCTGCGTGCCCGATTTACGCTTCACTTCATCGGAATAGTATTTCCTCGCCAAATTCTCGGCTTGTGAATCGTGTTCATGACAGGGGCAAGGAAAAAATCTGCCGTTCGGGGCTATCCATCCTGGGGATTGATGAAATTTCCTCGCAGGAAATGATAAAGCGGCCTGCGCCATTGGCGTCACTCCTTCAAAGAATGTTTACGTGCAGTTTTATAACGTTTAAAGCGAACCACATTAGGACACTGGTACAGTACCGCGCGCGTAAGCAAGCGGTTGACCTATCGCGCGACCGCTTGCTTACGCGCGCGGTACTGTACCAACCTCAGGTGTTCTGATTTAAGGCTTCAATGCAGGCGCTGGCGCCACACCGCATTCGTGATCGGCCGCCAGCCAGTTCCCAATCTGATGTTGCATTACCGCGCGGCAGCCTTTGCAGAACGCGTTATGGCCGCATGCGCCACAAGCTCCGTCAATTTGGTTGATCTCCCAGCGCACTCGCGAAAAGACCTGACCGGACTGCCAAATCTCGCGAAACGATTTGTCGCGCACATTGCCCGCGTTGAACTCGGCGCCGCGCAGATGCGAGCACGGATATACGTCGCCGTTCCATTTAACGGTGGCGAATCGCTCACCCATCGCGCATCCCGCCACTCCCCGCGCCTGCAATTTCTCAGCGGGCCAGCCGTGGAAAAGAAACGAAAAAGCGCAATCCACCGTCAGGTTCGTTTTTGCGAAGAAAGGTTCGAGTCGAGGCAAAGCTGCGACGAGGCGCGCGGAATCCGCAAGCGTGAGGGCGTTGCGCCGATACCACTGCTCGTTGCCGGGCGCCGGTTTGGGGCGGATCAGATTGATCGTCGCCGCGCCTTGCTCTATCGCCCAACGCAGCAATTCGGGAAGACGGTCCAGATTTTGTCGCGTGACGATAAGGTTGAAGCCGAACCGCGCCCCTCGCGCGCGTAGGAGGGCTGCCTTCTCTTCAAGCAACGCCTTGTTGACGCTCACGGCGTCATTCAACGACATCCGCAATTCGCCGAGGCTTCCCGCGGTTTCGTCCAGCAACTCTTCAGTGATCAACCAGCCGTTGGTCGTCACGTTCGGAACGACGCCGCGCTCGCGCGCGCGGCGAACTATGGGGATGAACTTCGAAGACACCAGCGGCTCGCCGCCTCCCAGCGCCAATTGAAACACGCCCATCTCGGCGCATTCGTCAATCAAGGACAGGATTCGTTCCAACGGCAGCGACCCGTCGTCATCTTCGCTCAAGCCGACATAACACGAAGGGCAGCGCAGATTGCAGATGTTGTTGATCTGCAGGTGAACGCTTTCCGGCGCAGGCGGAAGCGATTGCGCGTCGCAGATTGATTGTCGGTTGATCGATCCTGCCTGGGCGTTTTGAGCTTCGACTACAAACTGTTGTTCGCCAAGCTCGCGCAGCAATATCTCGATCTCGGCGACGGTGAAATTGCGACTGAAACGCTCGATCAGGCGCCGCCGCACATCGCGCGCGGTTCGCGCGGTCGAGAGCAGCGCGAGCGCGACGAAAGCCTCTTCATCCAATTCGACCGTCGTAGCGGTCTCCGGCAAAAAGGCCGCGCCGCCGCTCGAAGCGCGACGCAAGCGGGTCTGCGGGCTGAGTCGCCAGGCAGTCATCGAAGCGGTTCCCATCAAACGACCTCCAAAATGGACACCAGCGTTTTGGAAACAGACGACCTCCCGCCCTTGATCTCGCCCTCGGCGCAGTAACGCCGCATCACTTTCAACGCGTCGGTCTTTCCCGCGTAAATTTCCTCGCGCAGCTTCAAACCTAACTCGGCCAGTCCCTCCATTGTGTCTCGGCCGAATTCGTCGTAAGACGCGCTGTAATCCTGATGCCAGCCGTCAAAACATAGCCGGATTCGTTTGCCCTGTTTCTCGAACGTCAGGCTCGACTCTTCTTCGACCTCGTATTCTTCGAGGTCGATCTCTTTTGGCAGTTTCGCCTGTTCGAGCATCACCGACAGCGTCCACCAGTCGTAAGATTCGCGCACCTCGACGTCGAAATGCTGAAGGAATTTCTTTCGCCGGTCGTCTCCTAGGTCGGAAAATTCGTAGTTGTATGTAATCTCAGCCGTGCGGCTGCCGACATCCACGTGGCTGCTCAATTTGCTCACCACGGCGCGCGATTCTTTGCTGAGCGGCTTGGCAGCGAAGAAAAGGTAGTTGGTCGAGCTGTGATCAGCGATGAACTGTTGGCGTGAACCGATGATTCGCATAACTCCTAAAACAGCTCCTTGAGACTCACATTCGACGACTTCAAGAACGAGACCAGATCGAGCAACTGCTTGAGCGAATACTTCGACGCGTAATCGGCGGGCATCGCCGACGTGTTGAGCCGCTCGGTCTTCGCCACGTCCGACTTCAGGAAGGCGCGTGAGACGGGGGGGAGCGTCGAGGTGTCGTAAAGTCTGATCGTCGTCTCGTTCTCGTCGCGTTTGACGCCGGTGAATTTTTCGCCGGCGCGGGTCGTGATCGTGATCGTCGCGTATCTTTCCTCAATCGCCGCGTGCGGCGCGACGATGCTCCGCAAAATCTCGCGCGGCGGCTTGCCGGCAAGCCCGGTCAGATCTGGGCCGACGCGCCCGCCCCGATTCTGCAATGTGTGGCAGACGCGGCAGTTTTGAATCTCGGCGGAGTCGAAGAAGAGCGCCCTTCCGGCCTCGACGTCGCCGCGAATGTCGAATGAATCATTGACCGCGACGTCGGATTTAACTCGCTCGGAAGCGGGGGACGGCGCGGGTTCGGTCTTCGGCGCCTCGCCGCTGAGATGAGGGTCTAGAGTCTGAGCCTGTGGTTGCTGGTCGCTTTTCGCTTTCGCCGCGCCTTTCTTCGGCGAAAGCGAGAGGACGTAAGCGACGAGTTGCGCGACCTGCGGTTTGCTCAAGCTGTCCTTGAACGCGGGCATAGAAGTCCCGGGGACTCCTTCGGTGATCAAGTGTGTCAGGTATTCGGCGGTGAATTCGCGGTCGCGCAGTTTCGGCCCCCCCCCGCCCATGCCCCCGGCGCCGTGGCAATAAGTCATACTGCAGGAACCTAGGTAGACCCGTTTGCCGGCCTCGATCTGGCTCTCGGCGCTCTGCGGTTGCGCGGCGCTCGTTTGCAAATCAACGTAGGGGCGGACACGCAGGTCCGCCCCGACCATAGACGCAATCGCAAACCGATCTAGGGAGAGACCGAAAGACGAAAGACAAAGAGCGAAAGGTAGAAACAGAACGGCGATGGCGCGGGCGGCGCCCTTCGCAGACCTCGATCTACTTTCCATTGCTCGCGGCTCCTTTGATTGAAGTTTCGGGGAGGGCGAAGACGACCAGCGTCGACGCCGCTTCAGGAATCTTGTGCGCCGATTCGGGCCAGAAAAGCGGGACGAATCCGCTCAGCAGCGATCCCATTCCGGTCGGAATGGCGACGTATTGCTGCCCATTGACTGAGTAACTGATCGGCGAACCGCTCATCCCCGCGCCGGTGTTGAACGACCACAGCTTCTGGCCCGTCCGAGCGTCGAGCGCGAAAGCGGCGCCCATCACATCTCCGCTGAAGATCAGACCGCCGCCCGTGGCCAACAGCGACGCCACGTTTATGCCGGTCGTGTTGTATCGCCATTTGCGCTCGCCCGTGAGCGGATCGAAGGCGTTGATGTGGCCGTATGCGGGCTTGTCTTTAGGCGGCTTCATCTCCATGCCGCCGCCGAAGAGCGGCTGTCCTTCTTTGACCTCCAACTTCTGCGGCCTGATGACGTTGCATATCTCCCAGCCGATGTTGTACCACCAGCCGATTCGCGGGTTATAGGCCGAATGACCGTAATTGCGCCCGCCCGCCGCGCTCGGGCAGACGAAGGTCTCTTTGTCGGGAGGAACGGGCTGCATGCCGACCGGGCGTCCGTTCTTATCTACGCCTTTGAGCCACGTCAGATTGTCGACGTGCGGCCAGGCGTTGACGTATTTGCCCGTCGCGCGGTCTAGCGCCCACGTCATCCCGCCTTTGTTCGCGTGGACGAGCAGCTTTTGCTTGCGGCCGTCCTTCTCGTAATCGATCAGCGCGCACTCATAGGCCGAGTCGAAGTCGTACATGTCGTGCGGCACTTCCTGGTAATACCACTTCAACTTGCCGGTGTCCGGGTCGAGCGCGATGATCGAATCGGAGTAGAGGTTATCGCCCGGACGGAACTCGTCGTAAAAATCGGAGGACGGATTGCCCACGCCCCAATAAAGCAGGTTCAGCTCGGGGTCGTAGGACCCGACCAGCCACGTCGGAGCGCCGCCGTACTTCCACATCTTCTCGCTCCAGGTTTCGTAGCCCGGTTCGCCGGGGCCGGGAATGGTGTAGAACCGCCAGACGTGTTTGCCGGTCTTCGCGTCGTATGCGTTCAGGTATCCGCGGTGCGCGTGTTCGCCGCCCGTGCCGCCGACGATCACCTTATCCTTGACGACGAGCGGCGCCGACGTAATGTTGCAGCCGCATTGGCGCACGTCTTCGACCTCGACGTCCCAGATTTCGCGGCCCGTTTTGGCGTCGAGCGCGACCACGTGGTTGTCGAGCGTCCCGAAATAGACTCGGCCGTAAGCCACGGCCAGCCCGCGCGACCCCGGCTGATAGGGAATTGACATCTGCGGCAGCTTGTAGATGTAACTCCAGAGCTTTTCGCCCGTCGCGGCGTTGATCGCAAAGACACGGTTCATTGGCCCCATCAAGTACATCACGCCGTCGACGACGATCGGAGTCGAATTCAGCCCGCCGTGCAACTCGCCCGTGTGAAACATCCAGACGGGCGCCATTTGTCTGACGTTTTCGCGGTTGATCTGATCGAGAGCGCTAAAACGATGCGCGGCGTAATTGCCGCCGTAACTCATCCAATTCTGCGGCTCGCGGTCTGAGTTGATCAGTCGCTCCCACGAAGGCTCCTGAGCGTAGGCCGGAAGCGCCGACGCGATCAGAACGAAGGAGATAAGCGTATCAAGTCGAAGACGAAATCGATGCTCAGCCGCAATGCGTCGCCACATCGCCCAATCCTTTCGTTATTCCGTTCCTGATTAATCTAGTGGTGATTATGATCCAACTATGACCGCGCGTACTTTACCTTTGCCGGGCGAGTTTGACAATATGTCTACTCCTGTCATCATCCGTGGACAGCGACGTTGAAACTCATCATCAGTTGTGGACACATTCTCGTTCCGATCTACAACGCCGCGTCAGCGATCTGCGGCGTATCTTCTGCTATTTATACACTTAGCCCACTTCGCCGGCGCCTGCTTACGCGTTGGCACGATCGTTGCCTTACATTCACGCGTTGAAAGACAAAAGAGTCTTCACTCCGAATCATTCGCCTCGCTGGGAATAATAAATAGGATCTTTAATTTTGAACCTTGTTTTGAAGGTTCAGCTGAGTTTGGTTCATATCTGATATTCGCCTTGCGTCCTGAAGAGTAATAACTACGAAAGATGATAATGACTTCAGGCCTGCAAAAAGATTGAGGACGTCCCAAAACGTTCTCAGATTTGCTCTCGTGCTGCACATTGAAGACCGCCGATTGATACGTTATTGACCGCAACCTCCATGATTCGTCCCCCCTTTTGAATTACCCGCTTCACACTCCACAACACTGACGCTCAATGTGCAGCCGAGAGAAAATAACGGCTCTCGGCGAATCATTCGCCGGGATCCGTCGCGCTCGCGGCGGCCGCTTTTGCCGGCCAGGGCATGCGCCTGCGCAGCCATTTGAAGACAAGCCAGGCTGGCGCCACGATGAACAGCATCACCGGAATCATCACGATCACGAACTGGATAACGCCCAGAAATATCCCAGATCCAATATCCACTCCGTTGCCGAACGCGGCCTTGAGGTCGTAAAAAAATCCGCGCGTCGCGGCGGCGACTACCTGAATGGGCGTGTGGAGCGTGATGTTGATGGTCGAAAGCGCCGATTGATTTTCGAGGAAGCGGCGACGGCCTTCGAGCCGTTCGATCTCGGTGCGGACTTCGGCGAGCTGAGTCTGCACTTCCATCGCGTCCGAAATTCTATGCGCCTGCTTCATGATCTCAAGGAACTGCGCTTCGAGCGCCTTCTTCGTGCGGATGCGCGCTTCCAGGTCAATGTATTCCTCGGTCACGTCCTGACCCGAAGACTTTTCGTGCAAGATGCGCCCGCCCACGGCGCGAATCTCATCAATCGTCGCCTGGAACTTCTGCGCGGGCACGCGGACAACGACGTTGACCTCTGTCGAGGCGACATTCTGCGATGCGGCCTCGTTATGCTTCGATTCCGAAACGACCACGAAGCCCCCATGTTTCTCCGCTATGACGCCGATCTTCTGCTGTCCCTCGTTCGGCTTGTCGGTCTCGATTGTCATCTCGGCGTTCTGAATGACCTTGCGCATGAAGGCTTGAGCGGCGCCGGCTGAATCCAGCGGGACTACCTGTTGCTCGGCCTCCTGTCGTGTTTGGGACCTGAGGTGGACAGTTCTCGCTTGAGCATTTAGCCCTGGCGCTGGCGACCCTTGAGGCGCGACTTCCGCCCCTTTCTCAAGGGCGACTGATGTGGGTGGCTCCGGCGCATTGCCGACTTGTGAAGCTGGAGCCCGCGCATTGTCGGCTTGTAGGGAAGAAGGACTGTTTGAACATGCTGAACAGGCGATCATCAATCCAATCAATAACAATTTTGCTGAACGTCTCATAGGCTCCTCCAGGACTGAGTTAAAGTTGAAAGTCACTGAGTTGATCCGAGCCTGAAATCACTCAGACCCGAATTCGGCCGTCGTCGCAATGAACGGCCGTTGCAAGCGGTTTTGCAGAGATTTTTCTGACATGGTTAAGACGCCGGTCGAACTCGAAAGTTTCCAAACCTGTCGTATTCATCTGAACATCCGCCCCATAAATTCCATCGCTTCGTCGAGCGCCGGCAGCATCGGCGACAGTTTGATCCGAATCCCAAGCTCATCCGCCAATGGGGCGAGCGACCGGGCGATCGTTTCCGTGCGGACGGCGACTCTCAGCGGCCTGACGCCGAGTCGCAGCAGATGCTCGGCCACTTTAGTCGGGAACTCCGCCCGCATCGCGTCAAGCGACGGTAGAGGTTGCAGCATGTCGTTGCCGAGAATCACCCCGCTACTCGCCTCGACGAGCATCAGCAGGTATGGGAAGAAGGGGCGGTCTTTCTTCTCCCGCACAGGCATCGGCAGCATCGTCAGCCCAATCTCGATGACGTTGGTGACCTCGGGCAATTGTTTGAGCGATTCGAGCAATTGCGGATCGAGCGGCGCGGGCGCGGCCTTTTTCAACTCGGGTTCGGGCACGCGCATGATTTTGTCTTCCCACACCAGGCGGGCGTTCTCGACGCGCGGGACTCTCACCAGAAACTCGTCGCCTTCCTCGCCCCGTAAAACGTCTTCATCGTCGCGGACTCGGGGCGCGACGTCGAGCAATTGTTCGAGCGCGGTGGTCAGAAATCGCGCCTCGGAAGAAGTCAGAAACCAGGGAAACATTCCCGGCGCGTAATTGCGGAACATCGGCCAATTATTTGCGCCGCGAAATTTCAGGCCGAGATTCTTGATGGTGTCACGGTCTTCCTTCTCCAAACGCCCGCGGTCTTCAAACGACGCCTGAAGCTGAGGGATTTCGAGCACGCGCTCAGTCTCGACACTGTCCACTTCCCTCAGGGCGCGGAAGTCGTAAAGCGCGACGGCGCCTTGATAAAGCGCGACGGCGAAATGCTCTCCCCCTGCGCCCATCACGCTTACAAACCCGACCTCATCCCTCTCCGGGTTGCGCACTCCGAAGACTTCGTCTTCCATCATCCATTTCCAGGGCGCCATCTCCTTCACTCGCCCGGCGGCCGCATAGAGCCTTCCCCATTCTTCGATTGTAGGGATCTTTTCAGACATGAATCCTCCGTGTTTTTAGTCAGGCGAACAATCCGCTTCGCCGCCAGGTTGCGCGAATTGGGCGTTGACCAGGATAAACTTTGAACGCGAACCATTTTCCACTTCTTGCGCGAATCGGGCAGGAAGAAGATTACCTCACTCGCGGGGAACTTGCTCAACCAGGCTCTGCCGCGTTCGGCTCCGAGGACGTAAAAAACGTTGTCGAGCGCGTCACCACTCGTCCCGTCATCAGTTACGACCGCAACGCTCAAAACTCCCTGAACAGGCCGTCCCGTCCTCGGGTCCATCACATGTGAATAGCGCGCGCCGTTAAGCTCAAAAAACTTCTCGTAACTTCCCGACACCGACAACGCCCGGTCCCTCAACCGGACTCTTGTCGCGATCTTGCCGCGTTCGACCGGGTCTTGAACCTCGATCTCCCACGCGGGTTTGCCGGGTGGCGCGCCCAGGGCGTAGATCGTGCTGCCGCCCGCGCTGAGGAGCGCGCTCGTGACGCCGTATCGCTTCAACACCGCCACGGCGCGGTCAACCGCGTAACCTTTCGCAATCCCGCCCAGGTCAAGCTCGACGCCCGCTCGATCGTAAAAGATCGTCCCGTCTTTCTGATTCAAGATGACGCGCCGGTAGCCGACGCGGCTTCGCGCTTCGGCCAGCTCGGCCTCGCTCGGCATACGGCCTTCGCCTCGAAAGAATCCCCAGGCCTTCATCAGCGGGCCGACCGTGATGTCAAACGCGCCTTCCGATTCGCGGCTGTAACGCAGACATTCGGCGATGAAGTCGAAAAGTTCGGGATCGACCTTGACGGGGGCTTTCGACGCTTCCCGATTGACGCGCGAAAGCTCGCTGTCGTTTTTGTAATGGCTCATCAGCCGGTCGATGCGGTCAACCTCATCGAGAGCTGCGGCGGCCGCCTCTCGGAGCCTAGCAAGATCGCGCCCGTAAACGACGACCGTGTATAAGCAGCCCATCGAGACGCGACTGTCTTCGTAACGCCCCGTCTGATGCGCCAAAGCCCGACCAGTCGACGAATTTGACACAGAGACACAGAGACACAGAGACACAGCCAAAAAGTTTAAAAGAAACGTCTTTTTTCTCTCCGTCTTCTCTGTGTCTCTGTGTCTCTGTGGCATAGGCGCCGCCGGAATGATGACAAATCGAATTGATGGAGGCATGATGCGCTCGCAAATCTACACCTTCGGGGAGAATTTATGAAAAGACAAACGCTGCTTTCAATGGCGACAGTTCTGTTCTGCCTTTGCGCGATCAGGGCGACCGCCCAGGACGATTCGAAGACGATCAAAAGCTTCTACTCAAACTCCGATTTCGCGTTGACCGCCGATCCGAATTCCGGGGAGTGGAAAAAGATTAAAGGCGTGATCGCCACGAAGGGGCCGCGCGGCGATTTGACGCCCGGACACAGCACCGAGATTCGTTCTCGCTGGACGGACAAGAACCTCTACCTGCTTTTCATCTGCCCCTATGAAGAACTCTACTCGAAACCGGATCCGTCAACTACTAGAGAGACCAATAAGCTCTGGGACTGGGACGTCGCCGAAGTCTTCGTCGGAAGCGACTTCCAGAACATCAAACGCTACGCCGAATTTCAGGTCTCGCCGCATGGCGAATGGGTCGACCTGGATATTGACCGCGGCGCCACACCGGTCAACCACGACTGGCAATGGAACTCGGGCTTTGAAGTGAAGGCGCGCATAGTCGCCGGCCAGAAAGTCTGGTACGGCGAGATGCGCATCCCGATTGACAAGATCGATAAACGAAAGCCGCAGGCCGGCCAGGAACTGCGCATCAACTTCTACCGATTCCAAGGCCCGCCCCCCGACCGCAAACGCATCGCCTGGCAGCCGACTGACAGCGACAACTACCACGTGCCCGAAGCCTTCGGCCTTTTGCGGATGGAGAAGTGAGGCTGCGGGGGCTGAATTATTGTGGCCAATGCTATAATCGCGCAACCTCGCGGATGACATTTTCAGAAAAACTGGAGGACTTTTATGAAACCTTCGTTCAAGGCCGGATTGGCTCTCTTTGGGGCCGCGCTCCTGAGTCTCGCGGCGCTCGCTCAAACAAAACGACCGATGACCTTCGACGACCTGACGGCGATCAAGCGCGTCGGCGACGCCCAAATTTCGCCTGACGGCTCGCGCGTCGCTTACGTCGTCACGGAAGTCGATAAGAATCTCAATCGCGGCAAGCGCAGTGTCTGGGTCGTCTCGGCCTCAGGCGGCCCGCCGCGGCAACTGATCACTTCAGACAAGAACGATTTTTCGCCGCGATGGTCGGCGGAGGGCAAATGGATCGCGTTCCTCTCGACGCGAGAAGGCGCGCCTCAGATCTTCGTGGCCGGGGCGGACGGATCGAATCCCCGCAAGGTCACCGGCGTTCCCGAAGGCGTCGGCGAATTCATCTGGTCGCCGGACGGCAAGATGTTCGCGTTCACAACCGACGTTTATCCCGATTGCGGAAACTTGAATTGCGTCGCCAAACGCGGCGAGGCCGAAGAAAAGAGCAAGGTCAAAGCCGTCGTCGCCGACCGGCTGCTCTATCGCCACTGGGATTCGTTCAAGCGCGGCAAACGCTCGCACCTGTTCGTCGTTTCGAGCGAAGCCGGCGGTTCTGGAAGCGAGCCGAAGGATCTGACCCCTGGCGATTACGACGTTCCGCCGTTCAGCCTGGGCGACCCGGCCGCTTTCGATTTCGCGCCAGATTCGAGCGAGATCGTCTTTGCGCGCAACACCGACAAAGTCGAAGCCACCAGCACCAATAACGACCTCTTCATCGTTTCGGTCAGCGGCGGCGATGCCAAACGAATCACCGGCAATAACCCCGGCTCCGACACCACGCCGCGTTACTCGCCCGACGGCAAATACATCGCCTACCGCTCGCAAGCGCGCAACGGTTATGAATCGGATCGGTTTCGCCTGATGCTCTACGACCGCAAGGCGGGGACGTCGAAAGAGATTTCGACCGGCTTCGACCGCTGGGTGGGCGAGTTGGTCTGGGCGCCGGACAGCCAGAACATTTTCATCGGCGCCGAAGACCGAGGGCGCGAGTTGATCGGCGTCGCTTCAATTAATGGCGGCGTCAAGCCCCTCATCGCCGACACCGCCAGCAGCGGCATTTCGCTTTCGAGCGATGGTAAGACGCTTGCCTTCACCCGGTCGAATTTTGCGGCGCCTGCCGAGGTTTTCGCGGCCATCAGTAACGGGAGCGACGTCCGCCAGCTTACGCAGGCCAACGCGTCGTTGATGGCGCAACTCGATCTCAATCCGGCGGAAGATTTCGAATATAAAGGCGCGAAAACGTCCGTCGTTCGCACGGCGAAACTCGGAAAGCTGCAAGCGTCAACAGACATCGGCCCCGGCAGGACGGCTATGATTCACGGCTTCATCATCAAACCGCCGCAATTCGACAAATCGAAGAAATACCCGATGATCCTGCTCATCCACGGCGGGCCGCAGGGCGCATGGCTCGACTCCTGGGGCTATCGCTGGAACCCGCAGATGTGGGCGGCGCGCGGCTACGTCACGGTGTTGATCAATCCCCACGGTTCGACCGGCTACGGCCAGGCCTTCACCGAACAGATCAGCGGCGAATGGGGCGGCGCCGTTTACGAAGACCTGATGAAGGGCGTGGATCACATGATCAAGCTCGGCTACGTCGACCCGAACCGCCTGGGCGCGGCCGGCGGCTCTTACGGCGGGTACATGGTCGACTGGATTCTGGGCCACACGGACCGCTTCAAGGCGCTGGTCTCGCACGCCGGCGTCTACAACCTGACCAGCATGTACGCGACCGAAGAGCTGTGGTTCGCCGACTGGGAGTTCAAAGGCACTCCGTGGGACAACCCGGAACTTTACACAAAATGGTCGCCCCATCTGAGCGCCAAAAATTTCAAGACCCCGACGCTGGTCGTTCACGGCGAGCTGGATTACCGCGTCCCGGTCGGCGAAGGGCTGCAACTCTTCTCGACCTTGCAGCGCAAGGGCGTCCCGTCGAAGCTGCTCTATTACCCGGACGAAGGCCACTGGATTCTGAAGCCGCAGAACAGCGAACTTTGGTACAAAACCGTGCTCGACTGGTTCGATCAGTGGCTGAAGCCTAACGCCTCGACGGCGTCGCGTTAAGGTCAGTTCATTGTTCATTTGTCATTGTTCATTTGTCATTTGTCATTGCCGGAGGCGATCACGATTCAATGTCAAATGAGCATTGGAAGATTTCCGGGCAATGACAAATGACAAATGACAAATGAACAATGAACAATGGCTACCGTCCTCTTCCTCTTTCGCCGGACTGCTCCCTTTCTTTGTTGAGTTCGATCATGTCAACGCTCTCCGCCGCGTCGCCCAACAGATACCGGCAGAAATAATCCGCGCGAATCCAGAAGAAATAGTTGGTCGCGTCGGCATACGCATGACGCTTGCCGGGGATGATGAAGAAGTCGAACCGCTTGTTCGCCTTGATCAGCGCGTCGGCCATTCTCAGCGTGTTAGCCGGATGCACGTTGTCGTCAATATCGCCCGTCACCAGCAGCAGACGCCCTTTCAGATTCTTCGCCAGCTCGGAGTTCTTTTCGATGCTGTACTCGAATTTGATATTGCCGTCCTTGTCCGTGACTTCTTTGACGCCGTGGTGTTTCTCGCTCCAGCTCTTGTTGTAGACGTTGTTCTCGTGGTTGCCGGAGGACGAAACCGCCACTTTGAAGAAGTCCAGATATATCAGCATCGCGGCGGTCGACATAAAACCGCCGCCCGAATGGCCGTAGATGCCGACGCGGTCAATGTCGATGAACGGATGGCGGCGGGCCAGTTGCTCGATGGCGGTCTTCTTGTCGGCCAACCCGTAATCGCGCAGGTTGCCGTTTCCATCACCACACTGCCCAGTTGATCGTAGAGCGTTGATTTCGGCTCGCAATTGACCCGCGAGTAATTATCCACGAAATACTTGCCGGTATCCGACGCCTGCGCCGCATGCGAGCTGTCGCCCGGATTGAGCAATTTGAGACCGCCGCCGTCGAAGCCGACACAGTAAAAGTGGTCGTAGTACGGGTCTTCTCCCGCCTCGCGGCCGTTGGCGGTGAAGAAGATGGTCCGCGTCTTTTCATCAACCCCCTCGATGGCGTCGCAGTAAAACTCGCCGGAGGTGATCTGGTTCTTCAATGCGCCGCCGCCGTCGAAGAGATAATAATGCCCCCATCCGTCGCGCTCCGACCAGTGGATCAGCTCCTGCCCGTTGTTGACCAGCCAGAGCGGCTTGGTTTCGACGTAGGTGTTCAACCGCTCTTCGATCAGCGTCTTCACTTCGCCCGTCGCGGTGTCGGCGACGCAGATGTCAACGCGGCGCATGTCGCGGCTGGTGCGGCTGAAATATAGTTTGTCCGACGTGTCGCTCAGCCACTTCGGCTCGACCTGCTGCCCCCCCGGCCCGCGCTGCTGCTGCTGTTGCTGCTGCTGCTGCTGTTGCTCTTGTTGATCCTGGTCGCCGCGTTCGACCCTCAGAGTTCTGGCGCGCTCCCGTTCGAGGGCCGTGACGCGCGCGGTCGAGATGGCCGGGATAGCTGGGTCTGGCAAACGCACACCTGCGGAGGAAGCCTTGGTTGAAGGCGAAGCGGCTTTCTCCAAAGGCGAGATGGAGCGCGCCATCGAACATTACGAGCGCGCGCTAAAGCTCGACCCGAAACTTTACGAAGCGCCGCTTTATATCGGCGACGCCTACAACACCAGTGGCAAGAAAGATAAGGCCTACGAAAGCTATGCCCGCGCAGTCGCCATCGATCCCGACCGCGAGACCGCATATCGCTATTGGGGAAATGTGCTGATGCGCGAGAACAAGCTGAAAGAGGCGAAGGAAAAGTTGATCGAAGCCGTGATCGCCGCGCCCTACACGCGTGTGACGTGGCAGTTTCTGGGTAACTGGGCCGAGCGCAGCCAGGTTCGACTCAGCCATCCGCGTATCGATATTCCGACTTCCTCGGTCCAGCAGAAAGATGACAAGAGCATCAACATCTTCGTCAATCCCTCGGAAAAAAAGGACGGCTCGGACGCCTGGATGCTCTACAGTCTTGGGCGCGCCGCCTGGATGACCGAAAATAAGCAAGCGGCTGACTCACCGATCGGCCGCTTGCTTACGCGCGCGGTACTGTAACGGTTTCCCAATGTCGCTTGGCCTGGTCTAGTCTGTCAAACAAAGTGGAAAATGGTAACTGGGACGAAGAGAATCGAAATTCTCTTCGTCCCAGTTACCATTTTCCACTTTGAGTTTTCTCGTTGAGACTCTTACAGCTTCCCGCCATTCAACGCCAGATTCTCGATGAAGAACTCCATCATCCGGTCCTGCCGCATGCCGGAGTGCCCCACGTCTGGGCCGACCTGAACCTCGAAGCTCTTGCCCGCCCTCTGGAGCGCCTGGATGAGCTGCATCGAGTTGTTCGGGTGGACGTTGTTGTCGGCGGTGCCGTAGTAAATCATCAAACGGCCTTTCAATTTGTCGACGTAATTCATGGCGTTCCCTGAGTCATAGCCTTCCTTGTTCTCCTGCGGAATCCACATATAACGCTCGGTGTAGATGGTGTCGTAATGATGCCAGGAGGTCACGGGGGAAGAGGCCGCCGCGGCCTGGAAAACGTCCGGGTGGCGCAGTAGACACATCGCCGAGGCGTAGCCGCCGTATGAGGTGCCGAAGATGCCCACGCGGTTCTTGTCGACGTACGGCCGATTCCAGAGCGATTTGACGCCCGCAGCCTGATCGTCAATTTCAACGACGCCGAGTTTCATATAAATGGCGTCGAGGAATCGTTTGCCGCGCCCGCCGGCGCTGCGTGAATCGAGCGTCGCCACCAGGAAGCCATACTCGGTGAGCGGGTTCGGCTGGGTGAAGGTCTCGCGCGCGCCGTTGGTGGCGGGGCCTGCGTAGACGCCAAGGAGCAGCGGGTATTTTTTGTTCGGATCGAAGTTGGACGGGAAGTGGAGCAGCCCGTATAAATCGGTAACGCCGTCCGCCGCCTTGTACTTGATCAATTCGACGCGCTTCAATCCGAGCTGATCGAATTTGGTCGCGTCGCTCTTGGTCAGCTCTTCGACGACACGGCCCTCGGCGTCCACCAGGCGCGTCGCGGGCGGCGAGTTGTGCGTCTGCGCCACGTCGATGAAGTGTTTGCCGTCCGGCGCGATGTCCACCGCATGATTGAAGGCAGGGTCGGTGAGCCGCTTGTCCATACGGCCGTCTAAGCCGACGCGATGCAATTGCAACTTCATATGGTTGTCGCCGCTGCGCGCCATGTAATAGAGCGTTCCGGCCTCCTCGTCCACGCGGAGGATGTTGGCGACCTCGAATTGATGGTTGGTCAGCGTCGCGAGCTGCTTGCCGCTCAGATCGTAGAGGTAGAAGTTGCGCCAGCCCGTGCGCTCCGAAGCCCAGATGAATCTTTTGCCGTCCTTCAGGAACCGCATAGCCGGGGAGTTTTCGGTCCAGCTCGACGGCCACTCTTCGCGCACGACGGCGCGGCATTTACCGGTCTCCGGGTTGCAGGCGGTAAACACCATAACGTTCTGCCGCCGATTGGTTCGGTTGCAGAGCAATTCGCTTCCGTCAGGCGACCACGAAACGTTATAGACGTAATGGCCGATGACGGAATTGTCGAAAGGCTTTCCGTCGCGGACGTCGACGCGAACGGTTTTCTTCGTATCGAGGTCGTAAATGAAGAGGTCGGCGACAGGATTGGGCGCGCCCGCTTTCGGATAGGCCTCGACGTCCATCCTGCTTTGGAGCTTGGTCTGATCGAGTTGCAGGAAATAATCCGGAACGGCGCTCTCGTCGAAGCGGTAGAAGGCGATCTTCTTGCTGTCGGGCGACCACCATATCGCGGTGTTCTGGTCCAATTCCTCGCCATAGACCCAGCTCGCCGAGCCGTATTTGACGCGCGTCTTCTCATTGCCGTCAGTCGTGACAGCGGCCTCATTGCCGCCGTTCGCGTCGCTCAGCCACAGATTGCGATCGCGGTAGAAGGCTTTCAGCTTTTCATCCGGCGAAAGGGATGAATTGTATTGCCGCCCGCGCTCCGGCCCGCCGGCCTCACGGCGCCGGCCTCTGAACGCGCCCGGCGGAGGCTGGTTGTTCTCCCCGGTCGGCGCCACTTCCGCCGCCGTCCGGGTTGCGATGGTGTAGCGGTAGGCTTTGCCGTCTTTGCGATATTCAAACACCTGCCCCCCGTCTTTCCAGACCACCGAGAGCGCGCCCGATTTGACCGAGCCGGGAATCTCGCCGCTCATCTTCTGGTATTGCTCATAGCCGGGCATCGTCTTCAGGCGGTCTTGCGCCTTGGTCGCTGACGGCTTGACGCCGCTAAGACTGAAGGCCCCCAATAACGCGACTGCCAAGCCCTGACGCAATGCAGTCGCTATCTGTTTTTTCATGCTTTGTATCTCCTCACCCGAAAATTTTCACTTGATTAAAACAGTGGCCGCCGTAGCGTAAACCATCAGGAAAGATGTTTGTAGTCCGCGCGATACTGCGTCCGCGCCTGCATGACGTTCGGAGCCTGAAGAATATTCAAACGAACTAAAAGGCGTTCAAGACACATCGCCTGCCTGATGTTTTACTGGCCGGCTCCTTGTGGGTTTAGACGCCAGGCGCGGGGTCATATTTTCAGTTTTTCTAGATCAGTTTGCGATTGCGTGACCGGGGAAATAGCCCGATCTTCGGTGAGGTACGGGGAGCGTAAGTGACCTGAGCATCGAGCATGACGTGTCATGCTCGATGCTCAGGTCACTTACGCTCCCCGTACCTCACCGATTGCCGTCCCGTATACGCATTTGCAAACCGCTCTAGGTTTCAAAATCAGCTTTACAGAAGACTCGGCAGCGACAGGTCAGGCGCGCATCGCAACTTGCGCGCCTGTCAAATGAATCAGGCGCTGAATATCCACATTAACCAGAATAACCAGAATAACCAGATTAAAACGACAAGAAAGGTAGGTCGTTACCATGTCGAAGTCTATCTTCTCACACAAAAAGGAATTTATTGCGCTCGTCGCCATGATCTGCCTGGCAGCTGTGATCACGTCAACCTGGCGGGCGTATTCGCAAACCAGGCAAGCTCCCAGCCCAGGTCAAGGGACAAAGCCGCTGGACAGTATGATTGAGGGCCTGAAGAATAAAGGCGTGGAGTTTCCCACGGTCGAATTATTTCGGGCGCAGGATGTATCCGCGTCCACTTTAACTTTAAGCAGGGCCGCGGCGCAAAATGTCCTGGGTAATAGCGTGATCCCTAACCCCGATATGCAGATGGCGCAGCGTCTGGCGAGCGGTCACCTACTCCATCTAAATCGCTACGCTGACGCTCCGCGATTGTAGATGGAGCTTGTCTCTCGACTTACGCGGCCAGCGACCGCAACGGAGACTTCGCGCGCGATGACTAGCGCGCCCGATCGAATGTTTTTGGCTCC